>Ga0209755_10007051_pt1 | contig 12265 bp, 5 predicted proteins | sample TergutCo191P1_FD_187301 | JGI IMG/M metagenome (GOLD analysis project Ga0209755, IMG submission 187301) | Cornitermes sp. P1 segment gut microbial communities from Petit-Saut dam, French Guiana - Co191P1 (SPAdes) (version 2) | ecosystem: Host-associated > Arthropoda: Insects > Digestive system >... | reverse complement strand
TTATCTGCGACAAGAAACCTCGGCTGGTAATCATCGACAGCTGGTTTTACCGGGACGGCACACCGCGCAGAATAGGCGAATTGCTCAAACTGTTTCCCAAATTGAATATCGCCGTGGTCTCCCTCCACGACTTTCCTTTGAGCAACGCCCCGTGGTTCATCTGGGAAGGGGCGAAGTCATACCTTCACCTGTGGGAAGGATACGGGGAATTCAAACGCAGATTTGAGATTGTGCGTGAGGGCAAGCCGTATGTCGCGCCGAAGGTGCAAAGCCTGATTGACAGTTGCGGGGAATGGCTCGACACCAAAAACAAAATGACCAGGCGGCAGAAGGAATGCCTGACCATGCTGTGCTGCGAACTTACTACCGACCAAATCGGGGAAGCCCTGAACGTATCAAGGAGAACGGTTTACAACCACCTGTACAGTCTGTACGCCGCTTTTCACGTACACAACCGTACCGAGATGGTGGCACTTGCATGGGAAATGGAACTTGTGACCCAGAAGGATATTCAGTTGTACAATCGGAAAAAGGAACGCAAGACCGATAAGCCGCTTCCCCAGTGGGCGGCGGTGAAACGGAAATGCGACAGTTTTAGGATTATGATTGAGCAGAAAGCTGGCAGCCTAATGCGGCAGACAGCTTCTTGAATCCAGGTATATTACCAAGTGTCAAGTCCTCAAATAGGTTGACACATTTTATGTTGCAGTCCCGTTCGGCCAGTGCGTTCTCATAGCAATACAATTCCTAGGTCAGACTTACTTGCGGTGGTGTACGAAAATTGTTGGCCAAACCAGAACCCTGCCATAGGAACCAAAGGTCGATGACAAGGACGACAGCACTTACCTATCTCCTTGTTGTAAAACGTGTCGCTAAAATTGCCCTCCTACGGTGTGCTGCAAGCCAAGAGGAATAATTCACAATATTTGCAAATAAATACCATAATTATGATAAGGAAAGATGCTCGGAATCACCCGATCTGTTGTATTTTGGGATGTTCTTGCATTCCTGCGGCTGAAAAAGCAGGTGGTATTATCCTAGCTATTTAACCAATTTACAATAAATAGAACAAATGTGCATATATACAATTGATAATTTATGAGTATTTTGTATAATTATGCTAAAAATGGGATCGCAGAATCGGTAAGTACCTACTTCACATTATGCGCAAATATGGATATTATCATGTTATCTTCTCTAGCTTATTAAGGTTCTTAAATGACATATCAAACGATAATCGGTAAAATTGCGGAAATTCAGCATCTTTGCACTGTGTCGCTGGCAAAATGGCTTGAGCAGCATCTTCCAGGAATCTTTAAGGATCAATGGTGGAGCAGGGGGGTTCTGTCGCATTTATCGAGCGAACAGAGACAGCGAGTAATTTCTCGCGGTATATCAGATTTGGCAAAAATGGATATGGCTGCGTTGCTGCGAATATTGTCTGGAAATAAATACGAGCTAATCAATTGCGGATATATAGCATTTAAAGACAGGGCTATCATAGACAGAATGTTCGGAGTAAGAAACCGCTGGGCGCATTTATCATCAATCAAGCTTAAGCTCGAAACTATTTTAAACGATCTTGAAACGACTGTTAATTTGCTGGGCATTATCTCAAACAGCAAAGATACACTGAAAAAAGATGCAGAATCTTTTAAGCAGACTCTCCAAAGCGAAGGAATAATCGATGATTCCGATGCTATGGCTGGGATGTTTTCTGCAAACGAACAAAAATCCGATTTTTTAGACGAACACACGGAAATCAAAAAAGGCGATTTAATCTCCCTCAAATCAGATCCCAATGCCAGAGGCATGGTTTCAGCAATAACCGTTGTTGGCGAAAAGAAGAAATATGATGTTTTTATTAATAATGAAATCAAACCTTTCTATGAAGGGCAAATAGAACTTGCCGCTGCCAGTGCCTCTAGGATGGTATCCTTCTCGGAACTGTGCAATGCGCTGACGGCATTCCAAATATCTAAACCAGCTTTTAACAGCCTATACTCCCTTAATGCCGCAAAAGTTGATTTTGTGCCTTATCAATTTCGTCCAGCACTAAAAGTTATAAAATCAGATGTTCCTCGTCTGCTTATTGCCGACAGCGTCGGTGTCGGTAAAACCATAGAGGCAGGGCTTATTTTGAAAGAGTTGCAGGCGCGCACTCCGTTGCAGAATGTTCTAATAATTTGCCCCAAGCCCCTAGTTGCAGAACGAAAATGGGAAATGGAAATGAGAGACAAATTCGATGAAGAATTTGTTCCTGTTGACGGAAAAACATTACGTAATATATTAAAAGACTATGATCGGAGCGGAGAATGGTCAGGCCGGTACAGCAGAGCCATAATCCCATACTCGGTAATAACGAATGATGAAGTTATGAACGGTTACAATACCCGTCCTAGAATACCAGGTTTGGAAAAACTTGATCCTCCGCCTCACTTTGATCTGGTAATTGTTGATGAAGCGCATCATATCCGAAATAACTATACAAATGCCTATAAATCAGTGAAATACTTTTGCGATAACGCCGATGCGGTTATTTTTTTGACGGCGACTCCTATACAGCTTGGCAACAATGATTTGTTTACGCTGCTTAATGTATTGTATCCTGACAAGGTTATTGACAAAGTGACATTTGATGCAATGACCGAACCTAACAGTTATATTCATAAAGCTATTCGTAATTTGAGACTTGGTGACGGGCATGAAGATGCGGTAATCGAATCGCTGCAATCGGCGGCCAGCACAAATTGGGGAAAAAGCGTTATTGCGACAAATCCACTATATTCAAAAATTATTAATACCGTGGAGAGGGGAAGTTTGTCCCGCACAGATCGCATCAGACTAATCGAGGAAACAGAAAGTCTGAACAGCCTTTCCGCAATGATAAATCGTACCCGCAGGATTGATATTGCCGATAATTTCTGTTTGCGTGAAGCTATAACTTTGCGTTCGATTTTTACAAAACATCAGCAGAAATTGCACGACAACCTTATTGATTTTGAATCACGGGTGCTTACTGCCTTACATGGCAGCAATAATGTAAAGTTCATGATGAGTACGCTTTATCGTCAGGCGGCAAGCTGCATATTCGGACTTGCTCCATCTATTGAAGCGTTAGCGCATAGGGGCGTTGCGGCAATAACAGACAGTTGTGATTCTGGTGATGATGTTTCTTTGACGGAAGGCGAAGCAGATACAATCGTAGATATGGCTATAGGTTTGATTGAACTCTCACAAAAATTACCAGATGAAGATCCTAAACTGGAACGATTGCTGGAAATTATTAAAGAAAAACAAACACAAGAAAACAATAAAATAATTTTGTTTACATCCTTCAAACATACACAACGGTATTTAGAGAGAAAGGTCAGGGAAAAAACTGGCTTGCGTATTGCCATAGTGAATGGTGATGTTGGCGATGATGACCGGTACGAACGGCGAAATCGTTTCGCACAGCCTAAAAGCGAGAAGGAAGCAATAGATATTATGCTCTTTACCGAAGTCGGCTCTGAAGGTTTGGACTATCAATTTTGTGACACGATGGTTAATTATGATTTACCGTGGAATCCCATGCGAATTGAGCAGCGAATCGGACGCATTGATAGACGAGGTCAGCAAAATGAAAAAGTTCATATATACAATTGTATTACCGATGGCACCATTGATGCCGATATTTATGATCGCTGTCTTATTCGCATAGGAATATTTGAGAAAAATATCGGAGATTGCGCCGAAATACTCGGCAAACTGGCAGATGGAATTGACAAAATAATTTTTGATAATAACCTTTCGGCGCAGCAGCGTGCGGAAAAATTGGAAAAACTTGCGGAAAACGAAATTCGCAATATGGTAGCGATGCAGCAACTTGAAAATGAATCCAAAGAGCTTTTTGGAATTGACATATCGGATTTTACAGACAAGCTTAGCAGGGCAGACAATCAATGGCTTTCTGCAAGTGCTGTCAGACAATTGGTTGAAAGTTATTTTGAGAAACGGCTCAATGACGGCAAGAAGCATCTTGACGGAAAACTTCTGCGGTTGTCGGCAGAAGCAAAGATTCCCATTAAAGAAAATATGAACGATATTGGCATTAAAGAAAAAGCTTGGACTGGATTTTTAAAAAGTTCCGCTCAGTCATGCAGAATTGCATTTGATCCAGATGAAGCTCGTAATGATCCCAAGGCCATATTTGTAAACCCGACACATCCGCTGGCACGGCAGGCCGCAAAGTTTCTTACCCAAAAGGGAGAAATGCAAATCGCTGTATCGGTCAGCAGTGCCGATATTCCCACTGGTTCATATCCATTCACGCTCTATTCCTGGGAATTCACTGGCGACAGATCCCGTATCAGGCTTCAACCAATTTGCGAAAACGAATGTGTTCAAAATGATTTTAATAATTTGCTGCAATCGGCAATACAGGTTCATCTTGATGTAAATAGTTATGCTGATAAATGGAATGAGCTTGAAAGCAAGCATTTGAAACAATGGGAAGAAGCAAAGGAAAAATACCGCAAAGAGGTTCAAAGTGATTGTGACTATAAAATTGGAAGCCTGACCCAAAGTTATCAACAGCGGAAAAAAATGGCAGAAACACGGGTAATTGACAAAATACGCGAAGGCGAGATAGCCAATCTTACTGCCGATTATGAAGCGAAAACGGCCAAACTAATAGCGGCTGCAGGAAAAGCGGATATTCATGTTTCCCTGTTTGTTAAAGGTGTTATTGTTATTAAAGGGGATGATGTATAATGAGCCCACAGGAAGAAAATTATTTTCAGGTTCTATCAGAACACAGAACCAAACTAGCGAATGCTATAGAAGATCCAGCTCTTAGAGGAGTTAAAGATAGTGTTGTCGAAAAATATTCGGATCAAGCTCATTTTATTTATGAATTATTGCAAAATGCTGATGATACAGGTGCTACCTATGTTCGCTTTGTTTTGAATAAAAATGAATTGTTATTTGCTCATAATGGAAAAAGATTCTTTAGCATATCAGATCCAAAAAATGAAAAAAATGATATAAATTCAGATAATTTGGGAGATATTAATTCCATAACATCAGTAGGTAATTCAAACAAATTAGAAAACAAAATAGGAAAATTCGGTGTTGGTTTTAAGGCTGTATTTCAATATACAGCAACACCGCATATTTTTGACCCAAATATTTGTTTTAGAGTAGAACGTTTTATAGTTCCTGTGAGACTGAGTAATGATCATCCTGACAGAAAACAACATGAAACATTATTTATATTTCCTTTTGATCATACGGAAAGAAAACCCCATGAAGCTTACGCAGATATATCGGAAAAACTTTTTTCATTAGTGTATCCAGTTTTGTTTCTAACCAATTTGAAGGAAATATTGTATGAATGCTCTGAGAAAAAAGGGGCGTACAAAAAAAAGAAAGAGGTTGTATATCCTTTTAGTGATATTACAGCTCAATTCCTAATTCTTACCCAAGAAAACGAAAACTGCGGGCAAGAAGAAAAGCAAAGAGAAAAAATTGAAGATAAAATATGGTTATTTACCAAAAATGATAATGATGGCAGATCATATTCTGTCGGTTTCCCTCTGGATACTGATAATCACCTGCGACCCGTAGATCATTATGCATTTTGTTTTTTCCCGACAAAAACAGCAACATGTCTGAAATTTATTATCCATGCTCCATTCCTGTTAACAGACAGTAGGGAAGGTATCAAAACAGGTGAGGCGCACAACAAAGATCTGATTGAACGATTAGCCTATTTGTCTACTGAAAGTTTATGTCATTTTAAATTTATTGAGCAAGAAAGATCTGTAAAATTAATTGACGACAATATAGTCAATATTATTCCATACGATGAAAGCAAATTTGTTGATATTAATGATAAACGCAAAATTCTATTTAAGCCATTTTATTTGGCAATTAAAGAAATATTTTCAAAAGAAGAATTATTGCCTAGTTCCAGCGGTTATGTATCAACTCAAAATGCTTATTGGGCAGAATATGAGCATATAACCGATATTTTTTCCAATGAGCACTTGGCATTATTGTTTGGAAACATAGAAGCAAAATGGGTTTTTACGTCTTTATCAAGAGCTGAAGTCCTGCGTACAAATAAAACACTTTCTACATATATAGACGCCATCACAGAAAACTGGTACGATGAAAGAGATATTATCAACGGTTTTGTATATAACAATATTCAAATGGAAGGTATAACAGGTACATTTATTGAGTCACAGGCGGTAGAATGGTTGCATAAATTTTATAAATGGATATCTGATACCAAAGGTCGTACAGAATTGGCTAAAATAAGGCCTATTTTTTTAAATCAGAATAAAAAAGCAGTGCCAGCATTTGAAAAAGTTGGAGACAATGAACATATTACACTATTTCTACCTGTTCAAGATACAGAAGGGTATGAGACTATACACCCAGATTTATTAACTAATGAAGAAACAAAGGCTTTTATTCAAAAGCTTGGTATTACAGTTCCCTCGTTGAAAGATGAGATATATAATAAAATATTACCACTTTATGCTGATAACTCCAAGATAAATCCAATACCTCATTTTAAAAAATTTTTCCAATATTACAATGAGTGTTCTCAGTCTGACGGAGAACAATTTATTTCTTTTATAGAAGAATATGCTTTCATCTTATATCATTTATCTGATGATAATAACTTATTACGAGGTAAAGCCAGAGATTTATATTTTCCCAGTGATGAATTACAAAAATGGTTTAAGGGTAAGCCAAAGACTAAGTTTATAAAACTGGAATATTATATAAACTTAATTGATGAACATCAAGAAAAAGATTTGTTTAACTTCTTGACGAAACTCGGTGTTAAAAAAGAACCTGAAGTATTAGAACGAGAATTAAGCGAGAAAGATGGCATGGCTACGGGTGTATATGAATACTCAACCAGAGATCGATCGTGGATCGATAAACATATTGATGGTTGTGAAGAATTGATCAACAAGATAATTGAATTACAAGATGAAGAATTAAGTGTCATTTTATGGGAGCAATTATTATGTTTTGTAAGACACGGTTATAATAGAAATGGATTTCGTAACATTCTATATGGTGAGTTTAAATATTTTTATTACTATCCTTCATCAAAAAAATTTGAGTCAAGTGAATTTCTTCGTCTTAAAACAACACCATGGCTTCTTGATATAGGTAATAAATTTTGCGCTACAAATGAAATTGCCCAAAATCGCCTTTCGTTGCGCTATGATACAAAAAGTGCAGAAGCATTGGAACTTATGAAATATTTAGACATTAAACCTGAACCAATAAACCCAGTTGATGATATTATGGATAAAATAAACAATTTGCCAGAAGAGCAAAAAAAAGATTTTATTGAACGATTTAAATCAAGAAATGACGATGAAGGTTTGTATGAAGCATCGTCCTTTGAAAACGAATTACCAACAGAGGACATTCCTGCTGATACAACACGATTTACAGAAAAAATTGTTGATGTTTATAAAAAAACGGAATTTGTTGAATTCAGAGATGTAACAAGAACTCAAAGTGAAAGAATAAGCGGCGGTAGCGGGGACAGAGCAGATATTGAATATCGTTATGGGAAATTCTGTCAAAAATGTTGCAAATATGTACAAAATTGGGAAAAAGCAGAAATGTTCTGTGATCTTCCTCGTAAAGAACTGGAACAAATGTATTTATCCTTATGTCCTAATTGCGCTGCGGAATACAGGAAATTAAGAAACAACCGGGAAGCAATGAACAATTTTAAGCAGTCTCTGATAAATTCTCAATTCGGAGACAGCAAAGTTACGCTTAATGAAAATACTGATTTATATTTCACCCAAAGGCACCTTGCGGAAATAAAAATCATTCTTGAGCAAATGGAGAAAGAATAATGGCGCAGCATTTATCAACCAGAGTGCCGTGGCATGATAACGGATGGAACGGTTTTGTTTGCAAACACCCCGAGCATAATCAAGCCTGTCGGATACTTAAAAACATTGCGGAAGATAAAGATGATATCGCCGAAAAGGCTTGTGCGAGCTGCAAGGTTGCATCTAAAGAAGATTTTATTCCTCCATGTGTTACTGAGTCTGGAATGTTTATGTCCCCTCATGAAGTTTGTGCAACCAGAAAACATCCATATACCTACGACAAGCATTTTAACCACATTAAACGTACAGAAGTTCATGCTAAAGCATATTCTTTTATAGGGACGCCGTACAATTGGACGCTGAAAGAAGACAGAAATAATTCTCCAAACGATCGTTATTATACACAATATGACCCCAAAAAAGAAATTGATGTAGGCAGCGGAAGCTGGGTATCCAATGGCATAAATCAAAAACACATATTCGATTATTTTTACAATGATGTAATCGCAAATGAATCCATCGTTGTAGCGTATGCAAAAGCGGTTCCGTTTGTCGAAAGTTCAGGGCGGGTAATAATCGGGATTGGCATGGTAAGCTCTCTTGGCGATCTAAAGGAATACGATTACTCTGAGCAGCCTGACGGCGTTAACAAGATTAAATCGTTTTTATGGGAACGCGAAATAAGCCATACTATACGACCCGACAGAAGCAACGGCTTCTTGTTTCCGTTTGAAGAGATCCAGGCGTATTTGAAAGAACATCCCAGGCAGCGCCCCGAAGATCTGGTTTATATAGTTCCTGATGAATATCGCAATGAATTTTCGTATGCGACAGAACATCTTTCGCACGATGCTCTTATTATGACTTTGAACGGCATTATTCAGGTGTTACGAAAATACAAAGAAATAAAACTCAATTATGGAACGGGAAAGAGTTGGGATGATTGTATATCCTGGTGCGAAAAACAGTTTCGGTCAGTCTGGAAAGACAGGGGAGCGTATCCTGGATTGGGTGCGGTACTGTCCGCTCTTGGTATTCCTTATGGATATGATATTGCCACTGCGATAAAGAAAAAATATAAAGATGAGGAACTATGGAATAGCCTTTCCGAAGGATTAGAAAATTTAACAAAATTACTATCGTTAAAAATGAAAGGCATTGCGTTGAAATTAACAAAAACATTAATAGAAGATCTGGAATATGAACTTGAAGAACGAGCAGAGTATCTTAAACTCTTATCCAGTATATCTCTCACATCAGAACAGGCGGCATTGTTATTAAACGACGATGTACGTAACAGCAGAGATCTGAAATATGCGAGCCAGCTGACAGATATCCATATTAAAGATTGTTCCGTTGATATTGTCAGTAACCCGTATTTGCTTTGCGAAAAAACATATATGCTGGAACCGCAGTATCAAATTGGGATCGGAAAAATTGATATTGCCGTATTTCAATCCGCATATCTCACAGAATTGGAACATGAAGAAGACTATGATAAACTTTTAAGCGAACCTGATGACAAGCGTAGATTACGGGCGATTATCCTTTCTATTCTTGAAAACGAAGCGAGAAACGGTAGCAGTTTAATGTTCATAAATGATGTTATAAGCGCCGTTGGCAAATTCCGTTCCGATGTACCTGAAATCGAAACGAGTATCCGCCTGAAGACAATAAAGCGCTTACGTGATTATTTCAAAGAGGTATTCTTCCAACTTGAAGTAGAGACAATTTTAGAAGATAATGTTGAAAATACCGAAACGGCGTTAAAGCTCAAGCGGCTTGAAGAAGTAGATATTGTCATTAGAAAATTTATTGACGAACGCCTGAATAAAACAAACAATATCAATGATAAATGGGGAAACCTGCTGGATGATGTTCTTAAATCGGAAAAACTTTCTAATGGGGAACGAGAGCAAGCAGCGCGCGAAGAAAAAATCAGAGCTATTGAAAAAATGGCTAAATCTCAAGTTTCGGTACTTACAGGTGGAGCTGGTACTGGTAAAACAACTACGCTTGTTGCATTGTGTATGAATGAAGCCATACAGCGCGGGCGTATTCTTATATTGGCTCCAACGGGGAAAGCGAGGGTTGTACTAAGCGCAAAGCTGAACAGGATTAATATTGAGCATACCGCACAGACTCTTTTTCAGTATTTGAAAAATACAAACCACTGTGATTATAAAACGTGGTCATACTATCTTTCCGGCAAGCAGGATGCTAACGTCCCTGAAACGGTGATTATTGACGAATGTTCAATGCTTACGGAAGAAATGTTCGGAGCGCTGGCGGAAGCGATATCCAGTGCAAAGCGCATTATTTTTGTCGGCGACCCGAACCAACTGCCGCCTATTGGTACTGGAAAGCCGTTTTACGAACTTGTGCAAAAACTGCGGTTAGAAGAAGGTCAGCCCCACTATGCTAATTTGCTGGTTTCCAACAGACAGAAACAAAATGATTCCGATAAGCCCCGGTTGGATGTGGCATTCAGTAAATTATTCACTGAAGATATGGCCTCACAGGTGAGTGATGACATTTTTGAGCTAATGGCACAGGACAATGAAAATATCGATATAATAAAATGTGAAAATGTTTTTGCCGTGCCACAAACAATATCTGATATTCTGAAAAAAGAAATGGGTATAAAAAATGTAGAAACTTTTGATAATTCACTTGGTGGCAGTATTGATGATGAGTGGATTAACTTTAATGATGCAAAAGCTGTTGATGACTGGCAAATTCTTACACCGTACAAGAATAAAGAAATAGTTGGTTCGCTAGCCATTAACAGATATATTCAATTGCAGTATCGTCCTAAAGGATATCTGAATGAGACATTTAAGCGCGCTTCAACCAAACACCCTTTGGGAACGGATGCAGTTGGATATGGTGAAAAAATTATTAATGTCAAAAACCATAATAAAAAAGGATATTCTCTTATAGAAAAACAAATGGTAGACGGTTATGTTGCAAACGGAGAAATCGGGATTGTACAGAGAATTGACAATGCGAAAAAATATCATTATATCGTCTATTCTTCCCAGGATGAGTTGTCATATCGCTATTCCAGCAAAATATCCGAGGAATCGGATATTGAACTTGCCTATGCGTTAACAACACACAAGGCTCAGGGATCAGGCTTCAAAATGACTATATTTATTCTTATGGAACCTGAACGAGGTATATATTCTTTTATCGTTCGTGAGCTGCTGTATACTGCGCTTACCCGTCAAAGTGAGAAGGTGTGTATCATTTACAATAAAGAACCTAGTGAACTGAAAAAATATGCCAATCCAGAGTATTCCGATCTGGCTCACCGGAAGACGAATCTATTTATACCGCCTGTATTCAGGGAGCTTAAATCAGGATGGTATGACAGTTATTTAATCCATACTACTCTCAAAGGAGAACGGGTGCGATCTAAATCAGAGGTAATCGTTGCGGATGCATTATACCGCGCTGGAATTGATTATGAGTATGAAAAGTTGCTGACATTTTCAGATGGGGAAAAAGCCCTTCCCGACTTTACCATAACAAAGGATAATGGCGAAATGATTTACTGGGAACATCTTGGAATGCTGGGTGACTACGGGTACCGTAAGGATTGGGAACGTAAAAAACAAAAATATGCGGATCACGGAATTACCATTGAAAATGGATTATTAAATATTTCACAAGACGAACTATCTGGTGGTATTAATTCACAGGAAATTGAAACAATAATTGATAAAATAAAAAATGGAATTTGCAAGGTGTGAGGCTCTTCGCTGTATTTCAATACCAGTGTCTATAAGAGTAATCGGGGATGGGGTGTTTTCTGGAGGGTATAACAGTCCATCACGGCTTGAGAATATTACAATCCCTGCGAATTTTCAATTTCTGAAATAGGTTGACATATTTTATACCGTAATCTCGTGCATTTTTTCTGCTGACTCGTAATCGAGGGACTTATGCGGGCGGTACGTGCTGCATAAATGCACGGCCTCTTTCACCGCCATCTCCGCCTGATTCTTGTTCCTGAAACAAGAGCCAATGTGATACTCCTGTTTCAATATCCCGTTCACTTGTTCGGCCCAAGACCTATGCTTTTCCTGCTTCCTTATGAGTTATATGTAAACTCACACACCTGTTTCTTTACGATTTTGATTTTTCGCTCCTCCTTACATCCCCAAAATCTGCACATTTTACCCAGATATATATGACAAATGACAGGTAACAATAACCGCAGATATATTCTGTGGAGGTTCTTATGAGAGAACAAATTGGGGACGAGGGCATCTATCTGCGGATCATGGAACTGAAACGCGGCAACGTCCAGTTTACCGACTCGACCAACGCCTCGCGGCTTGTCCGCGAGCACGGGAAGGACATACGGTACAACGCCGCATGGAAAAAAT
>Ga0209755_10007050_pt1 | contig 12266 bp, 8 predicted proteins | sample TergutCo191P1_FD_187301 | JGI IMG/M metagenome (GOLD analysis project Ga0209755, IMG submission 187301) | Cornitermes sp. P1 segment gut microbial communities from Petit-Saut dam, French Guiana - Co191P1 (SPAdes) (version 2) | ecosystem: Host-associated > Arthropoda: Insects > Digestive system >... | reverse complement strand
CCGATCTGTTCTGTCCGCGCTTGCCGCACCGTAGCTGCCTGGCTGCCTTGCCGCAATAAAGGTCGCCCTTGCGGCTGCCAGGGTTTCAATCGCCGCGTCTATCGCGGATTGGGTGGCGGCATGGTAGCTGTAGGTACCATGCGCCGCGTCAATCGCCGTGGAGAATGCCCCGATAGCCGCCTGCGGTGCCCACCAGTAGCCGTGGGCAATGCCGCTGCCGTCCTCTGATACGGCGGTATTGGCAATCAGGCCGTTGGCTTCGGTAACGGCGTTCCCCAACGCGGTTCTATCTACCGTTGTCGATTCGTAGGTACCCGGCAGTCTTTCCGCCGTGAAGGTTGCCCTTGCGGCTGCCAGGGCTTCAATCGCCGCGTCTATCTCGGTTTGGGTGGAGGCGGGGTTGCTATAGGTACCATGTGCGGTGCCAATCGCCGCTACGAATGCCCAAATCGCCGCGTGTGTTGCCCAGTAGTATTCCGGGGCAATGCCCGTGCCGTCTTCGCATTCAAACGTGGCGTTAAGCAGGATTTCGGCGGCGGCAATATCGCCGGCCAGTACGGTTCTGTCCACCGCCGTTTCTGACGTGCCTGGTTGTCTTTCAGCCGTAAAATTTGCCTGTGCGGCGGCCAGGTTTGAGACCGCCGCGTTTATCGCGGGCTGAGTGGCATTGTTGTCGCCGTAAACACCCTGGGCTGTGTCAATCGCCGCCGCGAAAGCGGCATGTGCCGCCGCCGGGACCCAGAAAGCCGTGGTAGCCACGTCCGTGCCGTCCGTGGATATTGCCGTTCCCGCCAGCAGGACCCGTGCCTCGCCAAGGGCGTTGCCCAGCGCGGCCCTGTCCACGGTCGTCGACGCATACATGCCTGGCTGTCTTGCCGCCATGAACGCCGTCCGTGCGGTAGTCAGGTTTGTAATCGCCGTGTTTACCGCCGCTTGTGTGGTACCGTTGTCGTAGACACCCTGTGCCATGGCGATTGCGCCTTGAAAGGCGGTACGTGCCGCAGCAGGGGCCCAGTAGCTGGTGTCAGGCACGGCCGTACCGTCCACCGATTCCACCGTCCCCGCCAACAATGCCTGTGCGCCGGTAATGTCGTTTCCAAGTACCGTTCTGTCCACCGTCTGCGCGTTGTTGTCGCCGTTGTCGTCCATCGGACACCCCGTCGCCAAAAGCCCGATTATCGCCGTAAGGGCGATAAATCCGAAAAGTCCAAACTTGTTTTTCACGTTGAAAAACCTCCTTGCTGTTTGTTCATATTAAAAAGCCCCCTGGCCGGCTTATCCGCTTGAGACAAGCGAAAGGACGGACGGGGGGCGTTTTTCCAAAATGGGCGGAACGCTGTGTTTATATCGTAAAAATATTTGCTGCTAGACTGTTGACGCGATCGGTACGAGATGCTACATATTAGTAGGCAGTAGGCAGTAGGCAGTAGGCAGTAGGCAGTAGGCAGTAGGCAGTAGGCAGTAGGCAGTAGGCAGGTCGCATCCTAGTGTAAAGTTGACAGGAGCCGTTGGCAAAATCATAGCCCCATTGTGTATCAGGTGTCATAATATTTCAAGTGTATATCGCTGGAATCTTAATCCCCCATATCTCGGTTAGAATTTGGTTAGATTTTTCCTTCGACGACACGAATGCTTTACGTTTTACCCAAAAATGCCTATACTGATCAGCGAAATAGGGGAAAATTATGAATACTCGAATGGCATTGTTGGAAGAACTTAACCGGCTACGGCACGATATTCTTGCCATGGCCACGCGGGTGGAAGAGGACTTGGGCAAGGCCCTAAGTGCCCTTCGCACGAACGATACCGAACTGGCGCAAGAGGTCAAGGCTGGCGACGCGGTTGTAAATGCCCTACAGCTAAAGATCGAAGACGAGGCGGCCATTACGCTTGCCACCCAGCAGCCGGTCGCAAGGGATCTGCGCGAACTTGTCACCATATTCAAGATTACCAGCAATCTTGAAAGGGCTGGGGATCACGCCGTGCATCTGGCCAAGGCCGCCCTTAAACTTGCCGGCGAGCCCCCTTTCCGTTCCTTGGAGCGCCTGGAACGCATGGCGGAAGTAGGACAGGAGATGATTCGCGCGACAATCTCGGCGTTCCTTTCGCAGGATGCGGATGCGGCAAGAAAGGCCGCCGCGCTTGACGATTCAATCGACAGTGAACACAAGGCCCTTATCGAGGAGGTGCTTGTTCTTATGAAGGAACACCCCAAACTGGTCAAAAAGGCGTACCGGCTTATCAATACATCGGGCCACTTGGAAAGGCTGGGCGATCATATCACCAACATTTGCGAGGGAATCATCTATATGATCGAGGGTCATCACGAAGAACTTAACCTGTAATGGAATCCAAAACGACCGTACTCATAATAGAAGACGATCCCGAAATCCAGGAACTGCTTTCGTTTGCGATGGCCAGGGAAAACTGGAAACTGATACATACGAAAAGCGGCGAGGAAGGACTGGATTACCTTAAAAAGCATAGGCCCGACTGCATTCTTTTGGATATAATGCTTCCGGGAATCGATGGGTTTAGGGTCATAAAGAAAATACGTGAGATCGAAAACGGCCAGGGCGTACCTGTAATTATGGCTTCGGCCAGGGGGGAAGAGGCCGACATAATAACCGGGCTGGAACTTGGGGCCGATGATTACGTCGTAAAGCCCTACAGCCCCAAGGTGCTTGTCGCCAGGATTCGGGCAGGTTTAAGGCGGCAGGAGGAATCGTCCACGGACACGGAACGGAAAGCCAAGGTTTGGCAGCAAGGCAAGCTTAGGCTGGATGTGGACCGGCACGAGGTTTTTTACGACGAGGCAGCTTTGGATCTTCTGCCAACCGAATTTGCCCTTTTGCAGCATTTCATTTCCCACCCGGACATTGTGTTTACCCGTGGCCAGCTAATCGCCGCAATCAAGGGGCCCGACTACCCGGTAACCGATCGCGCGGTAGATGTGCAGATACTTGGCCTGCGAAAAAAACTGTCAGATGCCGGCGCGATGATAGAAACCGTTAGGGGCATAGGCTACCGGTTTAGGACGGCGGGGTGACGGGCCTTCGCAAGCGATTTTTCATTCCCGCCTTTGTCGGTTTGGGCCTTTCCCTTGCTTTTGTGCTTGCCGCCCTGTCGCCAGCTAGGTTTCCTCTGTGGATTGCCGCTTTTTTTATTGTCGCGATCCTTTGCATGGCTTTGTTATTCTTACGTTCGCTTTCGCTTTCGCTGCGACGGCTTTTGGAAAGTGTTTCCGTGGCTCTGGGTTTTGGTTCCAATTCCGTAAGGGAAGTCTCCCTGTTTTTTCCGGAAACCGCGCTGCCGGTTCTGGAGAAAGCCCTGTGGGATATGGTGGGCGAGCTAAGCCGCAAGTCGGAAGAAACGGAGGCGGCGGAGGCGGAAGGCCGGCAATATCTGGCCATACTTAACGGAATGCCCGATGCGGTTCTTGCCGTGGACCGCAACCTGGTTCTGCACCTGGCAAACCGCAGGGCATGTTCCCTTTTCGCCCTTGACGAATGGCGTGACTCGTCTTTGCTAAAGGCGACACGTTCGACCGTGCTGGAAAAGCTTGCCCAAAAGGTTCTGGCCGATGGCCGCTCTAGGGAAATCGAGTTCAAACCGCGAAGGGCGGTCCCGCGCGGTTCGGAACAGGTATTCCGCGTTTTCGCCGTACCTCTTGCCACACCGGACGAAGGTGTGGTCATCATCATGGAGGACATTACCCGCCTTTCCAGGCTGGAGCAGGTGCGCAAGGATTTCGTCGCCAATGTTTCCCACGAACTGCGCACCCCAATCCAGCTTGTGAAAGGGTTTTCCGAAACCCTTCTGGACGATCCCGCGTTTTACGGTGCCCCAGATGCGCCGGACCACCCGAAACGCTTTATCGAGATTATCCGCAGGAACGCCGTAACCATGGAAAACCTGACCAACGATCTTCTCGCCATCGCCAGCCTGGAAAACAGCGACAGCAGTCTTGGCGAAAAGACAAGGCAGCCGCTTTCCCCGCTTTTTGACGAGGCCATATTGTCGGTCGGACCCCAGGCTGAAAAAAAGGAGATAAAGCTTAGTGTGGATTGCCCCGACGGGCTAGAGGCGAATGTTCACGGTTCGCTTATCATACAGGCGCTTATCAATCTTTTGGGCAACGCGATAAAATTTTCGCCGAAAAAGTCGCGGGTGCAGGCGGCGGCATTTAAGGAAGGCGGAAAGGTGATACTGGAAGTCAGGGACAAAGGGATTGGCATTCCATCCGAGCATATAGGGCGAATCTTTGAAAGGTTTTACCGGGTTGATCGCTCCCGATCTGGGGGTACGGGCCTGGGGCTTTCGATAGTGCGCCACATAGCCCGTCTGCACAAGGGTAGGGCGGAAGTCGAAAGCCATGCCGGGGAAGGGTCGGTGTTCAGGATCATTTTCCCCGGCTAGCTCGCGTCTTAATCCCAGAGAATTTCGGTATCGTCCAGAATGCTTATAAGCTCAATCGTAAAGACCAGCGTCGCGAATGGTGGAATTATCTGCCCCGCGCCCCGCGCCCCGTAAGCCAGATGGGATGGAATGTACAGGCGGTATCTGCTGCCCACGTTCATAAGCTGTATGCCTTCGGTCCAGCCAGGTATGACCATTTCCAGCGGGATAATCTCTGGCGAGCCGCGCAAGATAGAACTGTCGAATACGGTGCCGTCGGTAAGCATTCCCTCATAGTGGACAACCACCGTGTCGGTCGCCGTTGGCCTTGGGCCGTCCCCGCGCTCCAGCACCATGTACTGCAAGCCGCTTTCGGTCTGGTTTATCCCTGAAACCGTGGCGTTTGCCGCAAGGAATAGCTCCTCCTGTATTCGAAGCTCCTCCGACTGTCTTTCCAAGGCGCGTTCGAAGGCGATCTGTACGAGTTCCAGGGCTTCCTGCCTGTCCATCATAAGCTCGTTTTCGTCCCGCTCCATTGCGGCCATAAGGCCCTCCAGAAAGGCGGCGAAATCAAGTTCCAGCCCGGCCTGTCTTAGATCAAGCCCCACCGTCATTCCAAAGGCATAGCTTGTCTGGGCTTGCTCCCCGACCATGTCGATGTCGTCACGTATTCCACGCGCCTGGACTTCCAGGCCCACAAGAAAAAGGCAAAGGATAAGCGCAAACTGTTTCATCGTGTCTCCCCCTATTCGTCGGTAAGTATGTCAATCAACTCGACTTCGAATATCAGCGTCGAATAAGGCGGAATCTGCGGCCCCATGCCCTGCGATCCGTAACCAAGATCCGACGGTATGAAAAAGCGAAAGATACTACCCACGGTCATAAGCTGGAGACCTTCCGTCCAGCCGGCGATAACCTGGTGAAGGGGGAATTCCACGGGTACGCCACGGAAATGGGAACTGTCAAAGACCGTGCCGTCAATAAGTGTGCCTTCGTAATGAACGCGCACCGTGTCGAAGGGGCCGGGCCTTGGGCCATCCCCTTCGATAATAACCTCGTACTGGAGCCCGCTGGCGGTGACGATAATGCCTGGCCTTGTCGCGTTTTCCGCGAGAAATTCGGTTTCCGCCTGCCTGCTTACCTCGTTCCGTCTTTCCGTTATGGCCATGTATGCGTTGTGGAAAACCTCGGCGGCTTCCTCCATCGTGTAGCGGGTTTCACCCCTAAGGGCATCCACCATTCCCCTGGCGAACTCTTCCATGTCGGGGAATATCCCGCTAACCCTAAAGTTGGTCCCTATGTTCATTCCAAGGGCGTAACTCCCACTAGCGTCGAAAACCGTTTCGCCTACAGGCGCATAGGATTCGATTGACGTTCTTCCGCACCCGTATACGCTGAAGGCGAACACGACTATGGCGGTTAAAAAGATGGTGTGTTTCATGCCCTAAAGCATACCCCTTTATCTGGTTTGTGGATAGCCATGTGGGAGGTAATTCCATTTGGGCTACTCTTTTCCGTCTGCGTAAGCGTATTGTGTCCCTGTAACTTGCTGAACATATTCAAAACGCAACAGTAAAATGGGATTGTGGTATACTTCTCCCATGGACACCAAGGTTTTACCCGCGACCAGGGACTGGATTTTCAAGCTGCTCTTCGGTGACGAGCGCAACAAAAGCAAAACTGGCTGCAATCCTTCGTGGAGCTTCCGTAGGAGGAGTACGAGCTGACCTTCATGGATCCGCACCTGAAGCCGGAGGCGGAGGACGACAAGCTTGGTATACTGGACGTGAGGGTCAGGACGAAGTCCGGCAAGGTCATCAACACTGGTTGACCCGATGAGGCACATCGGCAATCGGCTGTCGTACTACAAGTCCAAGCTGATAGCGGAGCAGATCGCCAGCGGGGATCGCTACGACGCGATTCAGCGGGTCATTTGCGTATGCATCACCATGCTTTCCCCGGGGTGGCGGAGTACGTCAACGGCTTTCGGTTTTACAACCCGAGGAACAGGCTGTGCTTCGAGGGAATTCCGGAGGAAATATACACGGTCGAACTTGCGAAGGTTCCCGTGGCGAACGACGGAAACCGAATATGGGAATGGCTGAGGTTTCTGCTTGCGCGGACGGAGGAGGAAATCGAGATGATAGCCCAGGGGAATCCCGAGATACGGAAGGCGGCCAACGCGCTGTACGTGCTGAGTTCCGATCCCGACGTGCGTTTTCGGTACGAGTGACAGGAAGAAGTTGCGTAAAAGCACTCTGGAAATGATGGGTTTTTAGGAGGGCAAGGATGACGGAAAAAGAAGCAGTGGCTGTGAGCGATTATTTCATTAACAACAAGGTGACGCTTGGCCCTGATGGCAGTGGCTGGCTTAGCCAGCGCGAGCTGCGTCTTTTGGGTTTGCAGAACTTGACCGTCAACTACCTCGTGACCAAAGCGACCGCAGATCGCAAAACCCCCGCCCAGATTATTGACGAGCTGGTTCGCGAAAAACTGGCTTTGGCTGTATAACCGCTCAACCTTCATTTTTCCCCCGTTTATTCTCCTTGACTGTCCGCACCCCCAAGGGCTGCAATCGCTGCGCCCTTCGGAAAGGGCAATTGGAAAACCTCCCAGTCTGGGATTTTCAGTTAACTGGCGCCAAAACCAATCGCTTTCGTTTTTGGGGGATGCTCGATGAGGCCGTTCAGAGCCAGCATGATTTGCCGTATCGCTTCGTCATGTTCCGAAAGCCTGCTGTCGGTATTCTCCATGTGAAGCATAAGGAGCTTTCGCAAATCTCCTATTTGCTCGCGCAACTCGTGGTTGGAGAATACGTAATTGCGCAACTGAATAAAGGCCCGCATTATTTGGATATTGACGTCAATCGCCTTCTGGCTGTTCAATACCGCCGCCAGCATAGCCACGCCCTGTTCCGTGAAAACGTTGGGCAGGGTCGGCCTGTATTTCATTTGAAGGTGGTCACAATTTGTGACCACCTCGGCAAATTCGTCTTTGGTCAATCGAAACATAAAGTCGTCGGGAAACCGATTAATGTTCCTTTTCACAGCTTGATTCAGCTGTTTAACTTCCACCTCGTAAAGGCTTGCCAAATCGCTGTCCAGCATCACTTTCTTTCCGCGGATGACGTGTATTCGTTTTTGAGTTCGCTTGGGTTGCTTGTCATGCCCCAAAATATACCCCTTTGGGAGAAGAACGGCAATATGGGGAGTGCAGGCAAGGCTATGGGGCGGTATCCTAGTCATCGCAATGGCAAGTCCCCCGGATCGAAACGCGCCGCACAACGTACGGGCCGGCTTCGATTCCAGGGGCCTTGTCGATGAAAGGCTCATGCTGTATGACAGGCCAGGGGTGGCGGACATACCCCCCGTCCCCTGCTAACCACATTTTTGACTCGACCTCTCCCCGGCACCTCACCTTGGACAGGGGAGTCCCCCTGCGCTCCGGGAGGCGATGCGCACGCTTCGGGCATGAGATAAATGCCCGGCGCGTGCGCATCGCCTCCCGGAGCAAGAGTGCGCCGGTGGTTTGCAACGCGGACGCATCCGCGGGTTGCGTGGCGCGGGCGCGGGGTGCCGGCCATTCCCGCGCGTCCGTTTCCTCGCCGGCGTTCTCTGCCCGCGCACCCAAGGGCTGCAATCGCCGCGCCTTGGGTGCCAAAAAAGTGACAGTCACCCTTGCCAAGGATGGCCTTGGGCTGGTGACTGTCACTCCGGGCACTCCGGCAACCGCACGGCGGTTTTACTCACCGCACTTCCGCTGCCTTCCTCCTACTCCCTCAACACGCCGACGGAGTTGCTGTCCGCGTCGGTTTCGATGACAATCCGGTCAGTTGAGCCGAGGGGTCCCGTTTGGTCCGTGCCAGAGCGGGAAAACTGCCTTGAGGTGGATCCGATCCTGTTCACCTCGGCGGTGGTGAGGGAGGTGGTGCGGCCACGCGCGGTTAACACTACCGTTTCGTCAAGCCAAAAATTTCTGACGGCACCTATGCTTGTCGCTTGAACGCCCTGTCCATTCATGAAAAGAGTGTTGACCCTTCCGCTCCAGCCGGATCCGATGCGGACAGAGGCATTATGGATTTGAGTAGCGGAAAGGTTAAGAACGTCAATGACCGCATTCCCCGACATCGTTAAATCGGTAGATTGGATGCCGAGAAGAACATCGGAAGGCAACGGGTTTGTCGAAGGCCCGCGGGTGTTTCCAGTGACGCTCCCGCCTTCCATGTTGAAAACGCTGGTCGCGCCGCTCATGAACACGCCGCCGGCATGCTGGGTGAATGATTGGGCAGCCCTGTTTCCGGTTATTGTCGCACTATCTCTCATGGTAAAAGTCGCGTTGGTGCCAACATGAACCGCGGCGGCAGCGGCTTGCGTTCCGAAACTGATATTATCGGCAAGCCGCGAGTTGCCCTCCATGACGAAATGCCCGCCGTTCTGCACCCTGACAAGATCGACCATGCTGTTATTGCGCCCAACGAGAGAGATGTTGTTCCCCAGAGTCAGGCTGATGGTAGTAATCGTGCCGCTTGCCGGTCCCACCACAAAAAGCCTTTGGTTGGTGTCGGTGGAGTTAAACCTGATTTGCCGCGCCGCGCCGCCAAGGCCTATGATGGTCAGGTTTGTGTTGGCGGCGTTAAGCAGGTTTTCCCCGGAGTACACGTTTTCGTTTATCGCCAACAGAAATGCCCCGGCAACGCTGTTGGCATGAGCCGCAGCGGCTTCCACGTCGTTCGGCGGGACTGTGGCAATCGGCGCCGGCGGGCCCCAGTGCGCGACAAGCGTCATGTTTGCGGTTACCGGGGTAGCGAAGTTCCATGCGACGCCGTTATGCCGCCACTCGCTGACGGAGTACGCCAGCGGCATGGGGTACAGCCCTGGGGTTGCAAGGGTTCCCGTCCATGGCGGCCCTGTCGGGGACGGCGGTGCCGTCATCGGGCGGCCTTCCGCCACGACTCGCGGCGCAATTGCGGTTCCGCCTGCGGTGTCGAAGGTTACGGTAAAGGTCGGCAGGGCTCGCACTACGCCGGCGTTGCCCACAATGACAATCTCGTGGGTGTCGGCGAGGTCTTGCGTCACTGCGTCAGTGGTGCCGATAAAGCGCGCCGAGGCGATTCTGCTCAGATCGGCGGGGATAAGGGGATGGCTGGCGGCGGCTTGCAGTATCCGTTCCGCCTGTATCCAACTGGCGATGACGAGGTTTATGTCCGCGTTGCCAAACCTCAGGTCGAGACTGTGAACGCCTCCGTTCCCGGATCCGAGCGTGACAGAGGGATTAACACCGTCGCTACGGCTAAGGATAAGATGGCCAACCGCGGCATCCCCCGACAATACAAAAGTGGTGACGTCGGTATTGAGAAAAATATCGGCCGGCACAGCGGTCGCCGCGGCCCCGCGGGTGTTTCCGGTGATGCTTCCGCCTTTCATGTAGAAACGGCTGGTTGCGGCGTTCACAAAAACGCCTCCCACTGTCCAAGTGGCTGTACCGGTGCCCCTGTTTCCGGTTATTGTTCCGCCTCGCATGGTAAATGTGCCGTTAGCGCCTACGTTTACCGCAGCGCCAACGCCGCCACCCACAAGTGTAGCGAAATTGGTATGCCCGGTAATCCTCGAGCCTTCCTCCATGAACAGATTTCCGCCGTTCCACACCCTGACGAGATCAACGGTGTTGACGTCTCGCCCCACAAGGGTGATGTTTTCCCCCAAGGTCAGGCGGGCATTGCCGGTTCCGGTTGCCGCCCCGACGGAGAAAAGCCTCTGGTTGTTGGGATTGGCACCCGTAGGGGCAAACCTAATTTCGCTGGGCTGATTGCCAATTCCGATGATGGTAAGGTTGGCGTTGTTGACGGTCAGGTCGTTGGCTACGGAGTCCACATGGGATGCGTCTATCGCCAAGGTGAACGCCCCTAGGTTGGCGTTGGCGGCGGTGTTGACGTGCGTCACGGCCGCGGCCACGTTGTTTAACGCGACCGTCGCGACTGGCTCGGTCGGGGGGATCCATTGCGCGGTAAGGGTCATGTTCGCGGTTACCGGGTTGTCGAAATCCCATGCCACGCCGTTATGCCGCCATTCGCCGAAGGCTTGCGTCATGAGCCACAGGCCCGGGGTTGCCGGGGTTCCGTCCCATGCCGGGCCGTCTGTCGGATCCGCGGGCGGCGTTATCGGGCGGCCTGTCACCACGGATATCGGCGCGACCGTGCTTCCGCCCGCGCTGTCGAAAGTTACGGTGGATGTCGGCAGGGCGCGCACCACGCCGGCGTTGTTCTCGATGGCGATCCTGTGGTAGTCGGCGATGTCCTGCGCTGTCGCGTCATTGCTGCCGATAAAGCGCGCGGAGGTATACCCGAGTCTGTCTATCATGTCTTGGGTGAGGGTTCCCCGTATCACCGTTCTGCCCGCCGTCGTCACCCAATTATTGATGACAGTGGTTAGGCTTCCGCTGTTCCACCGCAAAGTAAGATGGTCAACCCTGCCTTCCCAGCCGCCGGCACCGATGTTAACGGATGCGGTGCCGGCGGCAGCGTTAAGGTTAAGATGACCAAGCGCGGCGTTCCCCGACATCGTAAAATTGGTAACGGCATTGCCGACATTGACATCGCCGCGCAGGTCGCCATCGCCGCGGAAGTTTCCTGTGATGCTCCCCCCCGTCATGTCGAACCGGGCGGTTGCGTCATAGATGGACACGCCGCCCGCGGCGGCGGTATTGGTCGCGTTACCACCCGTGGCTCTGTTTCCGGTTATCGTTCCGCCGCTCATGGTGAATGTGCCGCGTGCGGCTACGTGCACCGCAGAACCGGATCCGCTTCCACCTGCGGTGCCGCTATGGATATGCCCGCGAATCTCCGAACCAGGCAGCATATACAGACGCGCGTTTTCCCGCACCCTGATAAGAGACACAGTGTTGCCGTCCCGCCCCACAAGGGTTATGTCGTTCCCAATGGTCAGGCTGGCGGAACCGTCGCCTGTTACGAGCGCAGTCACACCCACGTCGAAAAGCCTCTGGTTGTCGGCGGTGTCGGTAAGGGTGATCGTCTGCCGTCCGCCATGGCCGATGATGGTCAGGTGCGCACCGTCGGCGAGAAGCTGATTGCGGCTGGATTCCACGTTCGCGCCTATCGCAAGGGCGTACCTGCCCGGGCTGTCGTTGACGTGCGCCACCGCCGCGCTTACGATCGCGTCGTTCACCGCGACCGCCTCAATCCGCGTCAGTGTCGGTGTCGCATCCGTGTTCCAAGCGGCGACAAGCGCGGTGTCCCCGGTTATCGGGGTATCGAAGCTCCATGGCTGATAATCACCATCGACCAAGCGCCGCTGCCAGCCGGCAAACCCGTAGGTCATTGCCCACAGCCCGGCCGCGTCGATCTGCGTAATGTCGATGTCGGCGGCCGATGCCCTTGTCGGAACCGCGGGCGCTGTCGCATGGTTGTCTTCCCGCACGGACTGCGGCGGCACCGAGCTTCCGCCCGCGCTGTCGAAGGTCACGTTAAAGAGGATCCGGCGCAGGAAGCCGGTGTTGTCTTCCCTAACGGTGATCGCGTGGGCGTAGTCAATATCCTGCCATGTGTTTTCATTGTTGCCTATAAAGCGCGCCGATTCGGTCCCGATCCTTTCCGCGTCGGCGGGGGTAAGGATATGGCCGTCCTCGGCTTCCAGTACAGTGTTGCCCGTCCAGTTATTGATGACGGTGGACAGGGTTCCGCTGTTCCATCTTAGGGTAAGATGGTCAACCGTTCCTCCCCAGCCGTCAGCACCAATGGTAACAAAGGCGTTGTACGTACCATAGGCGGCAAGGACAAGGCTATAAACCGTCGCATCCCCTGATATCGTGAAATGATCGGCGACCGAGGCGACAAGGACATCGGCGGGCGGGGG
>Ga0209755_10007049_pt1 | contig 12267 bp, 12 predicted proteins | sample TergutCo191P1_FD_187301 | JGI IMG/M metagenome (GOLD analysis project Ga0209755, IMG submission 187301) | Cornitermes sp. P1 segment gut microbial communities from Petit-Saut dam, French Guiana - Co191P1 (SPAdes) (version 2) | ecosystem: Host-associated > Arthropoda: Insects > Digestive system... | reverse complement strand
GATACCAATTTCCAAAGGAACTTGGCGTGCGTGTCTGGCAGGATTACATGGAAGATTATTTGAGCTACGAAGCGATTCAAATTGGAATGCCGCAGATGATCGCAATGCTTCTATTGCTGCTTTCCTTTCTTGGAATCTCCAATACCATTTTACTCGCGATTCTTGAACGCACAAAAGAAATCGGCATGATGAGGGCGATGGGTATGACAGACGGACAGATGATTATGACCTACATGCTTGAAGCGGGTTTTCTTGGTTTAATCGGTTCAGTTTTAGGAATTATCGTCGGCTGTATCATCAATTATCCGATAGTTGTGAACGGTTTTGATTTCAGCGCAATCGGCGAAGTGATGACAGACGGGCTTGGTTTCCGCACAACTGCGATTTTCAGAAGCACATGGGATATACCGGTGATTATCGGCTCCGGAATTGTCGCGACACTGCTGTCGTCGTTAATGGCGTATTTCCCGACTAAAAGAGCGGTAAAAATGCCCATAACAAGCAGCTTGCGGTTTGAATAAGGAGGTTAAAATGACAAACGTATATAAGAAAGGCGGACAGGCAACACTTATAAAAATCGCGTACCGCAATATTTGGCGTAACATGAGGCGGACTCTATTTTGCTTTACTGCGGTTGGAATTGCAGTTTTATTTATCGTTATTTATTCTTCTATGATTGAAGGAATGACAGAAAGCATTAACGACACTGTGCAGACTTACGAGCTTGGGCACATAACGGCGGTGTCGTCTCAGTATGAGGCGGAAAGCGAGTATATGCCTGTGCAATATCCTGTCGCGGACGGAAAGAGCTGGAAAGACCTTGCGAAAGACATAAAAAAAATACCCGGCGTCCGCGCGGTTTTTCCAAGAATTACAACAATGGCAACATTGCAGGAAAGCACGATTAAACACGCAATGCTGTGGGGGCTTGATATCGAAAACGAAATGGCGGCTAACAAATTTAATTTAACCTATCGCAATGACGGTTTAATCGAGGGCAGATGGCCGAAACCGGGCGCGAATGAATGCGCTGTCGGACGCGTGTTTTCGCAGAAGTCAGGGCTTACAGTGGGCGATAGAATTTTGTTTAAGACAATATCGGCGCAGTACTCGGAAAAGTTTTTGCGTCCTCAGATTGTCGGAGTTTTCAATTTTGATTATATCAAGATTGACGAACAATATATTGTAATGGATGTGGAGCGGCTTCAAAATCTGCTTGTGCTTGATGAAGCTACGCAAGCGCTCGTTATTTTCACCGATGATGATAAGCAAAGCGGCGCGATTGCCGCGCAGGTGCGTAATTATTTGGGAGACGGCAACACTGTCACGGATTGGTCTGAAAATTACTGGGTTGTAATAATGAAAACAGCAAGTTCCCTTTACATGGTAATATTCATGGTGTTTTTAATTGTCGCAAGTTTCTTAATTATTAACACTGTGGTTATGATCATTCATGAACGTATCAAGGAAATCGGCATGATGGGCTGTCTTGGAATGACGCGCGCCGAGATTGTAAAGGTGTTTTTCTTTGAATCAATTTTTATGGCGGCATTCGGCGCTCTTGCCGGAGTTTTAATCGGCGGAATCATTACCGGAGCGTTATCCAATTACCCTGTGCGTTTGATGGAACAATTTGGAAGTCAGTTCAGCGAAATGCCGCTGAGTAACGCGATTTTCTTCAAGTTCAGTCCTGCCATTCTTTTACAGGCATGGGTCATGGGCGTTGTTGTCGCGTCAATCTTTACATTGATCCCGTCGCTTAAAAGCGCGTTTGTTGAACCGGTAGAAGCGTTAAGAAGATAGTAACCCTGTATAGGGAAGATTCTTATTTAATTGGAGGTTTGTTATGGTAAAGAAATTATTAATTGTCGTATTATTCATAGTTTTTGTAGCGTTCATTTTCCCGTGGGCTATTGGAGCGCAGACACCGACTGCCGCCGAAATTCTTCGCCGGGTGGATAACAATGAAATCTACCAGACGATTGAATACGAAGGCGAAATCATTATCGAAAACGGCGGGCGCCGTTATGTGAAAGTAATGAAAGCATGGGCAAGAGGCAACACGCACAGTTTTATCGAGTTTACGAATCCCGAAGACAGGGGTACAAGGTACCTTAAAAGAGACGGAAGGCTCTTTGTTTACTCGCCTGATACCGAAGAAGTAATGCTGATTTCCGGTCACATGCTCAAAGAATCCATGATGGGTTCTGATATGTCCTACGAGGACACGCTCAATAACGAAACTTTGGGCAGCCGCTACGATTCTGTGATTGCGGGTTCCGAAGTTGTAAACGGCAGAGATTCATGGGTTTTGGAACTTACAGCAAAAAAACGAACCGAAAGTTATCCAAAACGTAAACTGTGGATAGACAAGGAAAACAGCGATCTTTTGCAATACGAACTTTTTGCTCTCTCCGGTGTTAAACTCAAGGATTATGCACTAAAGAGAGTAGAAGTAATCGCAGGCAGGCGTTTCCCTGTAGAAGGCGAAATGCGCGACCTAATGCGTAAAGATTCAAAAACAACGTTTGTTATGCGCAATGTTATACTGGACAGAGCGATACCCGATTCAGTTTTTAGTCAGAGGAATTTAGAGAGGTAATTATTTCACACAAAGGCGCAAAGACACGAAGGTTGTAATGCGAAATCTTTTCTTTGTGCCTTTGCGCCTCTGTGCCTTCGTGTGATTTTATTTTGGAGAATATTTTATGAGAAAAATATTTGCTGTTTGTATTTTCGCGTTATACACGATCGGTAGTCTCTCTGCGCAAATTACAGTCTCCGGCATATTGGATTCTACCATTTCCATGAATGCCGGGGTAGGTGATGCGCCTGCGTTTTCCGCCGGGTTTGAGGAATACGCTAACCTGCGGTTTCAATCCCGGCTGAAAGACAAGGGAGCAGTCTACGGCGCGGTGAATCTGCTCGCCGCCGCAGGCGATTACGCGTCAAACGCGGCATTTATGGCTTCTTATGGAATCGGCTCTCCTTTAAATTTATCTTCGTATACGGCAGGTGAAAATTACATCGCCGCGATTGAACTTGAACGTCTTTATTTTCGTTTGCAAGGTGAACACGCCGATTTTGACGGCGGGCTTATGCGTCTGCCGTTTGGTTATGGACAGGTATGGGCGCCCTCGGATTTTTTAAATCCAAGAAATCCGTTAAAACCTGACGCGCGCCTTCGCGGAATTCTCAGCGCCGCCTTTTCATGGTATCCAACAGACGAAATGAAGCTGCTGGCGTTTTACTCCTCGCCGCGCGATCCTTTTTCCAACGAAGGAAACGGATCAATCGCAGGGCTTTCTTTCGACAAGCACTGGAACAAAGCAAGTATTCAAACGCTCTACACATTTGAAACGCCTGACGGTAACAGCAAAATAGAATCTCGATATGGCATTCATCGTATCGGTCTTTCATTTAAAGCGGATATCGAAATCGGATTGTATTTTGATACGCTTTATTCATATAATCATGAAGCAGGCACACAGTGGGACGGATTGAGTTTTACAGCAGGAGCTGATTATTCATTCTTTGACAGAAACTTAATAGTGTTAGCGGAATATTTGTACAACGGCGATACTTCATCAACCGCGCTTATGTACGGCGGAAATTTTTCCAACAACCATTACCTGTACACAGGTTTTACAATCCGCTTCAGCGATTTTACCGGCATGAACGCGGCTCTAATTTCCAGTATTGATGATGTAAGTTTCAGCGCAATAGTCAGCGTAAATCATGATCTGTTTCAGGGAGCCGCGTTAAGTGTCTCAGCGCAAGTCCCTCTCGATCGCGATTTATTCAACAACGACGGCAACCACGGAGAACTCGGTCCTAACTACAGTTACTTTAATTGCACGGCAAGAATCAGAATTAGGTTTTAATTACGAACTACTTAAAACCCGCGAACTCGCGCTGTGATACCGAAGTAAGGTGCAGCTCGCGGTAGCTTCTTTATCTTTTCGGCCAAAGATTACTTGCAGTTTCACGATCGGACTTTTGCCAAAATTGGCTGCGGCCGATGCCTAAGCCGATTTCGCCGCGCATTTCAAGAGTATCAGTTTTATATTTTTTTCCGTCTGCCGGGCGGAAAGTTATTTTACATTTATAATGATTTCCGTCTTCAGGATTTATGATGCTGCCGCCGCTCCATTCGCCGGGTTTATTTCTTGTAAGAGAATAAATCCAGGGAGTTCCGTCGACAGGCATTTGATTCGGTCTTCCGGCGACTGGAAAGCCGGGATAACTGTCCTTGCATTTGTCCGCTTTTACTCCGGGGTAATCAGTTGATAATGACACGATTTTTCCGTAAAGTTTGCCGCCTTCCTGATATATGTGCCAGCCTGCTGTAATTCTGTCGGTTTTCTCGTCGATGCTTATCCAGTAGCCTTCTACAAGGTCGCTCTGAGCAAAACATACGGCGGCAGCTGACATAAGAATTAAAATTGTAATAAATTTCTTCATAAATATTTCTCCCCTTAAATTAAAAACATCTTTCAGTTATTGTACCCTGTACTTACCATGCTTGCAAGTGTATAATAAACAATATGAAAATAGACAAAAAGAATTTTGGCGTTCTTTGTAACGGTAAAAAAGTAAAACTTTGGACTTTAGGCGCGGGAGATTTAAAAATATCTCTGTCAAATTACGGCGCTTCATGGACAAGTCTTATTGTCCCCTCGCGGGACGGCGGCAGGGATGATGTGCTTTTAGGTTATTCAAATCTTAACGGATATTTATATAATGAACCTTTTATTGGCGTAACAGTCGGGCGTTTTGCAAACCGTATCAAAGACGCATCTTTTAATCTGCATGGTAAAAATTATTATCTGAAGGCGAATGACGGAAAAAATTCCCTTCATTCAGGTCCAAGAGGTTTCGATAAACTTCTCTGGAAATCTGAAAGCTACAAAGAGAATGACGGAGTCTATGCGCGCTTTGAGCTTGAAAGCCCTGACGACGACTGCGGTTTTCCGGGAAAACTTAACGCTGTAGTCACTTACGGGCTTACTAAATCCAACGAAATAATCTGCGATTACCACGCTAAAGTTGATAAAATGTGTCCTGTAAATTTAACCAATCACGCGTATTTTAATTTAGCCGGAGAAGGGAAAGGAGATATACTTTTACATGAGGTGCAGCTCAATTCATCGGAGTACGTGCAGGTTAACAGATCAGGCATTCCAACAGGCGTTCTTGTTCCCGTTAAAGGAACAAAATTCGATTTCAGAGAACGAAGAAAAATTTACGAAAGCGCATCTTTTTTAAACCCTTTTAAAGGTTATGATCATTGTTTTGCGGTGGACGGAGAGTACGGCAAACTGCGCCCATGCGCTGAAGTTTACGAACATGTAACAGGGCGTTTAATGAAAGTTTACACAACACAGCCCGGCGTTCAATTCTATACCGGAAACCATTTAAAATCAGTCTACGGCAAACAAGGCTCCTGTTATGTGAAATATTCGGGCTTCTGCCTTGAAACGCAGCATTTCCCCGATACGCCGAATCAAAAAGATTTTCCATCGTGCATTTTCGGACCCGGCAGGGATTACCACGAAAGAGCGGTTTTTTCGTTCTCTGTACCGTCAGTTTAATTCAGCTTTTTTCGACATTCTTTCCCACTTTAATTTCAAGCGGTGGAGGCTCGAATCTATCGTGCCTTTTGTCGTGCCTATTACTTCCGCCACCTGTTTGTTGGTCGCTTCCGTTCTGATAACCGAAATTCGCTTGCGCATTTTTTCCAGCCGCGATCTGGCTTTTTCCAGACGGTTTTTCAGAGTTTCATGCGTTGTGGTATTTTCACGCGTATAGGTGAGCCTCTTTTCATAAACAATGCATCTGTAATATTGGCAATGAACTCTTTCTTTCATAAGGTAAATTTGATCGTCCTTTTCCTGCCGCATTTTTCGTATTTTATTTAATAATTCTATTAATTCTTCGGGTTGCATTCCTATCAGCGGCGCGGCTTTATCCGCAAAATCATCTGAAACATCGCAGTAACATTTTATAATAAGCGCAAGAATACGCCTTGAGTCTTTTCTGCCCTGCCTGTTTGTTATAAGATTTGATATTATTTCCCTTGTATTATTGTGCGTGTAAACCGGAGCTTCTTCGTAAACATACATTTCGGGGATTTGAGCGCTCCATGCCGAATATTCCGTAACGCTGTTAGTTGTTGTACGAACCTGAAATTCCTTCGCCGAGATAAGCATATATTTATTTAAAAACGCTTTAAATGACGCGCCCGTCTCTTTATAACTGTCTATTGATTTTTTAAGGCGCGGATAAAACCATGAGATAAAGTCTTCATAAACGCTGTTTTCCCAGTGGCTGATGCAGGTTTTTTCCTGATTATTAACAAGAAATGAATATATCAGACTTTCAAATTGACCGCGTTCTATAACCCCCGATAAAAAAGAGTTATAATATTGATTTAATGATTTTTTTCGCATAACTGACCTCTGTTTTCTGAATATCGGTCTTATGAAGAAACCTATTAGAAAACGAGTCCTATGCGCCGCTTAAAAGTGATGTTTATAATTATTAACAAATTTTGACTAGTGAATGAAAATATTTACGAACGATTCTAACATTTTTTGCTTTACATATTGAATGTCGCCTCTCATAGTGAGACCTGCGGCATTCTTATGACCGCCTCCGCCGAAAGCGGCGGCGATTTTTGCGACATTAACTTTATTGATCGATCTTAAACTCACAGTACAATTGTCGGCTAACTCCTGGCGGATAATAACAACAGCTTCGGCTCCGTGTATCGACATGAGAGCCTGATTTAAGCTGTCGGAGTCCCTGCTTTCAAAACCAAATGTTGTGTACTCGGAAAGAGTTTCGTAACTGATTAAAAGTTTTCCGCCGAAGTGCGGTTCTGTTCTGGAAAGAATGTTTCCCATCAATATTCTGGAATTAAGGCTTTTTCCGCCGTTTATATTATTAAAAGTATTTTTGGGACTTGCGCCGCAGCGAACCATCTCCGCGGCCGCGTCAAAAACATCGTCGTTCTTCTCTGTTAGGTGACGGAAAAATCCCGTATCGGTGCAAAGACCGAAAAATAACAGGATCGCTTCCTCTTTAATCAATTTAAGACCCAACGCGATGATTAATTTATAAATAAGCAGAGTGCATGAAGGCGAGTTTGAATCAACAAAAACGGGCGCCTGCGCGGTTGAAGACGGATGAGTTACCGCGGCATGATGATCGATAATCGCGCACGGAAATATCGCCAGTGAATCGTCAATATCACCCGTTCTTTCCCTTCCTGAACAATCAACAATAATTACTTTTGTATCCGAACCGCCCGCGTCCTTAGGAACAGGAACAAACTGGTTTGCGTAAATCTTTATTTCCGTTCTTTTAAAAGGACCCGCCGAACAGACAACCGCATTCTTGCCCATACGCATAAGCGCGCTGCGCAGAGCCAGCTGGCTGCCCACGCAATCCCCGTCAGGTTCCTTATGACCGGCGATTATAAAATTTGAACAGGTGTTTATGAAATTTACAAGCTCTTGAGGCACCGCGACTGCAAGACTTTTAGAATTGTCCGTACCATAGTCCATTAGAATTGAAGCTTAAATGATTCCTTATCCGCAAAGAACCTATCTACATCAATGCCCATAGGAATGTTTCCCCATGTCCAGTGACTTTTTGCCGGATGAGTGTAAAGCCTTACATGGCTGAATTTGCCGTCGCTGTAAAAAACAGACATTGTCGGCCAGTCCGAAGCAGTCGGTAATTTTACAAGCTGCGCGCAGCTGGCTGCGTCCGTAAACCATTCGTTGGGAATACCAATTGTGGCGACAGTTGCAGAACCCGCGCGGTATTGAACGATGTAACCTTTATGGGAGGGATATATTTTTTCCACTGGTACGTTGATACAATAGAAATTCTCGCTGCTATTAATAGCCTGCGCAAAAACAGGCGTCACCAGCGCCAGAAAAATTAGTGCAATAATGATTTTTTTCATTTATGACCTCCAATATCCTTAATTTTAATCGATCTTTACCGAAGAAGCAAGCGTTTTCCGCACCGACCCCTTGCCGGCAAGCATCTGAGCGAATAAACCCTCGATTTTCTCACCCAGACCTGCTTCGTACAAATTAACCGCAAAATACGCTGGATTTGACAGAATTGGCTCCAGTTTTTCATGAAATGACCCGGTTTGCCCCAGCGAAATGCCGTTTAACCTGCTTTTTAAAGTTTCCAGATTGGGATCCGGGCTTAATTCAAAAGGCTGCCCATCATCATTTATGCCGATGAGGTAGCGAAGCCACCCTGCGATAACAAGGGGGATAAGCCTGAGACTTTCGCAGCCTTTGCCCGATTCCCTGTACGCTTTTAGGGTTTCGCCGAAGCGGATAGGTATTTTAAGGGATGTATCCATAGCTATACGCTGGGGAGCGTCTGGCATGAAGGGATTAGGCAGACGCACTTTGATAACCTGATCTATAAAGTCCTTAGGTTTGATGATTCCAGGATCCGTCACCACAGGCAGCCCTTCGATATAACCGACTCCCTCGATCAACCTGACCAAATCGGCGTCCTTCATTTCTTCGCTGATTCGGGTATAGCCCAAAAGGCAGCCGAATACCGCAAGGCTTGTGTGAAGCGGATTCAAACAGGTGCAGACTTTCATTTTTTCGACTCTGTCGACAGTTTCCCGGTTTGTGAACATCACTCCCGCTTTGTCCAAAGCCGGTCTTCCGTTTGGAAACGCATCTTCGATAATAAGGTATTGAGTTTCTTCCGCGTTTACAAACGGAGCTACATAGGTATTTTTTGACGTTACAGACCCCTGCATATCTTCCAATCCGCAGGAGACAAGCATATCGCGCACGCTGTCATCCGGGCGGGGAGTGATTTTATCGATCATCGACCACGGGAAGGAAACCTTATTTTTATCGCGGATATAATTTAAAAAACCCTTATCGCAAACGCCGTTATCAGCCCACGCGCCCGCGATCGCGTCCATCGCCGCGAAGAGTATATCGCCGTTATGCGAACAGTTATCCATGCTGACCATTGCGATTGGAAGCGCGCCTTTTACGTATCGTTCGTGCAAGAGACAGGCGATTCGTCCCAGATAACTCTTTGGCGAATCCGGTCCTGTTTTTAAATCTTCTGCTAAATCAGGAAAGAGAGAACCGTCGCGCCCCTTTAAACTGTAACCCTTTTCTGTAATTGTAAAACTCGCCATCTGCAAAGAAGCGCAGGTAAAAATTTCTTTAAGAGCCGCAAGCTCTGTATCCATCCTCATTGCCGATGCGATCGACGCAACTATGGATTTTTCGGTAGTTCCGTCAGATTTCAAAGTGACAAGAATCGTCAGGTTATCGAACGCCGTAAAACTTTTATCGATAATTTCACCGTCGTAACCTTCGGCGACCACAATACCCGTTGTTTCAAGCTCCTGTTCAAGCAATTGCTGCATCATTGCCGCAGGAAAAGCGCGAAATATATTTCCCGCTCCAAAGTGCACCCACTTAGGCGCCGCCTTTGCCGCGGCAATCATTTTTTCGCGGTCAAAGCGCGGCAAGGCGATGTTTGCTTTCTGCCAGAAAGGCGCGTCTTTTAGGGAAGCATTTGTTAGTTTCATCAGGTTTCTCCTTGTATATTTTTCTTAATAAAATTTTCCTCTGCTAAATCAGTAGTATTTACAAGGTACATTACCTTTAACGTAAATTCAACCGAAAATATGTATGAGTCAGGCGCTTATGGTTTTCTCTGTTTCTTCAAGTGTTTTTAATAATGATAGGGCAAGTTTGCGGTATTTTATCATTCCTCTTGTAAATCCCTTTTTATTCACTTAAAATGTATAAACATGAAAAACCAACAAGAAATCTGGCTGGCCATGATTCTCAGCGTTTATGCCAAAAAACTGGGAATAACCATGTCGGAAGCTGCTGAATGTTTGCTGTCTGACGGAGGCATGAGCTATCTGGAGGATTGTTATGAAGCTCTGCACACTCAATCCAATGAGGATGTTGTCAACGAACTAATCGAAATGGCAAAAGAAGGAGCAGTTAAGTGATTTTATACCATGGAAGTAATGTAAAAGTATCATCCATAGATTTGTCGAAATGTAATAAATATAAAGACTTCGGACAAGGTTTCTACATGACTTCCATTAAAAAGCAAACAGGAGCCCCACAGTAATTATGCAAAGCTCCTATTTAAAAACGCAATTGATTCTGCTTATTTAAAAACCTTACTTGCAGCATTAATACTCGAAGAACGCATTGTAATTTTTTTGATAGGCATTTTATCCTTAAGAAGCGCATGAAAAAGTTCGCATAGGTTCTCGCAGGTAGAAACTTTTTTTGTAACAATTATGCGATATTCAGGATATGACCATGCAAGAGGATTGTCTATCTTTTTAAGAGGAACGCAATTTTCTGGATCATTATTAATTCCTTCCTTCTTGTATACAGCAAGAACCGCGTCAAGAAGAGGGTCTCCTTCCTGAAATAATGTCGCGTGATGGAAGTGATCAACAATTTCCCACGCTTTTTTAAAACCTTCTTTGCAGGCATGCGCATAACCTGTAACCGGATCTACTTTGTCTTCCAGTTCAATTTCTAAAAGACCTGAATGTCCATGCAGATGCTTTGCCTCCCTCGGCCAGTTCATAAACCGATGAGCGTACTGAAAATCCAGTCTAACTATTGATGTATATAAATCGTCCATAATAATCTCCTTTTCATATAGATTTTTGAGAATAGTTCTCATATAGAGAATTATAACATAAGAAATGAATCTGCAATTAAAAACTTCATTGTTAAAATATTATTAATTTTTTAACAATGAAAATCATGACATAATTTTCTACAAATTAAAATACGCAGGCTTTAGGAACGTGTATGAGGAAGTCAAGAAGATAATTCGGACAATTGATGTCGATCACCTCTTATTAATCTACAAAATACCTGAACAAAGTAAAAAAGGTGTCAGTCACCTGTTAAGTATATTCAAAACATCGTAATAACAAACAAAAAGTATAATATTGTGCTTATACAATATTCATCAATTCTTCCTACTCATCTCCACCCTTCTCTCTCTTACAAGCGCCAGCCTTTTTTCCAGCTCGTCAGCTTTATCGCTGCCAATCAATTCTTTTAAATCGTCAAGGCTTTTTTCAAATTGGTTGATTCGTTCAAGAAGAGCGCCGCGGTTTTCCATAAAAAGTTCAGTCCACATGGGGGCGTTGAGCATGGCGATGCGGGTTAAATCTTCAAAACTGCCGCCGCCGAAGCGTGTAATTTCCGTGTCGCTTTCACAATCGATAAGAGCGGCGGCTATCACATGGCAGAGCTGGCTTGTAAAGGCGATTTTTCGATCATGCTCCTGAGGTGTTACTTCGGTTATGCGTGAAAAACCCATTTTGTAAATCAGGGATTTTAAAAAATCAAGATTGTCCGGTTTGTTACGCGTAATGGGAGTAAGGATATAATTTTTTCCGTTAAAATTGCAAAGGCTTGCGTTGTTAAAACCGCTTTTTTCCGCGCCTGCCATTGGGTGACCGGGAATAAAATCGATATTGTCATTTTTTTTGCTTTCGCAGAATTTTTCGGCAGTTAAGGCAATGCTCTCTTTTGTTCCGGCGATATCCGTAATAAGACAGTCATTTTTAAATGAATCTTTCCATTGTTCAAGAAAACGAAGTATTGATGAAGGGTTCAGGCAGAGAAAAATAATGTCGCATAACGCAAGCATTTCTCCGGCGTTGGAAGGGTTAAAACCTTTACCGATAAGCCCTTCCTTCAGCGCGGCTTCCAGAGTATCGCCGCTTCTGTTGCAGGCAACTATCCGTTCCTGCGCAACGCCGCATTGCGAGCGAAGAGCTTTCGCGATCGCTCCGCCCATCAATCCAAGTCCTACAATGCCGACTGTACATTCTTCAATTTGACGCAATTATATTACCTTTCCCTCAATCTCGGCGTATTTACGAAGGGTGTTCATAAGATCATTAAACTGTTCGGGCATAAGCGATTGTTCGCCGTCGCAGAGAGCGTGCTCGGGGTCATTGTGAACTTCAACGATAATGCCGTCGGCTCCTGCGGCAATCGCGGCTTTCGACATCGCCGGAACCATCCACGAAAGGCCTGTCGCGTGGCTGGGGTCTACAATTACAGGCAGGTGCGTTTTTTTCTTGAGAGCGGGAATTATCGCTAAGTCCAAAATGTTACGTGTAAAGTTATCGAAGCCGCGGATTCCGCGCTCGCACAAAACTATCTGAGTGTTTCCGCCTGCCATTAC
>Ga0209755_10007048_pt1 | contig 12269 bp, 9 predicted proteins | sample TergutCo191P1_FD_187301 | JGI IMG/M metagenome (GOLD analysis project Ga0209755, IMG submission 187301) | Cornitermes sp. P1 segment gut microbial communities from Petit-Saut dam, French Guiana - Co191P1 (SPAdes) (version 2) | ecosystem: Host-associated > Arthropoda: Insects > Digestive system >... | reverse complement strand
ATTTCATCGCTTAATCAATATATGCAATATTATCCCGGCGGCAGCGATGAAGCTTATTGGATGATGGGACAATTTTATGAAGCTAACAGCCCGGAAAGAAATATCCTTCTTTCTCTTGATTATTATAAAAAACTTGTAAACGAATATCCTCAAAGCGCCCGTTTTGCCGACGCACGGAGCAGAATCGCCTACCTTGAAAGGTTTTATATTAATATACGGTAGGAAAAAATTAAATCCTCAGCTTCTGCCCTTCCTTATACGCCGCGGCGCGTAACTGCTTAACATTTTTATCAATAAGGTAGTCGTCAAACTGCATCATGCGGTCGATGCAGCCGCTGGGATTTTCTGTCTGCGGTAATATTTCTATTATGCGGTTAGCGATTGAATTTATAAATTCATGATCGTGAGAATTAAAAAGAATAACGCCGGAAAAAGACGCAAGACCGTCATTTAACGCGGTGATAGCTTCAAGGTCTAAGTGATTAGTCGGCTCGTCAAGAATTAAAACATTGGCGCCTGACAACATCATCTTTGAAAGAAGGCAGCGCACTTTTTCGCCGCCTGAGAGAACGCGCACAGGTTTTAAAGCTTCTTCGCCGGAAAATAGCATACGCCCAAGAAAACTGCGAACGTATGTTTCATCCTGATCGGGCGAGTACTGGCGCAGCCAGTCTGTTATAGATAAGTCCGAATTAAAATAGCTTGAGTTCTCTTTTGGAAAATATGAGAACGATGTTGTCTGGCCCCATGAATATTCCCCGCCTTCAGGTTTTTTTTCGCCTGATATAATGTCGAATAACGCAGACTTGGATGCGTGTTCAAGTCCGACAAAGGCGATTTTATCACCCTTGTTTAACGTAAGTGAAAATTTGTTTAATAAAAGTTTGCCTTCAAAAGAAAAACTCAAATCTTGCGCGCTTAGCACATTGTTTCCGATTTCCCTGTCGCTTTTAAAAGCGACGTACGGAAATTTTCTGCTTGTTACGGGCACATTGTCAAGGTCTAGTTTTTCAAGAACTTTTTTTCTGCTTGTCGCCTGGCGGCTCTTGCTCGCGTTAGACGCAAACCTCTGAATAAACTCTTTAAGCTCCTTCGCTTTTTCTTCGCGTTTTTTTAATTGATCGCGGGCCTGACGCTGTAAAATCTGGCTCATCTGATACCAAAAATCATAGTTGCCTGAAAACGGCGTGATCCTCCCAAAATCAATGTCGCACACATTCGTGCATACCGCGTTTAAAAAATGCCTGTCATGCGAAACAACAATAACCGTGTTAGGGAAATCAATTAAAAATTCTTCCAGCCATGAAATTGATTCAAGATCCAAGCCGTTGGTTGGTTCGTCCAAAAGAAGGATATCGGGGTTTCCGAAAAGAGCCTGAGCTAACAGCACGCGCACTTTTTTTGATTCGTCAAGTTCTGCCATCAGCTTTCCGTGATCTTCTTCATCAAGGCCAAGACCTGAAAGAAGCTGCCCCGCCTGCGCTTCGGCTTCCCATCCGCCAAGGTCGGCAAAGTCCGCCTCAAGCTCGCTTGCCCTAAGGCCGTCATCTTCTGTGAAATCTTCCTTCGCGTAAACAGCTTCGCGCTCTTTTTGCACGGCGTAAAGTTTCGGATAACCCATGACAACAGTTTCAAGAGCGGGGTAGTCTTCATACGCGAAGTGATCCTGCTTTAAAACGGCGATTCGCTCATTTTTAGAGACGGAAATTTCTCCCTTATCATGCTCAATTTCGCCGGAAAGAATTTTTAAAAAAGTTGATTTCCCCGCTCCGTTCGCGCCGATTATCCCATAACAATTTCCCGGCGTGAACTTTAGATTAACGTCCTTAAAAAGCGTCCTCTCTCCGAAGATTAAACTTACGTCTGTAACTGTAATCATTTTATTTTAATAACCTCATTTTCGCGCGGTTGAATAAGCGCGCATTAAATCGAACAAGAAATTTATTTCTTGAATAACCCAAGTATTTTTGATATCAATCCCTTTTTTTCGGGAATTTTTTGCTCAATTTTAGATAATGCGGGTTCTGTGGTTTCGCTTTCCAAAGGCTTTTTATGCTCGTGTTCATGATGTTTAATATGTTTTTGTTTATTAACATGCTGATGCTTCGCGGACGACCCCGCGTATTTCTTTTTGTATAACGCCATCCGCTCTTCCATTGAAAGCTGCGAAAGATCCTGCTGCTGCGCTTCTGGTTTTTTTTGTTTATAATTTTTTTCTTTATTTACTTTATGTTCTTCAGCGGACTTTTGGTTAACTCCTTTGCCGGAAACTTCACTGTAAGTATGATTCCTTGGCGTCAGCGCGGTTCGCGGTAAATGCTCTTTTTTCTTCTTTGTGTTATCCGCGCCGCGAATCGAAGGTTTTGTTCGCGGTAAAAATTCTTTTCTTTTTTCTGCGCCTGCGCGAGGCGGTTTTTTTGATGTATTATTCGCTTCATAAAATTCCGTCTGTATGTAAAGACCCGCGCTTTTGTCTTCGGTATAAAAATCCTGCGACGCGATTTCAGACGGAATTTTCCGGCCGATGTAACGTTCAATTGCCGGAAGCTCATACACATCCTGTTCGCTCGCAAGCGTTACAGCTTTTCCCGTCTTTCCCGCGCGCGCGGTTCTTCCGATGCGGTGAACATAATTTTCCGCTTCGGACGGAACATCGTAATTTATTACCATAGAAAGATTGTCGATATCAAGACCGCGCGCCGCGACATCAGTTGCAGCTAACAATTTTGTTTTCCCGGCTTTTACGTCATTGATCACCTTCAGCCTTTTTACCTGAGGCAGATCGCCGATTATAAATTCGCAGGCGTATCCGTTTTTTTCAAGACGCTTGGCGGTAATCTCGGTCTGCTTTTTTGTGTTGCAAAAAATTATTGCGCTTTCAGGATTTTCGTTTTTCAAGATGCCCAGCAGCATCGGCATTTTTTCGTTTGAAGGGACATGATAGAGAACCTGCGTGATTTCTTCGACCGTTACGATTTCCGGCTTTATCTCGATTTCAAACGGCGACTTTGTATATTCCCACGCGAGATTTTTTACCCACGCGTTTAATGTCGCGCTGAAAAGCATTGTCTGCCTGCGATCCGCAGACGGCACCGCCTTGATGAGCTTTCGCAAATCAGGATAAAAACCCATATCAAACATTCTGTCGGCTTCATCAAGTACAAGAAAGGAAATCTCCATCAGGTTCATCCGCCCTGTCTTATTCAAATCAAGCACGCGGCCGGGAGTTCCCACCATAATTTGCGCGTTATCTTTAAGCAGTTTTTCCTGCTGAGCGTAACCGACGCCGCCGTAGAAGCATCCTGTTTTAAATGGAAGATATTTACCGAGCATCCTGGCTTCTTCTTCTATTTGAACGGCAAGCTCCCTTGTCGGAGCCATAATCAGCGCCTTGCGTTTATAAAGCGCTTCTTCTGTAAGCATCCTCTGAAAAATAACGATTAAAAAAGCGGCGGTTTTTCCTGTACCTGTCTGGGATTGAACATACAAATCTTGCGAAGCAAGATTATCTTGCGAAGCAAGATTATTCTGCACAGCGTTTGTATTATTTGCGCCGAACGCGTGCGATAACGCCTGTTCCTGGACCGGCATGCAATCTGTATATCCGGCTTCATCTATGCCTTTTTGTAAATCGGGATGCAGGTTAAATTCTGTAAACTTCATATCAATATATGACAAGTTTAGTGGAAATAATTATTAGTGACTAGTCAGACTTACTGCCTCAGCAGCGTCAAAGCGTTTCTTGCCCAGTCCCGTTCGGCGTTTGTATATAACGCGTTGTTCGTAATTGATGTCAGAAGCTGGATTGCCGTTCTGGACTGTGTTCCTGTGATGCCGATTCCCTGAATAAGTATGCGTGTTATATCTCTTTCCGCTGTTCCCCACGGACCGCTTCGTTTTCTGTTGTTGATCTGACGCAGGAAATCCGTAAGAAGATCGACTGCTTCATCGGTTTTAAGCGCTGTCAGCGCCCTAACAACCATAATGATTGTTTCAAAATCAGTGCTGCCGGTTTCATAAGCTTCTCTGTATGTTCTTTCTAAATACGGATAAACAATATCGTCGGCGGCTCCGTATAAACGGATATTATCAATAGCGCTTAGGCGCATTGTCCTGAAAATCGCCACCGATTCGCGGGATGTGGCGACATAACTCTGCTCAAGCGCTACAGCGGCGACTCTTGCTTTAGATTCATCGGAAACATGGAGTTTTATAAATTCCTGATATGCCGCGTTCTTGTTAGACGGCGTATTTCTCCAGTCGCTTAAAATATCGATAATAATATCGGGAATAATTTCGCCCAGCGTTTCCATCAGTCTGTTGAGCGAAGCGGAAGCCATCGCTTTAATATCGTTATCGTACCAGCCGACAGAAGCGAAAAAAATCGGTTTTACGCCGATTGGTTCGCCAAAGGTTTCCAGCGCTGTGATAAGGCCCAGTAATACCCGCTGTATTTTACTTTTAACCAATCTGTCGGTTGTAGGTCTTGCGTTATAACTTTCCAGAATACCCACAATATGAGAAGCGTAAAATTTCGCGTCTATCTGCCCCATGGCGACAATCGCCTCGTACATGAGATATCCGTCGTTTTGCTGGTTCGCGATATCAAAATATTGAATTAGCAGCCATACAGCAGGAGCCGAATCGGTTTGCTGCTCAGCGGCAAGCCCGCGAAGGATCAGCCTTGACGTTTCCTCGACCGCTACTCTTTCCTGATTACTCGAAAAATTGGGCAGTCTCTGCGTGAAAACATTAATCGCGTTTTGGTAAAAATCGCCAATCCCTGTCAGATTCTCGTCCCTGACCGTTTGCAGCACGCTTAAAAGCTCAAAAACAGTCGCGTTTGACCTGTTGTAATCTTCGGTATAAAAAGACATATCCGGGCTTTGCGCGAATACAGTCATTCCGGTTAATAAAACAATAATAAGTATAAACATTCTTTTCATATAATAAATTTACTACCAAATATTAAAATTTACAAGTTTTAATTTTTTTGATTTTTTGGGCAAGACGATGATGAAGGAGCGGTTTTTTTTCCGATTATTATGCCAATCTTTCAGTTAATGCATCTTGTAATATTCTTGACAGACTTAAACCGGACTGGACAACTCTATCATCCATCCATTTTGGAATACTTACTGTTCTTTTAACCGCTTTGGTATCTTTAACTTCTGCGCAGATTAGATTTATAAGTTCAGCTTTTGATATTTTTAAATCATTCGGCGTTGAAGCCGCAGGTATCTCCATATCTTTATCTGTTAAGTAACCAATCCATTGTTTCAAAGCGGATTGAGCCATATAAAGCGCGTTTCCAAGATTTTTTCCTTCGCTTATACAGCCTGGTAAATCGGGATATGTAACTGTATAGCTTTCATCCTTGTTTTTATGAAAAATTGCAGGATAAACAAATTCCATAATGCCTCCTATTTAATGCCAGCTATTTTTAGTATTGCCTTAGCTGTATATTCGTTTATTTCACGGTGATTAGGAACTTGAACAGGCCTGCACCCTTGTTTTTCATAATAGAATGATCGCCTGTTCTATCTAATCTGAAACCTGCAGCCTCTAATTTCCTTATTAAATCCTTGCGTTTCACTAAAAATGCTCCTATATAAAAATATTACGTAATTTACGTAATGTCAAGATGATCTTTCATCCCTATAAAATCGTCCTTGACTTCCTGAGCAATATAGAGCCACAATATTCTATAATATTAAATCAGGAGGAAAAAATGAGTATTATTGAATATGTGGAAGCCCGTGAAATTCTCGATTCGCGCGGAAATCCCACCGTAGAAGTTGATGTTTTACTGGAAGACGGTTCTTTTGGGCGCGCGGCAGTGCCGTCCGGCGCAAGTACCGGCGCGTATGAGGCGGTTGAGCTTCGCGACGGAGATAAAAGCCGCTATCTTGGCAGGGGCGTTTTAAAAGCCGTAGACAATGTAAACAATATTATTGCGCCTGAGCTTATAGGATTAGATGCCCTTCAGCAGGTCGATATTGATAAAACGATGATTGAACTTGACGGTACCGAGAATAAAGGCAAGCTCGGCGCGAACGCGATCTTAGGCGTTTCAATGGCAACCGCCCGCGCAGCCGCCGAATTTCTGGGCGTTCCGCTTTATAAATATCTTGGCGCTTTCCACGCGAACCTTCTGCCTGTTCCGATGGCGAATATCATCAACGGCGGAAAGCATGCCGACAACAAAATCGATTTTCAGGAATTTATGGTAATGCCTGTCGGCGCTGAATCGATGAGGGAAGCAGTCCGCTGGACAGCCGAAGTTTTCCACAGCCTGAAAAAAATTCTCCATGACGCGGGATTGAACACAGCGGTCGGCGATGAAGGCGGTTTCGCGCCGGATATCGGCAATGACGACGCCCTTGATTACATCATGAAGGCAATCGAAAAAGCCGGATTCAAACCAGGCGAGCAGATGATGATCGCGCTCGACTGCGCAAGCTCCGAGCTTTATGACGAAGGCGGCAAGAAAGGTTACAAATTCTGGAAATCAAACCCCGGCAAATTATTTTCCGCGGACGAAATGATCGAAAAATACACAGGCTGGGTCAACAAGTATCCTATTATATCGATAGAAGACCCCCTCGATCAGGATGACTGGGACGGTTATGTGAAACTTACAAACAGCCTCGGCAAGAAAGTGCAGATTGTAGGCGACGATTTCTTTGTAACAAATACAAAGCGGCTCGAAAAAGGCATCAAGATGGGCGCGTGCAATTCAATCCTTGTAAAAGTAAACCAGATTGGTTCGTTAACCGAAACCTACGAAGCCGTCGAGATGGCGAAGAAAGCGGGCTACACAGCGATTATTTCGCACCGTTCAGGCGAAACCGAAGACAGCTTCATCGCCGACCTTGTCGTCGCCCTTGAAACAGGCCAGATCAAAACAGGCTCAATGAGCCGCACAGACCGCGTTTGCAAGTACAATCAGCTTTTAAGAATTGAGGATGAACTTTCCGGCATCTCCGAGTACGCGGGCAAAAAAGCCTTCTACAGCATCAAAGGTTAAGAAGATTTTACCACGAACAACACGAACGAATATAGAATACCGGACTTCGGGTTCGTAAGTGGTTGTGTGGTTCGTGGTTAAAAAATTAAAATTTATTTTTATCAATGAGCGACAATAGCGTAATTCCTATAGATCAACTGCTCCCAAATAAACTGCCGCTTGTGGCTCTTATGGGGCGGCCGATTTTTCCCGGCATTTTTACGCCAATCATGATCGGCAACCCTGTTGATGTTAAAGTCACGGAGGACGCTGTCGCGGGTGACGGGCTAATCGGCCTAATCATGATGCAGCATGAGACAGATGCTCCTTCCATCACCGATTTATTTACCGTGGGAACCGCCGCGAAAATCGTTAAAAAAATAAATCTCCCTGACGGCGGGGTTAACATTTTTATTTCTACATTAAAACGTTTTAAAATAAAAAAGACTCTCAATCCGAGCAACCCGATTGTCGCGGCTGTCGAATATCTTGAAGAAGAGGAAGACGGCACAAGCGAAGTTAAGGCGCTTACGCGCGCTCTGATTTCCGAGATGAAACAGATAAGTGAAAACAATCCGCTCTTTTCCGAGGAAATGCGCCTTAACATGATCAATATTGATCACCCGGGAAAAATCGCCGACTTTATCGCGAGCATTTTAAACATCGATAAAACAGAGCAGCAAAAAATCCTTGAAATTTTAAATGTGCGAAAGCGTATGGAACAGGTTCTTGTCTTTATAAAAAAAGAGCAGGAACTTCTGCGTATTCAGAAAAAAATCCAGCGCGAAATAAACGAGAAAATCGAAAAATCCCAGCGTGATTACTTTTTAAAAGAAGAGCTTAAAGCGATAAAGTCAGAGCTTGGAATGACAACCGACGCGAAAAGTTCCGATTATCAGCGTTTTAAAGAAAAATTTGACAGTTTTAAATTTGAAGGCGAAGTAAAGGAAGCTGTTGACCTTGAGATGGAAAAATTTTCGCTGATGGAAACACATTCGGCGGAGTTCACCGTTACGCGCAATTATCTTGACGTAATCGCAGCTCTTCCGTGGCATGATCCTGAGAGCGAAACATTTGAGCTTAAAAACGCGCAGGCGATTTTAGAAGCAGATCATTACGGGCTTAAGGATGTTAAAACGCGAATTGTTGAATACCTTGCCGTGCGGAAGCTGCGCGGCGACACAAAAGGCTCGATAATCTGCCTTGTAGGCCCGCCGGGAGTCGGCAAGACTTCTGTCGGGAAATCAATCGCGCGCGCGTTAAACAAGCAATTTTTCCGCTTTTCTGTCGGCGGAATGAGAGACGAAGCGGAAATCAAGGGGCACAGGCGCACATACATAGGAGCGATGCCAGGAAAAATTATTCAGGGACTAAAAATCGTTAAGACCAAAGACCCTGTTTTTATGATCGATGAAATCGATAAAATGGGACAGAGTTTTCAAGGCGATCCCGCGAGCTCTCTGCTTGAAGTCCTAGATCCCGAACAGAACAACGCGTTCCGCGATCATTACCTTGATCTTCCATTTGATATTTCGCATGTGTTTTTTATAGTGACAGCTAACACTCTGGATACGATTCCGCCTCCGCTTTTGGATCGCATGGAAATCATCCAGCTTCCGGGATATATCGATGCTGAAAAGCTAGAAATCGCGAAGCGTTATCTTCTGCCGAAAAGCCTTGAAAAAAACGGCCTTAAAAAAAAGCACGAGGGTAAAAATCATCATGCTGATAATATTCATGTAAAGTATACCAAGGACAGTCTTTTATTTATCGCAAACGCATATGCCCGCGAAGCCGGCGTCCGCAACTTTGAAAAAAACCTTGATAAAATTCACCGCAAGCTCGCAAAGCAAATCGTCGACGCTCAGGAGAATGATGCGTTAAACGCCGCGGATGAAAAAAAACTTAACGTGGAATCCGCGCAGCCAAAACCAGTTTCCTTTAATATTGATAAAAAACTCGTTGAAAAACATCTTGGAAAGCCGATCTTCCGCGAGGATGATATTAAAATGGCGGACAGGCCGGGCATGTCGGTCGGACTCGCGTGGACAAGCATGGGTGGCGATACGCTTGTGATAGAAGCTACTTCCGTTCCGGGAAAGGAAGGCTTCACGCTTACAGGCAAAATGGGCGATACAATGAAAGAAAGCGCCGAAATCGCCATGACAGTCGCGCGCAAACTCGCTGTTACTCAATACGGCGTTGATAAGAAATGGTTTGAAGATAACCATGTCCATCTGCATATCCCCGAAGGCGCGACGCCTAAGGACGGTCCTTCCGCCGGCATCACAATGGCGGTCGCTCTTTTATCATTAACACGCGGAAAAATAATTACGCCGCGCCTTGTGATGACCGGTGAACTTTCCCTTACGGGGCAGGTTCTCCCCATCGGCGGCCTTAAGGAAAAAACAATCGCCGCCCGCAGAAACAAAGCGAAGCACATCATCTTTCCTAAACATAATGAACGCGATCTTGATGACATTCCCGATTATGTAAAAAAAGGAATGGAGTTCCACGCCGTAACCCGCTTTGATGAAGTTCTCGCGCTGGCTCTGCCGGATTAATGATTTTAATTAATTGATGATTTTGCAAAACTAACCGAGTTTTGGAAAAAGCTCAATCATCAAGGCCTGTGCCGCGGTAATCCGCGCGCGTTGATGTGAGCATATCGTTAAGGCGTATTTTAAAACCCATCGGAACGGAAGCTTCGTCAAAATTTAATCCAAGGGCTACCATTTCTTTTTTTCCCTCGACATTTTCCGCGCGGATAAATTTTCCTTTGATTGTGAATGATTCTCTTGGATCGTTAAAATCAACGCGCACCGCTCCTTCTTTATCAACAAGAAATTTGGCTACTCCCATCATGATTATCTTAGAGCCTGAAAACGATAAATCCCTCAATATACATCTTCGCGGCACGCCCTGAATAAAGACAGCGCTTTCAGCCGACAGGATATTGAGCTTGCGTATATTGTCCGCGGTTAAAGGGATGCGCGCGTCTTTGCGTTTCGCGGAATTTACATTCGCGTCAAGGACGCGCCCGATTATTTCGATAAAATCATCAGGGGGACGGTTAGAGAACTGTATCGTAAACATGTGCACGTCCTGAGAATTCCCGTAAGGCGCGCTTGAAAGCACGCGCGCGGCGACAAAAAATGTTACAGTATTTGTTTCTCCCGGCGGCTTAAAGCAGAAACGAAGGTTCGTAAAATTGTTGACGGTCATCAGTTTCGCAAGAAGGCCGGTTTTTATATTCGCGACTACCTTGGCGCCCGAAAAAGACGCTGAATAAACAACGCACGGCCAAAAGTCGTTTCCGCATTTTAAATGAATCTGCTGAGTTAAAAGACCTGTGACCTGTATCATATCTTTTGTAAAGGTTACATCGATATCTTTAAAACGGTCGTAGTACGTTGCTATTTTTTGACTTGTGAGGACACCCATTTAATATAATATAAGCTATTTCTCTTTTCTTTGTCAAGTTGGCGGTTTTTAACAGATTTTGTTTATTATTTATTTAATTTTTTCCTGCTTAGGAATAAATTTTTCCTTTCATCTATAGTCCAACTTATTTTTTTTCTGTATATTTAAAAAATGCAGATAATTACTCTGGGCGATGAGCTTTTAAGGAAAAAAGCGGAAAAGATTAAGGAAATTAACGAAGAAATAGCAAATACCGCCGGTCAAATGGCAGAAATTCTCACGCGGGATAAAGGCGTCGGCCTTGCTGGGCCTCAGATTGGTTTTATGAAGCGCATTTTTGTCACTCATGTCGAAAGGGATGATACGCGCGTTTTTATCAATCCGTCGATTCTTGAAACATCGCATGAAAGGACAAAATATGAAGAAGGCTGCCTTTCGATTCCGGGTATTTTCGCGAATGTAATCAGATCGGAATCAATTAAAATACAGGCATGGAATGAAAAGGGGCGCCCCTTTACTCTGGAAACAAGCGGGCTTCTCGCGCGCGTTATTCAGCATGAATATGATCATTTAGAAGGGGTTTTATTTCTTGATCACATCCCTGAAAAAAAACGCGAAAAGCTTGTGGAAAAATATGAAAAAAATAAAAAGAAATAATTATTAATATGAAAGTATTATTCGCAGGCAGTCCCGCTATCGCTGTTCCATGTTTAGAAGCTCTTTGCAATATCAATGGAATTGAGCTTGCGGGCGTGCTTACCAACCCCGATACGCCCAGGGGCAGAAGCGGAAGTCCTGCGCCGACTGACATAGGCGAAGCGGCGCAAAGATTGTTTTCAGAAAAAGGCATCGATATATTAATGATATTAAAGCCTGAAAAACTCGACGCTTCTGTAAGACAGAAGATCAGCACTCTTAACCCGGATATTTTAATCTCTTTTGCTTACGGCCGCATTTTCGGCCCAAAATTTCTTTCGCTGTTTCCTCTTGGCGGGATAAATATCCATCCGAGCCTGCTTCCCAAATACAGGGGCCCAACTCCTATTCAAGCCGCGATTTTAAACCGCGACAAAGTAACAGGCATCACTATACAAACGCTCGCGAAGGAAATGGATCAGGGCGATATTATCGCTGTGGAGCAGTTGCAGCTAACGGGAAAAGAAACATCAGGCTCGCTAAGCGATATTGTTTCTAAAAAAGCGGCGGTTATGTTAAATGATACGCTTGTAAAAATCATGGCGGAATTTAATGATAACTCCGGCCTGCCAAAAAATCAGGCGTTTTTTGCGGCGAAGGCCCGCGCGCAGGATCACAGTAAAGCTGTTTATTGCAAACTTATCTCAAGGGATGACGGGATCATTGACTGGAATCTGCGCGCCGCGGAAATCGAAGCGAAAATCCGCGCTTTTGATCCGTGGCCGCTTTGCAGGACTTTTCATAACGGACGGGAATTATTTATATTGAGCGCCGAGCCTCTGCCGGATTTTGCCGCCCGCCAATGGTCAGATCCGGGTATTAATCCGAAGGAAAGCAGTTTCGGGCAGGATACCCCCGGCATGGTATTGGGAATTGATAAGCAATATGGTATACTAATCAGAACAGGCAGCGGGATTCTTGCGGTTACAAAACTGCAGTATCAGGCGAAAAAAGCGCTTAATTGGCGTGATTTTGTAAACGGCGCGAGGGATTTTTCTTCAGGTCGGCCGGTGCAGTTAGGTGAGGCTTTTCCAAAACTTCAGTTTTTGGAAAAGCTACTTTAGATTTAAATGAAAAAGCGCCTTTTAAGACGCTTTTTCTAAAGCCTTTTCCGAAACTAACCGAGTTTTGGAAAAGGCTC
>Ga0209755_10007047_pt1 | contig 12270 bp, 9 predicted proteins | sample TergutCo191P1_FD_187301 | JGI IMG/M metagenome (GOLD analysis project Ga0209755, IMG submission 187301) | Cornitermes sp. P1 segment gut microbial communities from Petit-Saut dam, French Guiana - Co191P1 (SPAdes) (version 2) | ecosystem: Host-associated > Arthropoda: Insects > Digestive system >... | reverse complement strand
TCATTGATGCCCCTGTACAAGTCCCTAATATTTTGGATCTTACTGTTAGTTTCGAGTTCCTCAATTTTAGCTCTCAGATATGCCTTCTTTTTGTTCCTGAAATCTGGATTTGCTCATACAAAGAAATAAAATGCTGAAGAAGAATTAAACCCTTGATGCTAGCCTTATGCACTTTATGGACCTTCAATTCTCAACATAGTGCTGGCCTGTGCATTGTACGGCTGTGAATGCATTTCAAGGTACTGTAAATTTAAAAGTCCTGGACAGTACTTGAAATTTAAATCTCATTATCACTGAAGAGTTAAAGGGAAAAATAACAAAAATAAAAATAAAGTAAATGGAAAATCTCCCCCAATAGTTGGGTTAAATTTTAATTAGAGTGTAATATATTTTGATGACCCTGAGAAACTGTAAATTATATTTAGATATAAATTTACAGGGTTATTCTATAAATTAAGGACACTCAGAGACATTCCTAATAGCTCTAATTATGAAAGCCCTGCTCTTCTGGGATGCTAAATGGTGCAGATTGGTAGTTAGTTATTGATGGTGCAGGACAACTTATCAGTCCCATCCTCAAAGGTGAAGCAGTCCACCAATAATGCCAGCATTCTTACTGGACTGCTTGACTTTTGATGGGACCAATAGGTTGTCCCAAAATGTTGGTAACTAACTATCAAACTATGCTGTGTTACATTCCAGGAGAGCAAAGATCTAATTTACACCTCAACGTACACCTGAAATCAGTTCCAATGCTCTACAGGAACAAAGCCTTCAGGAGATCAAAGGATCTGAAGTGTATGTGTTCACTTGTTTGGACTCCTACAGCCTTTCATCCACCTCTCTCTCTGTTTGCATGCCAGTAACTGTGACTTAGTAAAGTTGGAGTTTATAACATATTTTACCTGGTACTCTCAATATTGATGTCATATACCACTGGGAGAAATTACCTAATCCAAAATAGATATCTAACTGCAATAAACCTAGTTCTTGGTTATCATTTACTTCATCCTTCAATGTCATTATTAATTTTATATATATATATGTGTGTATTGATATGGCGAAAGAGTAACTGTTAGGAATTCTTCTAAACAGTGATTAATGTTCTGGAACAGTGTTAATCCCCCCAAAAAGGGGAGAACTGCTCCTTTTTGCACTCTTTACTTTATACAATGGTGTTGCCTTTAATTTCTCATTCTGTATGCTTCCATATTTCAATAAATCTAAATCACATCTCATCTACTACAAACATTCCTCTATCCTGAGGACTCAAAAGAAAAACAAAAGTCATCACAGATGTTTCCACTATTTTATTTATGTTGTTTTGAGGCATGAAGCGGAAGTTTCAAATATGTATAAGAATTTCCCTTTTAATGTTTAAATTTAATATTAATGTCTCATGTTCTGAATATCTCTGTTCAGCACTTTAAACTACAAGCAAAAGTAAAGACCTCCCTGTCCACACCATGAAGGCATAAAGGGGAAGTACAGGACAGGTATATTTCCACTCATTCTTTACCTCAGCACTAGATGGAGGTGAGTGGTTAACTACATGCCTTGGCTGCTTTACCCCATGAAGGAATCCCAGCACTTAAAACTACAAACTTAAAAAAAATGGTTTGTTACATTTTACTGTATACTAATAATAACTTTTATCATTGCCATCTGTTACTGAGTTTTGCTTGCATAAAAGCAAGTGAAGTGTGTTAGTATTATAATAATTTATATTCAGTATCATTCTTTAAGAGATGTCCGAGACTCACTGTTTAAAAGCCATAAGTTATTGAGTTGTGATGAACATCACAAGTCAGAGTCAGATCACACATTTGTTAGCAGCACAAAGACTCTTGCAGAATGTCACTTACTCATCACACTACATTAAGATGTTCTCAGTGATCACAGATGAGTGGAGTGCTCAAGCCTTTTACTTTCTCAGTTCATCTCTACCTTTCTCCCACTTCACCAAGTGAACTTCAAGGGTCATTGCAAATAAAGAAAACTGTTTAGTAGGCTTATGGTTTTCTTTTTAACAGATAAAATTAATTATTCAAAATTAATGATTATGGATCTGTATCACATCTGTATAGTACATTCCACTTTCAGTCATACAGGGACATACTTTCAACAGCCTCATGCATCACCCTACGTGAGGATCATTCTGCATACCAGCAGCCAGGGCAGTAATTACTGCTATTCCAAACTGCAGTAACAGGCAGTCCATACATTTTACTTTTATGCATGGGAGTTACTATTAGATTCTTACTCACTATATTTAAAGGTGCTGGAAGTGGTTTGCTCTATCAGCAACTGCAGTGTCTTGATGAAAAAAGGCACAGGTTCTCTTACAGTCAGACATGTCTTTAAAAATGGCATCAGAATATCTTGCACATATCTGTGTGTATCTATGGTCTCAGAAACAATGGGCACAGTTATCCTAGTTGCACTCATAACACACCACACATAAATTTAAACATCACATAATGGCACTCTCTGGACTATCATGGGATTTTCTGCAAACAAATACCTGTTATTCTGGGAGTTCATATATCCATGTAGATGATACCAATCCTCATCACCAAACAGACTGAATGTGTGGCCAATTTCTTCAGCATACATTCTGTGAAGGTACTAGTTCATAAAATTCAGTCTTGCTTCACAAATTGCATTGCAGACTTTGTGAATCACAGTTGTCCTATGCAGATGAAAATCCAGCACTTTTGTTACATTTTGTGGGAATGATGCACCCACACCTGTGCAAGTTGTGCCAAAATTTTTTCGGGAATATCCCCATTTACCACAAATTTTGTCCACTTTTCTTCAGTCAGTAAAGGTCTTCTGTAAGTTCTTTCCATGTTTAAAATGGAACCTGTTGTTGAAAAACTCTTTGTGTGTCTGTAACTTTTTTTTCCCCCTACGTAGAACTCCCATAACTGGACATTTCAATTTGAGTTTACAATGACACTTCTTGTACCAACTGTGGATGGCATATGTATGTATATATGTATGTATGTATCATACAAAAAACCTGCACTGCAACTGCAGATGAGTCACAGGGAACCCCAAAAATTCTCCAATAAGCATTGCAGAAGCCAACCAGCAAAAAGGCTTCATGAACATATAGCATACCATAAGCCAACCACAAGGAAGTGACTAGCATTAGGGGGGTCATTTAAAATAATGGCCCTTCATAATAAATTCACCTAATTATATCAATATACTAGCGCCAGAAGTTTTCTTTAATATAAGTGTCTGTCACATGTTACTAACATGTTTGACTAATGATATCATACAAAAGAATTCTCTTCTGCTAGAGTACTGTCTTTAGGTTCATTTCAAATTCCGTTACCCAAGCTAATAAACCCATCTGAAACTTGCAATATTCGTACTTGCTATACAACTGCAGCAATTCACAGTGCCATTACTTTATAAGCAAGAGGAAAAATATATTTATAAACAACTTTTTATATAAAAGAAAATTACAATATGTATAAGTATACAGAAATGGTTCTAAATTATGATTTACAGAGTGTTTAGTTCATTGCCCACCACAACATGGCAGCTTTATTACATACAAAGCCTGCACTCACCCAAGATATCCAGTGACAGCTGTGGTGCTCAGGTCAGCAATGAAACATACGCCCTATAGAACTCTGTTTTTATGAACTTTGAACAATTTCAGATCAAAATTTTATAAAAGTACAGAATTTTCTTCATTGTTTAGTAAATAGTATGTAATTACCAAATGATCAACAAAAATTGCACCAAATGTTGAAAGAAATAATGTCCCCCCTTGATTCGCTATGTGGTAATTAAAAACTGAGATATTAACACTTTAAGTTACCTATTCTTCTGTTACTTAAAATTAATTACATCCAATAATAGGGGTAAACATAATGTAAGCAAATTACTATGATGGCATTTTCCTTTATATGAAATGACCCTCTTATTGATATATGTTTGAAAGAATTTTCTTACTTCTGATCTGTGTGTCATTCATAATCCTGAGTTTATTCTTATTAGAATAGTTCAACATTACACATAATGCCCACACCAACAGATGACTTGCAATGATACCATGCAAGATGAAAAAAGAGTTACGCTGCAATTTCAATATAGCTGAAGAAGAAATACAAATTAGACAGTTATCTGGAAAGTTGTAATACTTTATAAAGAGAATATATATGATGACTAATTTACTATTTGCAAACACAATGCTGAATTATTAGAGTAATGCCTCAGGTTAGTAATACATCTTAATTAAAAACAAATACTAGCATATTAATAATGCAACATAAATATATGGACAGACAGGAAGTTCAGGATACACACAAATAAGGACAATAGCACTCTTATGTGGAATAAATTTTCCAAGTGTTCTGTATAACATAGGCTAATTATCTGCAGGCTGCCTGTGGATACAAACTCTAAGTTTACTTGTCTTTTATAATATATCAGTACTGATCAAATAATATAGACCACACATAAACTGTGCCAGAAAAACTATGTTTTCAATGATAAAATGGGATACCCCCAGGCATGTTACGTATAATATGATAAAACAAAAACATCCAGTCCTTCACCAACCCTTCGAATCATTTTATAAGGCACTGTACCTTCCATGTTGCTGCATTTCGACGGAAGTAACAGAAAGTGTTTTGGAACCAGTTGTATATCTCGTTGAGAGTGAGCTGCTTATCAGGTGACTCGATGATGGACTGAAACAGAAAGAGACACATTACTAATTCTGTGTAATTCTCTTGAGTCATGTGTAACCTGCCCTGGGAAAAATATACAATTTCTTTTGAAAGATATTTAATAACATCATTTCAGGTGTCAACTTTCTGTAGAACTGACAGACAGATAATTCTAGTACATAGTTACTAAACACCAAGCTAAGAAGATAAACAAGGACAGTGGAAGCAACACTCTATGTATTAATACTCTTGAAACTATATGGAGGTTAAGTACTATACTTCATTCTCTGGATGGTTTACATTATTGAAAGAGCCCCTGATAGCCATGGGATAAAAGTGTTTGTGGGCTCTTCAGCTGGCCAGAGAGTGGTTAAAAACAGAAAATTCCTTGTTCCTAACAGAAATCAAATTCTGGCCATCCATTCCACATGCAGTCTAATCCTTAATCTGGCTCATGAGAGAAGTTTATGTATGACTGTGAATGAGGAATGGGGCAGGAATTGATGACGATCCACACTGAAATCCTAGCTTGGCATTCACCAAGAGGAACTGAAGAAAACCATGAAACCAAGATGTCCAGTTCAGCTGATGTGAACCAGGCACCTGGTGAAAATGAGACAGGAGTGATAAGCACACACTCATGTTAGGTTCCTTAACATACAAACACTTAACTGCAACATCACTGTCGGTTCCACCCTCGTACTTGTGTGGGCTACTGCATTAAATGACACAACTGTTTCCACATTTAAATATAATCACTATTTACCATGCATTAGAGTTGTAAATGAACTAAAAATCATAACATCATATTACACCTTACAAAACAGTTCTTTATTACTGTAAGTATCCTACATGTTTCAGTCCTTGGCCATCATCTGGGAACTGGTATTGGAGAATGCTGGAAAGAACTGAAGGTGTTACTTTGACATACATATTCAACAGTAACTTACATATAACATAACCTTCAATAAAAATATCCATACTAAAACATTAACTACAAGACTTATACACCACATGGTTTTATGACAAAAAAAAATTTCTCTAAAAATAATTATAAACAATTTTTTTTTTAAATAATAAACTGGCTACAAGTTATTCTAACAGCATAAATGTTGGCAGGGAATATTTAAGCTCACAGTACAGTCCATTTTATTATGTGCTTGTGCTAAATGTCAATTTATTTCAGTCATTACTTTGAATACCAACGTTAGAAATATTCATTGTCCTATATCACACCATACTGCTCTTTCTCTACAACAGAGCACAGCAGCACATAAATTTTGTGTGTTGAAATGTTCATTACAAAATAAAGTACAGTTGTCTATACATTGGGCATATGTTTATGTTATATACTAATTACCTGTCTATTCTATCATGCCTTGAAATACATTACATCTTACTCCCTGATATTATTTCTGTATGATGCAGTAGTTGATGTCTCTTTTACAAGGTGGCTACATTAACATATGGCCTTCAGTGAAGTACACAAAACTTCTTAGGCTGACAGCAATGTCAGGTGGTTCACGAAAATAAGTGTATCATAGAACAAACTCTATCTCCATCATTAAGCTTTTGATACACCAGGATCCCCATAATCACATCTGTAAATATGGTTCCTGAGATTGATGACTTCTTCATCAAACAGTTTGTTCTGATATATCAGAACCATACTCGTGGAGATGGAATTAGTCTCCGATACACTAGTTTAACTAAACCACTGACATGGCTTGCAGCCCTACAAGATATTAGTGATATCCTAAAAACTCATAAATTAACATAGCAACCTTACAAACAAGATACCAAGGTACTTGTGAACTGAATGCAGGACAAAATCACAACATAAATAAAATTGATCAAACTTATACAACTGTGGCAAAGTCCATATGTTTCGCAAAAACATTAACAAATTACAATCGGATGTATAAAGCAATAAAGAGCAGATTATATCAGGGAATGCCTGCTATCAGTTAAGGAAGCATTTTTTTCTTCCCATTTACTACCTCAGAATATAAATATTATAACATACAGAAATAAAATTTTGCCTCTGGTTGTATATGTGGGTAAAACTTGGTTGCCCAAATTAAAGGAAGAACAGAAGGGGTTCAAGAATAAGGTACTGAGGAAAATTTTTTGGGCCCAAGACATAGGCAATAGGAACAGGATGGAGGAAACTGCATGAGGAATTTTAAGATTTGCATTCCTTATGGAATACAATCTGAGTGATCAAATCACAGAGGATGGGATGGGTGCAGAACATGGCACATATGGGGGAGGTATATGCATAAAGGTTTTTGGTAGGGAAACATGAAGGAAATAGACCATTTGGAAGACTTACACAGAGATGGGAGAATAAAATTTTTAAAAATCTCAAAGAAATAGTAAGGAGAGCAGAGGCTGGATTCACACAGTACAAGACATGAACAAGTCACTGGTTCCATCAAAGTCAGGGAGTTTTGTGACTACCTAGGAACTGTTAGCTTAACAAACAGGACTTTGCCCCATGGAGTTTATTATTCAGTCAGTTGCTCATGCAAATATGGGTCTCCCTCCCATCTCATGTTTAAATAGACTATGAAATGTTGCTGCATCAGTCCAGTCATTGTTCTGTTTAAAACACAGTTTGCAAACACACATTCATGGAGGTGGCTGGGATGTGAATGATGTTCAGTCATGCACATGGTGATTAACTTAGGCTAATGATATCTTTATCAGTATTATGAAATCAGTAATCCCTAAATAAACAAATCCTGTGGACAGGTTCATACTCTTTTTATCTTCCTCCTGTCAATGGAATGGGCCGTAACACAAAGATGAAGCATCTAATGACCCATGTTTACAAAGACTACTTTGTCATGTTCATTGAACATGCCACTAAGGTGGTGATGCGCATTTTTTTCAGGAACATCCCACATAAGGAATAAGTGTGTGTGTAAAGGAATAGGTTAAGTATATAAAGGACATTATGACACAGGAAGTAGCTCTGACTGCCTTCAACACAAGCATAAGCTTGAAGTCTGTGAACAGTTACTCACAAATGCTGGCTGAAATTTTGTGACAAAATTACTACTTGCATAAAACAAATCATACAAAATTGCCTCTTGCAAAGTGAAATTGAATGAACTCCTCAAAAAATGACAATACAATTAAATGGTAATCGTGTAAATACTGGTTTCTGATGTGTGGAATACAAATTATTCCATCTGATACATAGGTTGCAAAATTGTAGTTTTGTATATAGTATTTCAATCATATGTTTTTCAATTTTATATCCTAAGATAAGTCTATGAGGGATGCCCAAGAAGTCATGCCCCACATTTTTTCTTGCCAAATATTTATTCAAGAATCTTGACAATAATATACAATGTTGATTGAACCTTAGTTTATATATATCCTAATTTCTACAAACTCTCCATGAAGTTCTACAGCTATGCATCAGAATGGAACGTGGGCATGTAAGCCCAACTGGTACCATTCCTTGTCCTGTTGATGAACAAAGTTCTGATGGTGCTGACCACATCATCATTCTACTCAAACTTCCTTCCACAGGCAAGATCTTTCAGGGGTCCAAAGAGGCGAAAATCTGAGGGCTGTAGGGTGGATGAGGTAACTCCATCCATCAAGTTGTGTGATGGCTTCCTGAGACTTGACGCTGGTGTGAGGTCTTGTGCTATTGTGCTGAAGCAATATTTCGTACAAGTTCTTGTCATGCCAAACACACTGGAAACACTTCATTTTTCGGCATGCTGGTATAGTGTCTGAGTTAACTGTCATTCCCCTCTGCATCACATTAAGAAGAATCGATCCTTCACAGCTCCAGAATATTGTGACCATCACTTTTCTGGCTAATGGATAAAAATCAAGGAGCTGTGTTTTTTTTTACTTCTACATCCCTCACTCTTTTTGCCCAGTGACCTATAGTGCTACTAATGACTGCAGCAATTCCATAGATAATGCTGAGCCATTTATGGATGTTCCCCATCATTTCTTTCACTGCAACAAGAAACACTAACACAGCATGTTGATTGTAATAACTATCACTGGTAGACCCCTTTTGGAAAAGCTGGAGCAGAGGTGTTATGTGTTGGGAACCTTTGCAAATTTGTACACAGAATGACGGAAGTTCACATGTGTACTAACTGAAATACAGCTTTCTAGCTCTGTTACTCACTGAGGAAAAAAAATGTGGTGCATTACTTTTTGGGCAACCTCTGTAAATTATATGCCACAAGAATTCCTTTAATTTTTTCTGCAGATAACAGATATTAATGTAAACATACCTGCCGTATTAAGGATGCATAGGTAAATGGAGGCCTCACATCTGCATTCTTGTAGAACTCTCGATTCCTTTGAATTTCTGAAAGCAAGGAAAAGAATACAAAATTAACAAGAATCTAAGAACAATATGTACACAGTATAGGAACAATAACAGCAGCCACCCTGCAATCTTTCAGCCCTTTACTTATGTCACATATTTCCCATCTATTCTTTCCATACAATTAACCTTTACAAATATGACAACAATTTAATAATACAGGAAATAAATTCTGATATGTTCATTAGATGAAACTGAGCCCCACCTGACATCAAGTAACAATTATTGTGTAAGCTATTAAAAAATGTATTCTTGCAGTTACTATCACCAAGAGAAACTGCAGAGCATGACACTCCAAAGTGGAAGGGCACATCCAAATATTAGGCCTCAAATTAATGTGCAATGTGCATTTGTCCCATGGATGACCTTGGTAGTACTGACCTTCAGTTGGGGAATGAAGGGTGTCTACAGAAAAATACAAAACACGGTCATGTTCAGTTCTTTTCTTCCAGTGGCAAATATTACTGGCATATTTATCCAAAAAGTAAAGTCTGTTTCTAAAATAAATTTAAACACACAGATTCACATATATACTGCCACCTATTATTTAAAAGTTTTTGGAAAAAGTTTGTTTCAGAGCAAATAAAAAGATTTTAAAACCAGACGCAAGTAAAGCAAAGTTGCCACGGTGCTTAATTCAACACAATGCCAAAATATTATATGGTGTAGTGGAGGTATTAGTTCAGTTCTTTCTTAATAATGGCACTACAGGATGGTGAATGGCCAGATCCTAAGAATTACCAACCAGTGAAAAATTCTGAACTCATAACCCTTACCATGTACAACTTAATTATATGTTTTCTGCTGTATAGCTAAAGCCCTGTAGTGAATGGGTATAACACAGTAATATTACCAACTAAATGAACAATGTTGCTCAGTACAAACTCTCACAAAGGTCAAAGAATTTGGAATAGAATGTTGTAAACTACAAGTGGTTGTGCCAAGAATAAAATTTCAAAAATACTTCTATGAGTTAATTTTTGGTTACTATCAACATAATGCATTTTATAAATTCGAAATTGCAACATGACAACTATGGTTCACTTTTCTGTAAAATGACATATGAAACAATAGCTATACCTATGTGAGGAATTCCAATTACATACTTTACAGATCACACCTGCCTAATCCAGTCTCTTGGGACCCGGTTGGTGCCAGACCAGGAAATTTTCCAACTCAAGGGTGGTCAGTATAGTATGGTATCATAACTTACACAGGACTTTGTAAAAATAAGTGTTGGTGTCGTACACAAATTTAACGCACTGGCACAAAGCAATTAGTATATGAGACATAAAAAGAAACACGAAAAATATTTAAATTTTATTTTAATGTAAATGAACAAGGAACTATGCAAATAAAGCAGAAAACCCTAGGAATACGGTAAATATAGTCACCTCCACTGTCCCATTTCTGTTCCAAACCCACGATTTTGTCCGTTGTATTGATAATGAAACATGTTTAAGTTTACATGCACTATCAACACCTACAGTGCTTGGTGCTTTTTTCTGCGATACATATTTAGCAGTAAATACATTAATAAGTTCTTGCACAAACCAGGAAATCAACACCCCCATCCCCTCGGACGGCTGCACATAAACAAACTCTTGCACAAGCAGTGCCAACTCAGTCACCCAAAATTCACTGTGCACGACCAAAACACATTATTATTTATTAAATTAACAATAAACATGCAACTTAAGTGAACAAATGAAAAGAAAGCAATATAAATTACAAGAAAACCATGCGAAATGATCCAGATCATCACAGAATTCTTTGTGGTTTTCGTTACATTGCGCCAGAGCAGGGGATGTACCCTATCACGGAATACCGGATTAGGGAGAGTCAGACTTTACACAATTATGTAGTAATTACAAATTCTTGAAAACATTCCAATATGCCGATTCAAGAAGGGGAAATTCTATTTTGTAAGTTCTTGAGCTTAGTATCCGATTCCAATTTTACCAGAACAGAAAAATATATAATAATATATATTAATATTAATTATGCCCCATAAACAAATATGCAGTGACAGTCTGATTTATGTAAGTAATATTTCCCATCTTAAAATAAGAACTTGATTTCTCATACATAGAATGTTACAAGGTAGTCTCCTTGCTAAAGTGTCATTGATGGAACCGCACTAACAAACCTGCTCATCCAATGATGATTTAAATTTACGGCAGATGAAGCGTAAACATAGCATTTAACTATGAGAAGATAAAGGAACTGTTTAGACAGGATGGTCATTTTGTTATTGGCAATATCAGAATGTGAGGTCATATTTTTTAAAAGTCCAATAACGGAGGTAACAGAATGATCAATGCATACTTGTAGGGTCACTAGCCACAGCTTAATGTAACACTAACAGTTCAGAGTAACAAAATAACCCAGACAGTAAGGTGAGATGCCTACATTACTATTTTGTCACACATAATAGTTCAATAGCACACCTGAGATGTTGCCAGACTAGTGTACCTGCAGAAATATTAAGTCAGGAGGATGCAAAGTCAGCAAGACAAAAAAAAAACAACTTTGGAAAATGTTTATTGCTGTCAGTCTAATTAGTACAGGGAAGCCTACAGCATGTAGCCTGTGCACCTGCAATCAATGGTGCTGTCAACTCATCGGCAAAGAAACCTGGAGCCATGTACCTCAAGCTCCAGTGTACAGTCTTGCTGATCTCCTATATAGGGCATAAGGAATGCTAATGACTACGGCTCATAACTATGGCTAGACACAGCAGCTGATTAGTAGTTCAAAGAAATTGCTATCAAGTAGCTAGATTGTCAGGGTTTATACAGGGACTATAAGGTTGAGTGCAGCATACTTAATCACCATGTCATATTCTTTTATTAAGGTAAATATTAGCCACATACCAATCATATGACAGGGTGCCATAATATTTATGTGTTACCCGTGGCCTCTTTCATCAGATGTTTCTTTATGCTTAAAGCAAAGATGTTGGCACCTGGCTGTACTATGTTATATTGCATGCCCAATGCTCAATTGTGTTATCAGCCACATCTTGTACCTCACACAGAACACACTCAGTCTCAACTACAAAAGATTTTTTTTGGGGGGGGAGGGGGCCTCAGCACATGAGAACCACAGCACACTGGCAATCATGGCAAATGGGGCACGACTCATTCATGTACATAAGATTATATATATATATATATATATATATATATATATATATATATA
>Ga0209755_10007046_pt1 | contig 12273 bp, 8 predicted proteins | sample TergutCo191P1_FD_187301 | JGI IMG/M metagenome (GOLD analysis project Ga0209755, IMG submission 187301) | Cornitermes sp. P1 segment gut microbial communities from Petit-Saut dam, French Guiana - Co191P1 (SPAdes) (version 2) | ecosystem: Host-associated > Arthropoda: Insects > Digestive system >... | reverse complement strand
CAGATTGTTCTTCATGATGAATTTAAGGCGGGCAAAGAAAGCGTTGTCACAATCACAGGCAATGTAAAAAAACGCGATGCGGATACTGTCAACGCGAAAATTGAAACCGGAACAATCGAAGTACACGCGGAAAAAATTACCGTGCAGAGCATGGCGGCGCATTCGCTTCCTTTTGAAATTTCTGAGTCAAAAAAAACCCGCGAAGAAGTCCGCCTTTGCCACCGCTTTCTTGATCTACGCAATCCCGCGGTTCATAAAAACATCCAGCTTCGCGCGAGGGTGACAAGTTTCCTGCGCGCGAAAATGGAATCGCTTGGCTTTACCGAAATTCAAACGCCGATTTTAACTTCATCGTCTCCCGAAGGCGCGCGCGATTACCTTGTTCCAAGCCGTAAACACCACGGGAAATTTTACGCGCTTCCGCAGGCGCCGCAGATTTTTAAACAGCTTTTGATGGTATCGGGTTTTGACCGCTATTTTCAAATCGCGCCGTGCTTCCGCGATGAGGACGCGCGCGCCGACCGCTCCCCGGGAGAATTTTATCAGCTTGATTTTGAAATGTCGTTCGCTGAACAGGAAGATGTTTTCGCCGTAGCGGAAAATGTTTTGTACGGCGTTTTTAAATCGTTTTCCGATAAGCATGTAAGCCCCGCTCCGTTTCGCAGAATCACTTACGCGGACTCTATGTTAAAATATGGATCCGACAAACCCGATTTAAGAAACCCGCTTGTCATCGAAGACATGACTCAGTTTTTCGCGGACGTTGATTTCGCGCCGTTTAAAAAAATCCCGGTACGGGGCATCGCCGCGCAGGGAGCCGCGAAACAACCAAAGTCGTTCTTTGAAAGAATGTTGGCGTTCGCGTTAGAAATCGGCATGAAGGGGTTAGGCTACATTTCTGTAACGGATGACGGCGGTCTTAAGGGTCCTATCGTCAAATTTTTAAACGAAGAAAAACAAGCCGCGCTTAAAAAAGATTTTTCCCTCAATGAAAACGACATTCTGTTTTTTATCGCCGACGATCCAAAAGTTGTTGACGGCCTCGCGGGAAAGATCAGGACAGAACTTGGCAGCCAGTTAAAATTATTTAAAGACAGTTTTGAAATGTGTTTTGTCGTTGATTATCCGATGTACGGCGAAAGCGAGGAGACTCCCGGCGCGATCGAATTTACGCACAATCCTTTTTCGATGCCGCAGGGCGGACTTGAAGCGCTTCAGACAAAAAACCCGCTCGATATTTTGGCATGGCAGTACGACATTGTCTGTAACGGCGTTGAGCTTTCGTCCGGGGCTGTGCGCAATCACCTTCCTGAAGTGATGACAGAAGCGTTTGAAATCGCGGGCTACTCTCAGACCGACATAGAAAAAAAATTCCCCGCTCTTTGGAACGCCTTCCATTACGGCGCGCCTCCTCACGCGGGAATGGCTCCCGGTCTTGACAGAATTGTCATGCTTTTATCAGGTGAAGAAAACATCCGCGAGGTAATCGCCTTCCCGATGAACTCAAGCGCGCAGGACCTTTTAATGAACGCTCCCTGCGAGGTCACAGAGCAGCAGCTTCGCGAGGTGCACATCAAGGTCAGACAGAGGAATTGATATTTACTGCATATCTTGCTTAAAGGAAATATTATTTTGAAAATATATTCTATAAAAAAAATTGTAACAGGCGTTTTATTATTCGGATATATAATTACAGTGTTAATAGACGGTTTATTGCACGGTAAAATGACATATTCTTCAACAATGGGAATGAATATTGACAGGGTATATTTTTATACTTTCTTTTTATTGGCGATAGGCTGCTGGCTTCTTTACAATAAGTGGTTTGTTGGAATTGGGTTTTTGGCTTTAGCGGCGTTTAGTTCTTATTTTATTGAATATATCATAATACATAATTATTTTGCTTCAATTTTAATTTATGTCGGAATAATAATTGATATAATTATCAGAAAGAAATTTAAATGGCTGCTTTTTTTATTTATCACTGGGATAATACAGGGAATAGCTTTTTTAATTCCCTGGATAAGCGGTTATATTGTGGGGAGTATGGAATGTCTTGCTTTATGTATAGGCTCTGTTTTTATTATTAAGACTATACAATAAGTTATTCAAAATTGAGTTCTGTGTTTTTCTCAATGCTTACAGCGCAGCTTCTAATATCTGTTGTCAAAAACGCGCGTTGATTTTTTTTCGCTGCGCGGAAGCTCTCCCATGCCGACTGCCTTTGCTTTCGGGGCAAGTCCGATTCTTTCTTTGAACTCATGCTCAACTGTTTTTTCCAGATGATGAAGTTCGTCGCCGTGAGGAATTTTTGTTTCAAAGAAAAGCGTCAGAATGTCCTTGCCGTTTAAGTGATCGATCATGATCTGATATTCGCTTGACACTCCTTCAATCGAGGAAAGGAGTTCGTCTACGCGGCTTGGATAAATAATAGCGCCGCGGACTTTTACCATATCATCGGAGCGGCCGATCAATGTCGCGATACGCGGGAAGTCAAGGCCGCATTCGCATTTACCCGGGACGATTTTTGTAAGGTCGTGCGTGCGGTACCTTATAAGCGGCGCGCCTTCTTTTCGCAGCGTAGTGATGACAAGCTCGCCCGTATGTCCATCGGGAACGACTTCGCCTGTTTTCGGATCGATGATTTCGCAGTACATATAATCGGTCCACATGTGCATCGCACTTTGCTGCGGGCAGTTAATTCCGATGCCGGGGCCGTAAATTTCCGTCAGCCCGTAGATGTCGTATAACTCAACGCCGAGTTCCCCCGCGATGCGTTTGCGCATTTTGTCGCCCCACCGCTCTGAGCCTATTACGCCTTTTTTTAAATGAATCTTGTCGCGCACTCCGCGTTTTTCAATTTCTTCAGCTAACAAAAGCGCGTATGATGAAGTCGCGCAGATTACTGTCGATTTTAAATCGATCATCATCTTGATCTGTTTGTCAGTGTTGCCAGGCCCCATCGGAATCGCGAGGGCTCCGAGCAGTTCCGCGCCTGCTTGAAAACCAATCCCTGCCGTCCACAGGCCGTATCCTGGTGTTATGTGAATACGATCCATGCTTGTGCAGCCGGCAGTTTCATAACAGCGTTTGAACATGATCGCCCAGTCTTCGACGTCTTTTTTTGTGTATGGAATAATGACAGGCGTGCCGGTTGTCCCCGATGATGAATGGATGCGCACGATTTTTTCATCCGGCACTGCCTGAAGCCCCAGCGGATACGCGTCTCGAAGGTCTTCCTTATCTGTGAACGGCAGTTTTCTAAAATCATCGATAGATTTTATATCTTTTTCATTTATCTGCGCGAAATGTTTTTTGTAAAACGCGCTCTTCATCGCTTTTTGAATCGCCTTGTTGATTTGTTCCAAAGGGAAATCGTCAACTTTCTTTTTCGATCCTGTTTTCGGCGCGTGGTTTTGTGCGGCAGTGCTCATAAAAAACTCCTTTGTGTTATTTTTGCGGGCATAACGCTCTTCCTAATTCAAAAGCTTTCAGGTTCATTTTATGATAATGGGTAGGAAGCGTTTCTATCAATATCTCTTTTAACGTATCCGCGTCAAACGGGAAAATTCCGCTTTGCGCCGCTGTTCCCAAAAGACAGACGTTCAGCGTTTTTGCGTTTTGTTCCCTTAGTTTGACGCCATCCACGGCAATCAGGCGCGGCGCGTTCGCCTCAAGAAAATTCATCATGACGGAAGCTTCGTAACTGCCGCCCGTTCCGGCAGGCTGCACCGGACTGTTACACGAAATCACAGTTCCTTCTTTGCTTAAATACGCAAGCTGGCGTACAGCCTCGGACGGCTCAAAAGCGATGATAGCGTCCGCTTTTCCAAGCGGCACTAAAGGCGAAAAAATATTTTCGCCAATACGGATATGGCCGAACACGCTGCCGCCGCGCTGCGCCATTCCGATTGTTTCTGTCGTGCGTACATCAAAACCTTTTTTCATCGCTGCCGCGGATATCAGCTTTGACGCAAGCACTGTACCCTGCCCGCCCACGCCCGCTATTATGCAGTTAAATGTCATTGTTTATCTTCCTCATTGTAATCGCGCCGGTCGGGCACAGATCAACGCACAATCCGCAGCCGGTGCAAAGCGAAGGATCGATAATTGTCTTTTTGTCCGCGAAACTCATCGCGGGGCATCCGAGTTTCCTAAGACATAATTTGCAGCCGTTGCATTTAATTGTATCAATGCTTACCGCATCTGATCCCTGTTCAATGTTTGCCGTTCCCTTTATCTTAACGCATGGCGCTTCAAACAAAAGAACGCGGACGCCTTTTTGCTCCATTAATTTTGTTACCGCTTCCATAGAAGCTTTTTGATCAAACGGATTTACTTTTATCAATTCAGTTACACCTAACGCGATCACGATTTTTTCTATACTGATTTTTTCTACATGTTTGTTCATCATTGTAATGCCCATACCCGGGTGCGGCTGGTTGCCCGTCATCGCTGTTGTTGAGTTGTCAAGAATTACAACGATGATATCGGTCTGGTTATAAACCGCGTTAATGATTCCCGTAATGCCGGAATGAAAAAATGTCGAGTCGCCGATAAAAGCGAAATGCGCGGTGTCAGGCTCAACGCGCTGAAGACCCTGCGCGACAGTAATTCCCGCGCCCATGCAAAGGCAGGTGTCCACCATGTTGAGAGGAGCCGCGTTGCCTAGCGTATAACAGCCGATGTCTCCCGAAAAAACCGCGCCTTTTCCGTCCGCGCGCTGTGAACGCTGTGTTAACTGCGCACGCTGCGCCGCTTCCTTGACAGCGAAAAAAGACGCGCGATGCGGACAGCCTGCGCACATCACAGGCGGACGGACTGGTAAAGAAGGGAGCGTAAAATTAGGAATATTTTGATCGCTTGGAACAGAGCTATTTGATTTTTTTAAAAAATCATTGACAGCTTTTATGACGCTGTCAGGGGAATTTTCACCTGCGGTTTGAATATGTCCGCTTCTTTTTCCAAGAATTTTTACATTAAGCTGATACAGACCGCAGAGGCGGACAAGCTCATTTTCGATTACAGGATCAAGCTCTTCAATAACAAGAACTTCTTTTAGCCCTTCTAAAAATTTTAACGCCAGTTTTTCAGGAAACGGGTACGTTGAAATTTTTAATAGTTTATAATCATTAACGTTAATTTCAGGATTGTTAAGAGCCTCGCGCGTGTAAGCGTAACTAACTCCGCCTGAGGCAATGCCATACAATGCGCCTTGCGAATTTTGCAAAGAATTATTTTCATATTCAGAAAATTCATCGCTTATTTTTTTAAGGTTTTCTAGGATTTTAAATTTATTCGCGTAGGCAAGGCGCGGAAAGATTACCCAGCCGGGATTTTTTACAAAGCCGCCTGGTTTTGTTTTTGGAAGATTTTCTAAAATTTCAACAGAAGCGTAGCTGTGGCAGACTCGCGTTGTTGGACGAAACAGCACAGGCTCGCCGTATTTTTCGGAAAGCGCGAAAGCGTCGGCGATCATTGTGTACGCTTCTTCGGGCGTTGACGGATCGAATAACGCGAGTTTTGCGTGCAGCGAAAAATGGCGCGTGTCCTGCTCTGTCTGCGAAGAAATCGGCCCGGGATCGTCGGCGACAACGATGACCATGCCGCCTTTTACGCCAAGGTAATTTAAACTCATCAATGGATCGGACGCGACATTGAGGCCGACCTGCTTCATTGTCACCATAACGCGCGCTCCGGCGAACGCTGCTCCAGCTGCGGTTTCTAACGCGGCTTTTTCGTTAACAGACCACTCGACATAAACGCTGCCGTCGTTGTGTTTCGCTACGGTCTCAAGCGTTTCTGTCGAGGGTGTGCCGGGGTATCCTGTTACAACAGAAACTCCGGCGCGTATCGCTCCAAGGGCAATCGCCTCATTGCCCATTAAAAGGCGTTTCATTCATTTTATTCCTTTTCTTTCTTGGAATTAATAATTTTCAAAATTACAATAAGGACAGCGCCTGCCGCCGCGAGAATACCAAGTATCATAAATTTCGTTATCTGATTATCAATTTGATTTATCACAATAGGGAATAAAAGAGCCGAAAGCATAAAACCGATCATCACCGCGCCGTAATTTGAACCGATGTTTTTTATCCCGAAATTTTCCGATGTCAGAACCGGATAAAGCCCCGAGTATCCGCCGTAGCAGAACGCGACAAACGCGATGATTACGATGAGCAGAACGCCCTGCGCGAAGCAAAGCCCGAATGCGCCTAACGCCGTTACCGCAAGGATTATGATGTCGGCTCCTTCCCTGCCGATTTTGTCGGATAACAGCGGCGCGCCGAGTCTGCCGAGCGCGTTCGCGATGCCGACAAACATTACAAGATATGTCGCGAATGATTCCATCCCCCTGTTGTTCGCAAGGTCTTTTAAATCCGGGTTGATGATAAAAAATACCGATGTGCCGAACATCAGAGAAAGAGCGATTAAATAAAAACGCGGTGTCTTGATCATTTCAAGCGTTGTGTACTGTCTGCCTTTTAGCACAGGAGCGGCAGCGTTTGGAATTTGATCGGGAGTTTTCATAAAACTGAATAAAATCAGCACAGCCGCCGCGAAAACGCCTGACAAAATAAAGAAGGTATAGTTGATGTTAGCTGCAAATACATCATTTAATTTTGTTACTAAAGGCGCGAAAATAACGGTGGAAAGCCCGAACGCGCAGACTGAGATGCCTGTCGCGAACCCGCGGTTTTTCGGAAACCATTTCTGCGCGGCGGTGATTATCGCGTTATACGCTACTCCTACGCCGAAGCCGCCTATAATGCCGTAAAATAAATAAATTAAAAACACAGGCGCCGCCGCCGGAATAAGCGCTGTAGCGAGCATTCCAAGCGCGACCATTATCCCGCCTGTTAAAACTAAAATCCTAACGCTGAATTTGGTCTGCGCTTTTCCTCCGGCAAGTATCCCGATAACAAAAAAGCAGAGCATGAACGAAGCGGTAAGCCCGACATCGGCAGGGCTCCAGCCGTAATACGCGCTGACAGGGTTTTTAAAAACGCTCCAGACATAAATAATTCCAAGAAAGAGCTGTAGAAACGCTCCCGCGAACAGAACTTTTAAACCTTGTTTGTTTTCCGTAATTGCTGACATAATATTGACTCCTTGAGTCTATAATATAAAAAACAAATGGGAATGACTATATATTAATAATTCTTATTTGAATTAGGGATTTTAAAAAATACATCAGCCTTTTTCAATTCTGTTCATTTCGATAATGTCGTCGATATAGGCTTTTTCCAGATCGGCAAGAGTATCGGAGATTGTGGTTTTTCTGTCTTCCTTATAACGCGGGAGACGTTCCGTCAGGTTGATGACAGGAGCCGTTTTTATTATCACCTTTCGCGGAAAGATACTTATCCTGTTGGAATAACCGCCGCCCATTGTGCGGCTCGCGAAATCATAAAGGTTTTGAACATACTCGATCTTGTTATGAAGCGGCTTATCATCAGACGGGACAGGTACTTTGAAATACCAGCAAAATTCGGCAAGTTCCTGATGACGTGAGGTATACCATGCCTGTCCCGCATCAAGATCCTTTATGCTGCGCCGCAGACGGGACATTCCCTTAAAGTCAAATACATCAGGCAGGAAAATTTTATCCCAGCAAATCTGACGCACCTTGTGAAGCCGCGTAAAAAAATCACCTTCGCTTTTAAGGCCAAGTATACGCTCGCCTGTTTCCAGCGCCGCGTTGGTAACTTTATCGAGCCGCTCTTCAAACGGAAGCGTATCATCATTTTTGATATTGTAACGTTCTTCGTTTACCTTTAGAATATATTCTCTGCATTTTTCAATTCTTTGCCGGAAAGAAATGTTTTTTCTTTCTTTTTTCGCGAACCCGCAGAATTTTTCAATATGTTTTAAAAGTATTTCAACAGTGGCTTTTCCCCATGGACCGAATCTAAAATGAATTGATAACGGAAGAATCTCAACGGGACATTCGGGATCTTTTTTTTCCATATGAAGCGCCGCGTTAAAACCTATGCGGATAACGCCCGGTTCAAGCCGGGGAATAGTATCGGTAGAATATGATACCTGTCCTTCAGGCGCGATAGCGACAGGAAAGCGGCCTTCATCAATAGCGCTATAAATTCTCGTCATTCCCTTGGAGTCTATTTTAGAATGATAGATAGGCATTCCTCCGACACCTGACAGAATAAAACGCGCTACCCATCCGCCCCAGCGGACAACTTCATAACCGTAAACAAACATGGCATGAGGCCATCGTGAAAATCTGACGCCTTTTCTAAAGGCGTACCATCTAAGTTTAAAAAGAAAAAACCATGTTAAAAACTGAGGCTCGCCTCCGTTTGGATGACGGAAAGCGATTATCAATCTGCTTTTTTTCGCCAGAGCGCGTTTGATGGCTTCGTAAAACGCGATGTCTTCATGCAATAAAGTTTTTGAAATACCGTAAAAAAGAAGAAGATAACCTCTCATAAGAATTCTGAGAATAAAGATTACAAATAATGAGACACGCGGTTCCGGTAATTTAATATCCGGCGAAACTTTTATTATTGGTTTTTTGAATATTTTGTACATGAATTAAATCCAGACGCTTATTATAACAATTTATATTTTTGACATCAAGTGTCCGCCTGTTAGCTGCTTACACCTGTTATAAAAACACTTTCTCCAAATACTCCGCGATTCCTTCTTCGGCGTTTGAGCCATACACAAAGTCGGCGGCGTTTCGCATTTTTTCACCGGCGCTGGCAGGAGCGCACGCATAGCCAGCCGTCGTAAACATCGATAAATCGTTTTCTTCGTCGCCAAAGGCGATTACCTCTTCGGGTTTTAGACCCCTGTGCCGCATTGCGATTTCCAGCCCGGAGCCTTTGTTTACGCCCGCGTTCAAAACTTCAAGGAAAGTCGGAAAACTGCGAAGTATATTTACCTGATCGCCGAAACGATCTTTTATGCGGCGGCGGACTTCATCATGATAAGAAGGGTCAGCGATAAACATCCCTTTAATGCAGCCTTTAACAGGCAGAGCGGCGATTTTTTTTAAATCCTTAACGACGGGAGTAATTCCTGTGTGTTTGTAATAGTACTCGGCTTCCTCTCCGTATCTCTCCGTTAAAAGCGTTTCCAGAAGCTGCTTTGGATCATCTTTTCCGGTATCGGGGGAAATGCCCGCAGGCATATAAACCTGATAATGAATGCCGAGTTCTCTCGCAATACCGGCTCCGTAATCGACTACATCCATGCTTATCAAATCGGTATGAAGGATTTTTCCTGAAGGAACATCCGCCACTTCAGCCCCGTTGAAAAACACCATCGGTCCTTGCGCGCCCATTTCCGCCCTGTACCTTTCTGATGATTCGATAGCTCTTCCGGTCGCGATAATTATATGCATCCCTTTGGCGATAAGTTCTCTTATGCAATTCCGCGTCCTCGCGCCAAGAATCGCGTTGGGAAGCAGGGTAGTTCCGTCCAAGTCGATAGCGAGACCTTTAATGGCGCCCGGATCAAATGTTCTTTTCATACCGGAAGTATACTCATAGCGCAGGGAATGGGGAAGGGAGCAGGTAATAAATTGCTATATTGCGAATTCTGTTATAGAATAGTAAATAATAGAATAATAATTTGTATTTGATGTTTTTTTGATTTACTGGAGTTTTTATGAAGGTTATTACATTTGGCGAAATTATGCTGCGTCTCGCGCCGGAAGGTTATTACCGGTTTGTACAGGCTGATTCATACGGCGCGACTTACGGCGGAGGAGAAGCGAATGTCGCCGTTTCTCTTGCCGGTTTCGGAATAGACGCCGCTTTTGTAACTAAGCTGCCAAAGCACGAGATAGGGCAGGGAGCTGTCAATAGGCTCAGGGAATTCGGCGTTGATACGTCGCTTATTGTCCGCGGCGGAGACAGGGTCGGGATTTATTTCCTTGAAAAGGGAGCGTCCCAAAGACCGTCGAAAGTTATTTATGACAGAGCCAATTCGGCGATTGCCGCGGCGTCTCTGTCTGATTTTGACTGGGATAAAATTTTTAACGGAGTTGACTGGTTTCATTTTACTGGGATTACGCCGGCGCTTTCCGACGCCGCGGCGTCAATCTGTATGGCGGCGTGCAAGGCGGCTAAGTCAAAAGGCATCACTGTTTCCTGCGATCTTAATTACCGCGCGAATCTTTGGAAACGCGAAAAAGCCGGCGAAGTAATGGGCGCTTTGATGGAGTATGTGAATTTATGCATCGCGAACGAAGAAGACGCCGCCGATGTGTTCGGCATTAAAGCGTCCGGCAGCGATGTGGCAACCGGCCAAATCAGCCATGACGGCTACAAGGAAGTTGCCTCCGCCCTGATCAAAAAGTTTAATTTTAAACAAGTCGCGATCACATTAAGGCAGTCAATTTCGGCGAATGACAACAACTGGGGCGCGATGCTCTGCGCGGGAAATGATTTTTACTTTTCAAAAAAATACGCTGTGCATATTGTAGACAGGGTAGGCGGAGGCGACAGTTTCGGCGCGGGTCTTATTTACGCGAACCTGACGGGAATGAATGCGCAGGAAGGGCTTGAGTTCGCGGTTGCCGCAAGCTGCCTGAAACACACAATCGAAGGCGATTTTAATTTTGTTACAGTGGACGAAGTTAAAAAGCTTGCGGCGGGCAATGCCTCGGGAAGGGTGCAGCGGTAGCGGAAAATTATGACTGACATTGACGCCGGTAATACTGATGCTTCTCATGATCCGAATATAAAGCTTTTTCAGGCAATAGACGCTACATCGCGGATACTGCTGGCGGCAATGGAAGAAGAAACTTTTGAGGCTTCGGTCATCGAAGGAATGAGCATCATCGCGGAATGTCTTGGATTTGACCGCGGTTATATCTGGCAGAATGAAGTCATTAACGGGGCGCTTCATTATACAATGCGTTTTGAATGGCAGAATAAAACAGGCAGGTGTTTAAATCCCGTAGAAAACAAAAGAACTTTTCCATATACCGATATTCCGACATGGAAAACAAAATTCCTGAAGGGCGAATGTATTAACGGATCTATTGACGATCTGCCGCATGAAGAGCAGCTGCGTCTAAAACCTCACGGCATGATATCCGTTTTCGCGATCCCTTTGTATCTGCAGGATACATTCTGGGGATGGATTAGTTTTGACGATTGCAAAAAGGAACGCTCTCTTACGACAGTTGAAATCAATATTCTGCGCGCCGTCAGCCTGATGATTGTCAATGTTATTGATCGCAATGATAAGATAGTCATGAGCCGTGAAGAGAGCAATTACCGGACAAATCTTTTAGATGTTGTAAACAGCGCCGCCGCGATTCTTCTTCAATCCGAAGTTGATGAATTTAAAAACGCTATACTGCAATGTATGAGTATGCTCGGCGAAGCGATGAAAGTAGATCGTGTTTATATTTGGAAAAACCACATAATAGACGATCAGCTCTATTGCTCGCAAATGTACGAATGGTCGGAAGGCGCGGAACCTCAGCAGGACAAAGAAAATACAATTAACATTCCTTATGCCGAAAATATGCCCGGATGGAATGAAACGCTTTCGTCGGGGCAGTGCATAAATTGTTTTGTAAGCGAGATGGAAGATATCGTCAAAAAGCAGCTTACTGAGCAGGGAATATTATCGCTGCTTGTAGTTCCTGTTTTTCTAAAGGAGCATTTCTGGGGGTTTGTCGGTTTTGATGACTGCCACAAAGAACGGATATTTTCGGAAGGCGAAGAAATAATCCTGCGCTCAGGGAGCCTTTTGATCACGCACGCGATGCTGCGCAATGATTTAACCCAGGGAATACGCGCAACAGCCTCTGAACTGGAAATCGCACTTGAAAAAGAGCAGAACGCGTACCGCGCGAAAAGCGATTTCCTTTCCAATATGAGCCATGAAATGCGCACGCCGTTAAACGCAATTATCGGCATGACGCAAATCGGAAAATCCTCGGATGGTATAGAAAAAAGAGACTACGCGTTCAGCAAAATCGAAGGAGCGTCGAATCATTTGCTCGGCGTTATCAACGATATTCTTGATATGTCGCGCATTGAAGCGGGGCAGTTTGACCTTACGCCTACGGAATTTAATTTTGAAAAGATGGTACAAGATGCGAAAAATTTAACCAGCTTCAGCATCGAAGAGAAAAAACAGAAATTGGGAATATATATTGATTCTGATATTCCGAAATTTTTGTTCGGCGACGAAAAACGGCTGATACAGGTTATTATAAACCTGCTTACAAACGCGATAAAGTTTACGCCTGAGCATGGTTCTATATGGCTGAAAGCGAGTCTG
>Ga0209755_10007045_pt1 | contig 12276 bp, 12 predicted proteins | sample TergutCo191P1_FD_187301 | JGI IMG/M metagenome (GOLD analysis project Ga0209755, IMG submission 187301) | Cornitermes sp. P1 segment gut microbial communities from Petit-Saut dam, French Guiana - Co191P1 (SPAdes) (version 2) | ecosystem: Host-associated > Arthropoda: Insects > Digestive system... | reverse complement strand
ATCGCCTCGCTTCTGACTGGGCTCGTGTTACCAATAATCAGGTAAGTGTAACGATGACTCACGGCTCTCAAATGTCGGAATCTCAATTGCTTTCTTCGCTTCGCAGCAATTCCATTCAGGTCGCGGTTTTTACTTCCGCGGGAATGTTTGATATCTGCCCCGCTATTATGAATTTAAGCGTGCCTTTTATGATCAGAAATAACGCAGAACTTGATCTTGTTCTTAGTGATGTAAAACCTTTTCTTGAAAGCCATGTAGTGGAAGAATTTGTAGTTATAACATGGTCAAAAGCTGGATGGATTTATATCTTTTCCAATCAGGCGGTTTTTATTCCAAATGATCTGCGCAGGTTAAGAATCGCGACAAGCCCCGAGCTTGAATCCATGAACACTGTTTTTAGAAGGCTGAATTACACTTTAGTTCCGACAGATATGACAAGTCTTGGAACAAGGCTTGCGAGCAATATGGTCTCGGCTTTTTATTTGATTCCTACTTTAATCACGCCTATGAATCTGCATAGAGGACTGCACATGCTTAATCTTCCTATATGCCCCGCGATGGGCGCGATAGTGATGAACCGCGTTACATGGAATCAGTTAACCGCCGCGAATCAGCAGTCTATTGTAAGAGTCACCCAGCAGACAGCCGTTGAGTTTGATAACGCGATGGCAAGAACAGAGGCTAACGCCATATCGACAATGGAAAGAGGCGGACTGGTTGTTAATAGGCCCACACAGGCGCAGCAGGATATTTGGCGCGCTGACATGAGTAACGCGATGCCTTCGCTCATCGATTTGTATGACCGCGAACTGTATAACAGAATCTTAAATATTTTAGAAAGATCAAGAAGCGGAAGATAATAAAAAATGGCTAATAACGCAGTTCAATCCATTGCTAAATTTTTTAAAACATTTAAGATTTCCTGGATTGAAAACGTTATATGCTATGGATCGCTTTCTTTTATGGCTCTGGTTCCGTTAGCTGAACTGATACTGCGGCAATTCAGCCTGACGATTGCAGGCTCGGATTTAATATTAGCGCATCTGCTTTTAATAGCCGCTTTTTTCGCCGCGATGCTTACGGAAAAAACAGGCGAGCACATTTCCATTACAGCCGTACAGTTTATTAAAAGCGAAAAAATAAAACAGGCGCTGGTTATTACGTGCACTTTAATTTCCGTCTTTTTGCTTGTCATTCTTGTCTGGAACTGTATCGCGTATATTAAATTCGGCATGATGGGAAAGCAAATCGGCTTTTTAACGGATCAAATTATCGCCGTTGTAATGCCGCTTGGTTTTATGGTCATCGCCGTTCGTTTAACTTTAAAACTTAAAACGTTACGCGATAAAATATTGGCTTTCGCGGCGATACTACTGGGCTGCGCCGCCGCGCTTCCCGCCATCGCGAAAATTATCTGGGGAATTATTCCGCAGGATACTCCCGAACCGTTTTTTTCATGGATTAATTTAATGTACGATTCCGTGATGATATACGGATTAAACATTCCATTGATTTTGCTGCTTATTTTCGCGGGTCTTGCGGGAATGCCGGTGTTCGCGGTTCTTGGCGGCATTGCGATTGTTATGTTTCAGGCAGCCGGTCAGGAACCCGATTACATTGCGCAGCATATTTATTCCGCGCTTATCAACACCGACATTATAGCAATTCCTCTTTTTACGCTTACAGGTTTTTTCCTTTCCGAAAGCAAAGCGGGAGAAAGGCTCGTCCGCACATTCAAAAATTATTTCGGCTGGATGCCCGGCGGAATAATTATCGCGACAGTTATTATCTGCGCTTTTTTTACTTCGTTTACAGGCGCTTCGGGTGTTACAATTCTGGCTTTAGGCGGAATACTTCTTGTAATCTTAAATGAAAATAAATATCCCGAGCGTTTTTCTGTCGGAATGTTAACATCTGTCGGCGGAGTAGGTCTCATGTTTCCGCCGAGCCTTCCGATAATTCTTGTCGCGTCCACAGGAAATACTATTTTATACTTTATGGAAATTCCAACGCATTACAATGTTATTCATTATTTTATTGGAGCGATAATTCCGGGAATCATTCTTGTAATCGCGATGATAACAGCCGGTTTAATTCTTGGAAGAAAAGTTAAAATTCAAAGAGTGAAATTCGATTCAAAAGAAGCATGGCAGTCTTTTAAAGATTCGTTCTTCGAGATTCTATTGCCAATAATTTTAATCGCGGGATTCTTTTCCGGGTTCCTGACGCTTGTTCAGGTCAGCGCTGTATCTGTTATTTATGTATTAATTGTCGAAGTCTTTATCAAAAAAGATATTCCTTTTAAAGAAATCTCAAGAGTATTTTTTAAAGCCGTTCCGATAATCGGCGGAATTCTCGCAATCCTCGCTATGGCAAAAGGCTTATCTGTCGCGTTTATTGATACAGGTGTTCCGGAAAGATTCGCGATGTGGATGCAAAGCGTGGTTCAATCAAGAATACTATTCCTGCTTCTTTTAAATCTTACGCTGTTTTTGCTCGGCTGCGTAATGGATATATTTTCGGCGATTTTCGTTTTGCTTCCGTTAGTTGTTCCGCTTGGCCATGTGTACGGAATCGATCCTATACATCTTGCGATCATTTTTGTTATCAACCTTGAAGCAGGATTTATAACTCCTCCTGTAGGATTGAATCTTTTCATGGCAAGTTACCGTTTCGGAAAACCTTTTATCGAAATTACTCGCAGCGTTCTTCCGTTTCTGCTGGTTCATGTGATTGTTGTGTTTTTGGTTACTTATGTGCCTGTATTAACAACATGGCTTGTAGGGTTCTTTAACGTTTGAGCCTTTTTAATTTTATGAAGGCATGCTGCTTTTTAATGTTTCTTTTTATCTTTATTTCGTGCGCGTCAACATCCGTTGTTAATGATGATAATTTATGGATCGATTTAGGATCGGTTTCTTACGGAGACGATCCCAATCAATTTATTGAGATAACAATTCCTAAAAATACAATTCAAAACGCGAATGTCATTTTTTATATTCATGGGTATGGAAATAAAATGGTTGATCTTACCTTCCTTGAATATTACAGGGATGATTTTATCATCGGAAAACTTGATTACCGTTACGTGACATCTAAAAGACCTGAGTTAAACATGAATGAATTATTAAAAGATGTTCACAATGGTCTTGATGCTTTAAAAACTGCGGTTGAACCGGCAGGTGTCAGAGTAAACAAGGTTATTATGATGGGAAACTCTCTTGGAAGCACATTGGCTTTAATGTATAGTTTTCTGTCATTCAATGATTTGCCGGTTCCTATCGCGTTCTGTGTGAGCATGGCGGCAGTAACAGATTTAACTGATGAAATGTACGCGCGGCTTCTTTCAAGACCGGGAAATTTTTTAATAAGAAATCAGCTGTTATCATTATTTTCCGCGCTGACAGGCGAAAATATTACATCCGGCGATATTTCAAGTTCTGGTTTTTCCGGCAGAGTGCTGGAAGCAGGCAGGAAAATTTCCGCAATTTTTTATGTTAACAACTCCGCGCCGCCTGTTATTTTAATTCATGATAAAAACGATAACATTGTGCCGTTTTCTAATTCTCTTTCATTGTACAATGTTTTAAGATCGCATAACATTCCAAGCATTTTTATTCAGTCTGATTTAAACGCAGGACATGAATTAGGCAAAAATATAATAAACAGGAATCATGTGTTCGCTCCCTCAAACGCCCGTCCTCCTTTTAAAACTCCGGCAAGACAGACAAGGAAAATAAATCCGCAGCTTGAGGAAAAATTATTAGAAGCTATTAATCAATATATTGCTGATTATTTAGATTAAATATTTTATTTTTTTGGCAGCCATGATAATTTTCCGATTTTCCATTTATAAAATGTTTCTTCACCTTTGGCAGCACATGGTTTCCAGAACATATTTGCGACAGCAGCGGCCCAGAAATTTATTTTAAGCCCGTCATTTATCGAAATAGAGTTATCCGCCTTTACTAATGATGAAAAACAGTTTTCTTTATCCTGCGCTGTGAATCCGCTTGTTTTATCTTCATTGTCTTTTGGAATTAAACATATTCCCGAAATTAACGGCGTGAAACAGGATTTAATTTTTTTTAATCCAATGTTTGAAATATCACAGGTTATTTCAGGATCAAGTCTCTGTCCGAAAAGAACCATTTCTTTGCCGCATATTTTTATTGAAGCGGAAATAAAATTTACTAATTTAATTTTTTCTTTTCCAATTGATCTTCTAAAAATATGCGCGGTGTGTTTTAATTCATCGGGATTAAGCGGTTTAATAACGGAAGCTACCGGTATTACGCACGGAAAAGGGTAAACGCCTTTTAAAATTTTTTTATATAACGATTTGCTGTATTTTAAAGCTTGAATTCTCGCGTCCTGATGCGGCACTAAAACAAGTAATTTTTCAATATTTTTCATTTTATTTAACTAATTTATTAATTATACACTCATAAGCTGTATTTTTCTTGTGTTATAAGCAGCCGCGTGATAAAATATTTTTGGGAGAAGAATCATGAAATATAAAACAAAATTGCTTGTCGAACGATTTACCGGAATACTATCATCATGGAGCGGCGTTGAGTGCGTTACTTTAAATGAAGCCGCTCTTCCCGATACATTAGATCCGTATTTCGCGCTTATTCTTGATGTTTTCTGTTCCTCCGCAATCCCCGAAGCCGATGAACGCTGCCGTCTTTACGGCGATGATGTCGCCGCGTTCGAATGTTCAAGTAACAGCGACAAAGACCGTTTTTTAATAGGTGATATTCCGGTACGGGTTGAATTTAAAAAAACAATAAAAATTAACGAGCTTGTAAATATCGCGAATTCAAATCATGAATCATTATGGTTAATTAAAGATTCAGGGACTTACGGTTTTTACCGTCTTGCAAACTGCGAAATTGTTTTTTCCCGTTCCGATTGGATTCATGATATAAGAAAACGGCTTGAGCATCTTGGCGATAAATTCTGGAAAGAAATGCGAAGCGCGGTTCAGTCAAAGATGGAGCATTTTCTCTCGGATTTAGGCGCTGCCTGTTATCAGAACGACAATTTTCATTACCTTATCGCGTCAGCCGGTTTTATTAAACACGCGTGCATGACCCTCTTTTGCATAAACAAACGCTTTGAGCCGTCTCACCGCGCTTATTATAAGCAAGTTTCCGAACTGCCGATTCTTCCAGAATCGTTTGCGGCGGAGTTCCGTACCTTCCTTAATAACAACACAGTAGATATGGAATCGCGTTTTCATATCGCAAAATTGGTTGGCTCCAAGATTGTGATGCTTTAAAATAATTTTTTATACCGATCGCTCTTGAAAATCTATTGTTTTTTAGCAACAATGTGTTATGCGTTCCGCCGGTATGCTTAATTCACTCTCTAATGTTTATTTTATCGGAATCAAAGGGACGGGAGTCTGCGCTTTAGCCGAACTTATGCATGACAGCGGCATTAAAGTCAGCGGAAGCGATATACCGGAAGTTTTTTATACAGACGCGATATTAAAGGAATTAAAAATACCTTTTTTCGAGGAATTTGACGCAGCGCATGTTACAAATGATATTGATTTAATTGTATATTCCGCGGCTTACAGTGCCGAAACTAACGTGGAACTTAAAAGAGCGCAGGAACTTAATATTCCGCTTTTAAAATATACCGACGCCCTGGGTGCATGGTCAAAAAAATTTGATTCAACCGGGGTTTGCGGCGTACACGGTAAGACAACTACGACGGCGATCTGCGGCGTTTTAGTGCGCGCGGCAGGGCTTCCGGCGCAAGTTTTGGTCGGGAGCGCCGCTCTGGATTTTAACGGAAGATCAACACTTAGTCTTGGTAATAAATATTTCATCGCCGAAACCTGCGAATACAGAAAACATTTTTTATCATTCTACCCAAGACGGATAATTCTTACAGCTATAGAATGTGATCATCAGGATTATTTTCCGGATTACAAATCAATTCTTGACGCGTTTGTCGAATATTGCAGGCTGCTTCCAAAGGGCGGACAGCTTATCTACTGCGCCGATGATCAAGGCGCAAGCGAAGCCGCGGATATTATCAGAAAAGACGATAAAGGCATTGAACTGATTCCTTACGGCTTTACAGCGTTAGGTGATTTTAAAATAAATTCTTATAATATAAAAAACGAAAAGGCTGTTTTTTCCGTAGCTGGAATTCCGGGAGAAATTGAAATGCGCATTCCGGGGCGTCACGAAGCTTTGAACGCCGCCGCCGGCCTTGCGCTGACCGCTTTGTTATTAAAAAACGAAAGCTCAAGCGGAAGTGGTAAGAACGCGCTTACAGGAAGCTTTTTCAGCGAAGATCAAATTAAATCGATAAAAAGCGCGCTTTTAAATTTTAAAAGCACAAAACGAAGAAGCGAAATTATCGGAGAGGCTTCTGGCATTATCTTTATGGATGATTACGGGCATCATCCTACAGCGATTAAATCAACGCTTGAAGGCATAAAGAGTTTCTATCCAAAGCGGCGCCTTATTGTAAGTTTTATGTCGCATACTTATACACGCACAAGCGCGCTTTTAAATGAATTCTCTGAATGTTTCAATGAAGCTGATATTGTGTTCTTTCATAAAATTTACGCGTCCGCGCGGGAAGATTATAAAGGCGGCGTTAACGGCGGAACGCTCTACGAAAGATCAAAAACTGCGCGTAACGCGGCGGGAAAAAACGAAACTTACTATTTTGATGAAATTCTCGACACTTTCAAACCGTTATGTACTATATTGAAAGAGGGTGATATTTTTCTGACTCTTGGAGCGGGAAACAACTGGCCGTTAGGTGAAAAATTGTTCGATCATTTTAAATCTTTAAATTCCTGCGGCACGGGGGATAGAACATGATTAGCATGACAGGTTACGCGTATTGCGCGGCGGAAGCAGATGCAGCTCTCCGCTTCGGCACGGTTGAAGCATCAGGTACAAGAAAAGAAACGGGCTCAGCCAAAGCGACAGGAGCGGATAAAACATCGGATGAAAAAACCAGTCCGGATATCTCGGTGTCTGTTGAAATTAAAGGCTGCAATAACCGTTTTCTTGAAATCAATGTGAATCTTCCTCCGTGGCTTTCTATATTTGAAGCTAAAATCCGGAAAAAAATTTCCGATTGCTGCGGAAGGGGAAAGGTTGATATTTTTATCCGGGTGCGCGAATATAATGTGCCCATTAAGGTGAACATCAATAAAAACGCCGTAAGAGCTTATTTTGACGCGCTTAACGATATCGCAAAAGAGCTTGGCATCAGGGAAAAACCGAATCTCAATACTCTTATAGAAATGGAAAGCGCCCTTGAAATTGAAAAATACCGCGAAAATGAAATTTACTGGAATATGATCGAACCAGTATTGGACGAGGCTGTGCGTAATTTTTGCATTGAACGCGAAAGAGAAGGGAATCATACCGAAGATGATATTTTAGCTAACATGGAAAAAATTGAAACTTCATTGAAAATAGTATCTTCCTTCGCTCCCGTTATTGAACAAACGTTAAAAGATAATATAAGAGCGCGGTTTTCCGAATTACTCGGAAATCAAATTGATGAAAACCGTATCCTTAGCGAAACTGCCGCCCTTCTTTTAAAGTACACTATATCGGAGGAAATTTCGCGTATTTTATCGCACTTAAACGAGTTTAAAAATGAGACAAAAAACAATCCGCGTCCCGGAAAAAAATGCGATTTTTTATGCCAGGAACTGAACAGGGAAATTAATACAATTGGTTCAAAGAGCGCTATATTGGAAATTAGTACAGAAGTTGTTAAAATGAAAGAAGCATTGGAAAATATCAGAGAGCAGTTAAGGAATATCGAATAGCAGCTCACAAACGCATTGAGTCACGGTATTCCTTCGGGAAAAGGTTTTTAAATTTCGTTCAAGGAGTTGATGGTCATGGATATTAAGATCGCAATTTCGGGAAAGAGCGGCTGCGGAAACACGACAGTCGGAAAATTAGCCGCTGATTTATTGAATATTCGTTTTATAAATTTCACCTTTCGTACTCTCGCCGAAGAGCGTCATTTGGATTTGATTGGAATTCTTGATCTCGCGTCGAAGGATGACTCTGTTGACAGGGAAGTTGATGAAAGACAAGTCCAGCTTGCGCGCGAAAAAGGCGGATGCGTATTGGGTTCGCGCCTTGCCATCTGGATGCTCGAAGAAGCCGACTTAAAAGTCTATTTAAAAGCAAGTTCTAAAGTCAGAGCAGGGCGTATTGTAAAAAGAGAAGGAGGCGATCCTGACAAAGTCGCCTCTTTTACCGAAGACCGCGATAAACAGGATCACGACAGATACCTTCGAATTTACGGAATAGATACGGAAAATTTCAGTTTTGCTGATTTAATAATAGATACCGATAATCTTACTCCAAAGCAAATTTCAGAAATGATTGTAGAAAAAGCGAAAATGATTAAAAATCAAGAAACTTAACCGCGGAGCAGAATGGCGGCTGATGAATAGTGTTTATTTATTATGCAGAATATTATAGACAAACTGTCTTATAATAAAACAAAATAGCTAGATATAAAATGATAAAAGGAATAAAGCCGTTATCTGATTTTTCCGCGCAGAAAACCAATGAGGTAAAATCTAAACCATCAGCTCAATCGTCTGCTGATTCCGCTCCGGCTAAAACTGTTTTGACACGCGCTTCGTCTGCGGCAGTTCATGGACTTCCTTTAAATAAGCTTTCTTCTTCTATTGTCTCCTTCGCGCGTTTTTTCTCGCTTCCTTTAAAGCCTTCTTTGTTAGCTGAAATCAGGCGCAGCGCTTTTCAGCTTACGTTTACATCTGCTTTTCAGGACACTTCCGCCGATGTTAAGAACACAGCCGGTGTTAAAAACGCCGCGGCTTTTCAAAACGATCAGAGCGCCAAATTATTAGCTGACGCAAAAACTATTAATGACACGAAAACCCGCGATGCTGACAATATTTTAACAGCGCGCGCTCTTGCCGCAGCCGCCGCAGAGAGTAAAGGGACAGAATTAAATCCAAAGGGGCTTGAGTCTTATGCATATGTAATTGATCCGTATTCGCGGCGGCAGGACGAAGAGCGAAAAAAGCGAGATCAAGAAAAGAACTGGCAGGAACTTGAATTAAACGGGAAAAAATCAAAAAAATCAGGCGCCAATGATTCTATCCATGAAAATAAAAAAATATTTGAGAGTGATAAATCAGGTTTTTCGCTGTCTTCCGAAAACCTTAAGAATTTATTTTTAGAAGGCGCTCAGCAAAATCCGGCCGCGGAAATTCTAAACACCCTGCCGGGAAAAAACGGACAGCGCTGGATAGTTCTTCCCTTCGATTTTTCACAGGGAGAGCGTGAATACCGCGTGTCAATGAGAATACTGTTAAACAATGAAAAAATGTCAGATAACGCTGTCTGTATGGCGCTTGATATTTTTTCTTATAATCGGGAAACAGAAGATAATGAAAGCAGGTTTTTATTTTTATTTGAATCCGCAAATGATAAACCCGTAAGAATTTCTGTTTATCTCCCGCAGGATTTTTTATCTCCTCAAAATAAAAATAAAATATCCGAAAATGATTTATCAAAATATAAACAGGAACTGTCGCAGTCTTTTAACATTCCGCCTGAACTGATAAAAATAAAATTTTACGATGAGCCGTTTCCTTTTGAAAGCGGTTTTAACAGTGATTCTATTATCTCTGTAAATGAGGAAGCGTAAATGGCAAGGCGAAAGATCGCGTCCGCGTTAGGTTATAAAAAAGGCGATCCCGCCCCTTTGCTTCTTGCTTCAGGAAGGGGCAGGGAAGCGGAAAGAATTATCGCTGTCGCCGAAGAAGCCGGAGTAGCGGTAATAGAAGACTCATCTCTTGCCGCGCTTTTAGACTCAAGTTCAAAACCCTGCGATTATATTCCTGTCTGGTGCTGGGAAGCCGCCGCTAAAGCGCTTGCGTTTGTTATGAAAACGGACAAGTGATTATATTTTTAATTAAGTCTTTATTCTCATTATAAAAATACAAGCTTTGTTATGAAAAAATTGTGAAATTTTTTTTGGTTTGTCATTCCATGATAGACCAGCGTTATACAATAAAGGCATGAAGACGGAGAGAGTAATATGACAAAAAAGCCTCGCTTATCAACAGATTAAACTCATTGTCAGAAGCGAAGATAGATGCTGAAGAAAGGCGATAATGCCGGTGCTTAAGGAGTGTCATTTATGAAAATTAAAGTTTATGAAATTAAATCAATAAAAAATAAGGTTTATCTTGATCTATTAGAAAAATATAAAACTAATTCTGAAGTTAAAACCCTGTTAAATGAAACTATCATTGATCAAGAATTAGTATTGATGGGGGATTTAAGATTAATAACAGCGATTAACCATGCTGTTAATTTAAAAGGTATAAAAGTATTTTTAGTTAAAGATATTGATAGTGATACATTTTTGTGGGCTATCGGAAAATTTTTAATAAATGGAAATATAGCTATGTATCCTTTATTAAAAGAACAGTCAGAAGAATTACAGTCAGCAATACGAAGCGCTCTTTTAAAAAAAGGTTTGCTTAAAGAGTTTGAATCAAAAGCGCTTTTATAATTTTTCCTTATTGATAAAAAATTAAAAATATTGTATTTATTTTATATCAACATAAAAATATGATTTCTTATCATATAAACAGGAGAAATTTATGAAAAGGGGAATTGTTCGGCATTTCAACGCCGACAGCCTGCTTATTGCGGGCGTTTTTTTTCTTGTTTTTAATTTTAATCTTGAGGCAAGGGGCCGGACAGAAAATCAAAACAATGTGCTTACAGTGGGCGCGTCACCGGTACCGCACGCGGTGCTTTTAAACCTTATAAAAGATGACCTTGCAGCGCAGGGAATCACATTAAAAGTTATTGAGTTTACCGATTATGTGCAGCCGAATATGGCGCTTATAAGCGGAGATATTGACGCGAATTTTTCCCAGCATCTTCAATATCTTCAGAGCAATGATGATTGGAACGCAAGGCTTGTGTCCGCTTTTGGAGTGCATATTGAGCCTTTCGGGCTTTATTCTTTAAAGTATAAAAATATCGCCGACCTTCCTAACAGTGCGACAATCGCGATTCCGAACGATCCGACAAACGGCGGGCGGACGCTTCTCCTTTTACAGGCCAACGGACTTATTACATTAAGAGAAGGCTCGGGACTTACCGCGACTCCGCGCGATATTACTGGCAATCCAAAAAGTTTCCGCTTCCGCGAGCTGGAAGCCGCGCTTCTTCCCCGTTCGCTTGATGATGTTGATGCCGCGGCTATCAACGGAAATTATGCGCTCGAGGCCAGCTTTAATCCTGTAAACGATTCGCTGATAATCGAAGGCGCGCAGTCTCCGTATGTGAATATTGTTGCAGTCCGCAAAGGCAGCGAACAGAATCCAAAAATTCTCGCTTTAAAGAACGCGCTTTTATCCCCTAAAGTAAGAGATTATATTTTAAGAAATTTTGACGGAGAAGTCGTACCTGTTTTTTAATTTTAGGAAAGATAGCTGAATGATCGTCCTTAAAGGTATATGTAAAGCGTATCCCGGTATCACCGTGCTTAAGAACGTAGATATTGAGATACCGGATAATTCTATTTTCGGGGTTATCGGAAAGAGCGGCGCGGGAAAATCCACTTTGCTTCGCATAACAAGTCTTTTGGAAAAACCTGATTCAGGCGAGGTGTATTACGGCTCTGAAAGGGTCGATACTCTGAAAGGAGCGGAACTCCGGCTTCGGTGCAGGGACATGGGAATGATTTTTCAGAATTTCTGTCTTTTAGGATCGCGTAACGCGGCGGGAAATATCGCCTTCCCGCTGGAGATCGCCGGTATACAGAAAAAGCAGATAACAAAAAGAGTTGACGAACTTCTTGAGATTGTGGATATCTCTGATAAAAGAACGGCAAGAATGAGCGAGCTTTCGGGCGGACAAAAACAAAGGGTAGCGATTGCCAGAGCGTTAGCTGCAAATCCGCGCGTCCTTTTCTGCGACGAGGCTACAAGTTCGCTCGATCCGCAGACCACGCGGTCAATTTTATCGCTTATAAAAGATCTGCACTCAAGGCTTAATATCACGGTTTTTTTGATTACTCACCAAATGGAAGTAATCCGCGAAATTTGCCAGGAAGTCGTTGTTCTTGAAAAGGGAGTCGCCGCCGAGCAGGGAACGGTTTCTTCGGTTTTTTCCGCGCCTAAAACAAAGGCGGCAAAGGATTTAATAAATGTCAATTGAAACATTATTAGAAGTGCTTTCTCTCCTTTCTAAGGCGACATTTGAA
>Ga0209755_10007044_pt1 | contig 12277 bp, 10 predicted proteins | sample TergutCo191P1_FD_187301 | JGI IMG/M metagenome (GOLD analysis project Ga0209755, IMG submission 187301) | Cornitermes sp. P1 segment gut microbial communities from Petit-Saut dam, French Guiana - Co191P1 (SPAdes) (version 2) | ecosystem: Host-associated > Arthropoda: Insects > Digestive system... | reverse complement strand
CACTAAAGGTTGAACCAGGCGAGATGATTGCGATTGTCGGACCCACCGGCGCAGGCAAGACAACAATTGTGAATCTGCTCATGCGCTTCTATGACGCAGATAGCGGAACGATAAGCGTTGACGGAATCGATACGCAAGAAATGACACGCCTCGAGGCGAGAGACCAGTTTGGCATGGTGCTACAAGACACATGGCTGTTCAGCGGAACGATTTACGATAATATTGCTTACGGTCGCGAGGGGGCACCACGCTATGAAGTAATAGAGGCGGCCAAAACAGCCTTAGCAGACCACTTTATTAGGACTCTGCCAGACGGCTATGATACTGTGCTGCAAGAAGATGCCCAAAACCTAAGCGTAGGCCAACGTCAATTAATAACGATAGCAAGGGCGGTGCTACGCGACGCCCCTATCATGATTCTTGATGAGGCAACCAGCAGCGTAGACACCCGCACAGAAAAGCTAATCCAAGCAGCAATGGCACGCCTCATGGAAGGCAGAACCAGCTTCGTAATAGCCCATCGCCTCTCCACCATTCGCGACGCCGACAAAATAGTAGTAATGCAACAGGGAAGAATAGTAGAAGTAGGCAACCACAAAGAACTACTAGCAAGCGAAGGCTTCTACGCAGATTTATACCTGTCACAATTTGCAGAAGACGAAGACGCCTAAGCACACCAGCCACGGGATTTTTGCTTGTGCAAGATGGCTTCGATAGGTGAATCCTGCTAGAATAGTGGGAGAGGTAGCCTGCTGTTTGCTTCACAGACGGTTGCCCCATAGAACGTTTGGAGACCGTCGCGACATTAGTTGCGACGGGGCTTAATGGACAAAAAGTGTGTCTGAAGCCCTAGCTCCACTCCAGCCTTTCTGGTCCAGAAAGTCGCAATTCTCTCCAGTCTATCGTGGTGCCTAATCCCGGCAGTGACCTCCTGTAGAAATACCTCTCTTCAGCTGCTTCAAATAACTTGTCGACATCATCATCAGTTAGCATATCTTGAAGCATTTGTGCGTGACTTGCTTTGTATTCGGAGTTCATATAGCACCACCAAAATACTGCCTTTATTCTGCGCAGCCTGCTAAGCCCTCTATGATCTCTAAGCATACTTTTTATCTGTGCATTTACTGCTCCTTCAATTTTGTTGTTTGTGGCAGGGAGCGGTCCACCTTTGGTGAGTTTTGGATCTAAATAGGTAAAAAGCACTTCCTTTTTGAGTAGATTATCAAGACTACTTCGAGCCTTTCTCAGCCTCTTGTGAGTAAACTCTTGTCTCTTGTCAATGAGAGTCTTTTCATTAAGAAATTCCTTCCACCCGTAACACCAATTCATGTAGTCTTGGACCCACAGAGATGCTTGGTAAAGATCTTTGATGTGCAGTAGCTTTACAGCTAAAGCATAAAGCTCCACACCTGCTAGAAGACGTGGACGAGTAGTTGTTTGGCGCTTTACTGCACAAAAGGCATGGAAGGTGCACCTCTGGACCCTTGTGTCTGGCCACTCAATCTTTCGAGCTTTTTCAAAGCCAGTCCCTCCATCAGTAACGACTACTTCTGGAGGTGCTATACGGCTCATAAGAGCTCTCCATGCTCTTGAATTTTCACTCTTTGCGACATACCAGCCTAAAACGTACTTATCGCTTCGAGCAATTAGGATAACGGTCGATCTTCCAAGCCACAGACCATCAACATAGACGACCCTGTGTACTTCATCAATGACAGGAGGTAGTGGCCACAGCTTCCAAAACTTAGAGCTGTGTCTCCTAAAACTTCTTCCACCTCCTGCCATCTCTTTTTGAGCCTGCCTTGAAAGTAACCAGTCAAGAAAGATCTTGAGCTGTTTGGCATCACTATTTATCCTGTACGTTTTAGACGAATTGCACTCACGACATCGCCAGCGCTGTTTGCCAGCAGAAGTAGTGCCATTACGCTTCATGTTGCTCCCGCACAAAGAGCATTTCTGTATCTTCATTCAACAAGAATGAACCAAGGCAACTTTTTTGCCTAATTTAGGTACTTTGACCTGCAGATATACTGATTTTCAGACACACTTTTTGTCCATCCTAGGTAGTTGATGGGAATCAATTTTTTTGACAAAGTTATCCGCAGCGACCTGCAGCTTTAGTGAAATTCAGACACACATTTTGTCCTATAACCCTGCGACGGTCTTGTGTTGCCAAGTCAATAATGACCAGGATTAACAAAATGGCCTCCCGCACCACTGCAAGCGCTAGATAAGTGAGTGCTTCTACCATAATCTCACCCCCTTTAACTGGGGCTTGATTAACCGCCTGCAACAACAGGCTACCTAGTCAAGAATCATACTCCTCACCGCTTAAAGAACGCTAAAGGAATTATTAAAAAATGATTAAAGAAATATTAAGGAATGCTTAAAGAATCATTAAACAATTATTAAAGCTGCAGTTAGAAGAGGTAGTCTGGACTGTTGAATATGGACAAATTTTGCAGAAACTATCTGGCTATTTACGGCAAGCGTCCACATTAAGCCGAAATTATGTAGCAAATACTCGATATTTTGCAAAAGCCCTTTAAATCTGGGAGAGAAGAACGTATTATCTTACCTACATGAATACACCTTCATGTGTTTGTGTAATTTCAGATAAGTTGTGAGATTAAGGACTGCCAGCACTAAATGAGCACTAACACCCACATAACCCAGAAATTCCTCGGGGGGGGGGGGGCTCTTCTAAGCCCTTAGACCTAAACCTAGGTCAACTGTGTAATTCCGCATCTCACACCATTAATCAAGTAGAAAAACTTAATAAGGTTTCACAACAGCTTTCGACTTGTGTCAGAAGCTGTTTTGTCGTGTCATTGTCGAACTGTCCAATTAACGTGAGGATTTGAAATGAGAGAGTTAGTTAGTAGACCTGTATCGAGACTGGGCATTGCTCTAACAATTGCCTTTGCTGTAGCACTGATGAGTTTTGCAGTTACACAAATTGCATATGCAGCACAAGGTTTCCCGCTCTATTCTTGGGGTAATAATAATGATGGGCGGCTTGGGCAAGGGAATACACTTAACTTGAATGAGCCTACAAGAATGGGTGAAGCTGACAATTGGGTGCAGGTTTCCACTGCCTCAAGTGGGAGTTGGGCCATTAATGCTGAAGGACACCTCTATGGCTGGGGGGCTTTATGGACACAGCCACAGATGGGACAAGGAGACATTCCTGGTTCAGGTGCAGTCACCTCCCCAACGCGGATAGGAACTGCTGATAATTGGGTATCAGTTGGCGGGCGAAGCTCTGATGTTGTTGCCCTCAATGCAGATGGCGAACTTTTTGCCTGGGGTTCTGCAGGAGGCATTGGTCAAGGGGCGAATGTGCCTACGCCGACGGGAGTAGGTCAAACATGGCAAACTTTTGAAATGCATCCCAATTTTATAATTGCGCAAAATGTGCAAGGCTATTTGTATTCTTGGGGGACAGGTCATTCTGATTCCTTAGGTGTTGGTGCAAGCAGTACGCCTTTAGTGCCTATGCGTATCGGAAACAATTCAGATTGGGTTCACTTTACTGTTGCAGGAAATAGTGTTCTTGCAATCAGCGAAAGTGGTCACCTCTACTCTTGGGGAAATAACGCCGAGGGTCAACTTGGCCTCGGAGATAATATTAATCGTAATGTTCCTCACAGGGTAGGGACTGCTGATAATTGGACGAAAGTGGTTGGCACCGCAGCATCACTTGGAGCAGTTGCTGCTCTAAATTCTGATGGTGAGCTGTGGACTTGGGGTTCAAATAATAATGGCCAGTTAGGAACAGGCGCTGGGGGAAGCAGGAATGTCCCTGCTCGTGTTGGCGATGGCAGCAATTGGGTGTTTTTGTCTGCAGCAAATTCTCATTTTCTTGCGGCAAATAGCAACTTGGAGCTTTTTTCTTGGGGTAACAACGCAAGTGGCCAACTTGGTTTAGGCACTACTGGCGGTCATGAAAATGAACCTCGATTTGTCCTGCAATCTTACGGCTTTAGTGGAGCATCACGTGGTGGAGGACACACAAGCTTCATGCTCATGAGAACAACCCCAATACCACTACCCCTAACAAAAACCCTACAAAAGCCACAAGGCACAGACCTACCAGGCACTAACCCACTAACATTTGACTTCTTATTTACCCCAGCAACAATACCTACTGACTCTACCTGGCTACCAGGACCTACCATACCTGCTAGTGGAGGCATACCTGCAAACACCGTAAGAGTAGCCCTAGACTCAACTACAACGACACATACAGCAGGAACTACCACCATACAAGGAGAGATAGATCTGTGGGATGCACTAAACCACACTCCCTCACTATTCCCACACGCTGGAGTCTTTGTATGGAACATAGAAGAGATAACAAACTCTTCTTCAGTAAATAGTGCAAATACCGGACATACCATGACTTATGCCACTAATAGATTCCAACTCCTAGTAGAAGTAGACGTTACTCTAAACATAAGAGAGATAGTAATACATCACCTAAACGAAGACAGTACCAGAGGAGATAAAGCAGATAACTTAGAGTTTATAAACACCTTAACCTATATACCTCTAACAGGATCTCCAGCTAACCTAACAGTAACAAAACAAGTAACAGGAGATAGAGCAAACCTAACACAACTCTTTGACTTTACCCTAACACTTACACCACACATACTAGCTCCTCTACCAGAGACTATTACTACACGCATAGTAGGACCTGGAGACATAACAGTAGATAGACCAGTAACAAGAACGGGAAATGTCTTTACCTTCTCTCTACTCTACAGTGAGAGACTAGAGCTCTTCTATCTTCCAGCAGGAACAAGCTTTGCTGTAACTGAAGCAGCAGTGCAATCATTCCTACCTTCAGTAAGAACCTATAGTGGAGGCATACTCGTACACTCACAAACAGGGACAACAAACACCTCTCTTACTGCTAACCACATAGACCAAAGAGTAGCAGAGAGCGGAAGAAATGCAGCAGACTTTACAAACGCACATCAACACGTACCTATTACAGGACTTTCTATTGCAGGTATTTCAATACTAGTGATTGTAGTACTGATAACCTTCTTTGCACTAGCACTCATTGCAAGAAGTAGACGTAGGAGTATAGAGTACTTGGCAGTGCACTAAAGCAAGAGTAGAGCATACGCTTCAAGCCTCACTTAAGCTACGACCTGCTCAACACAGCTCTTTCCAAAAGCCCTACACCCAGTGTGGGGCTTTTCTGCTTAGCAAACGGCAGCCATATGAATATATTTTTAGCTGTCAGTATAATATTGTATTTACTATTAAGGAGGCCTACAGTGAGCCCAATGCCAAAAATAGATAAAGTTCACGCCAATTATGGATTCTCATATCAGGTGACTAAAGATCACAAAGTGTTTATTTCTTATGAGGGCAAACAGGTTACGACGCTGACTGGCAAGAAGGCCAACACTTTCATTGCAAATATACAAGGCGCAACACCTGAAGAGGTCCAGTTGCTCATGGCAAAAGCCACCGGCAATTTTAAACGAGGAAACGAACGCAGTAATGCATGAAAGTGACCAAAAGGAATTAGTACTTTAACTGCTAATATGTTAGTATTTAATAGATGAAATCACTGACAACGAACAAAATATTAGCACTTATAGAGAAGTCCCCTGATGGTATTCTTCTTGATGTAGCTCAGCGTGCAAAACAGCGCAGGCTTGAACTCAATCTTACACAGGAGGGTCTTGCAGTGCGTGCTGATGTTCCCTTTTCAACGTATCGTAGGTTTGAATCAACAGGAGAAATCTCACTGCGTAACCTTGTCAAGCTGGGCTTTGCCCTTAGATCAATTGATGGCTTTGACAGTCTCTTTGATGAGCCACGCTATGAGTCACTGGCACAGATGCGAAAGCAAAAACAAGCAGCAGATCGTCAAAGAGGCCGCCGAAATGAATAAGAAAAAAAACCTCAAGAGTTTACTGAGCAATGAGCTTAGAAGGGTAGAGATTTTTTACAGGGGGAACCTTGTTGGCACCGTCGAGATGAACAATGATTATTGCTGTGTATTCGAATATGACCAAGCTTTCCTGCTTGAAGATGTTTCAATCTCGCCAATTTATTTACCTGCATCAATTGGAACGTTCACTGCTCCCATTATGCCCTTTATGGGCAATTTTGGTGTCTTTGACGACAGCCTTCCCGATGGGTGGGGAAACCTCATTTTGAAGCGCTATCTTGAAAAGCACGGGGTAGATATGCTTGCCCTTGACCCGCTGCAGCGCCTGATGCTTGCAGGTACAACAGGTCGCGGGGGCCTCGAGTATAGACCAGCAGTAGAGACTTTGGAAGACCAGGATGCCGTCAGCCTCATTGAGCTTGCAGAACAGGTGCAGAAAATTTATCAGTCTGAAGATTATAGTGATGATGCACTCGATACTGTGTTTCGTTATAGCGGCTCATCTGGCGGTGCGCGACCAAAGGTTTTCATCACGATAGATGGGGAAGAATGGTTGGTGAAATTTGCCGCAAGCATCGATCCTTCTGATGTGGGCAAGCAGGAATATGAATACTCGCTGTTGGCTAGGGAGTGTGGACTTGAAATGGCCGACACAAAGCTATTCGAGGGTAAATATTTTGGCACAAAACGCTTTGATCGCACGCTAACAGGCAAGGTTCACACCATAAGTGCCGCAGGACTTCTTCACGCGGATTACCGAACGCCCTGCTTAGATTATGAGGCTTTACTCAGGACAATGAAGGGCCTATCTGGCGATATGCGTGAAGTAAAAAAGGTGTTTCGCCTGATGGTGTTCAATGTGGTCATTGGGAACCAAGATGACCACGCAAAGAACTTTTCGTTTCAGCTAATAGGAGATGAGTGGAAGTTCTCACCCGTCTATGATGTGCTGCCTAGCCACGGGTTCAGGGGAGAGCACACCACTGCGATAAACGGGCAGGGTAAGCCCAGCCGCCCTGACCTAATTGCTTGCGGAAAAGAGGCAGGAATGGACATCGATGAAATGAATGAAATCATCGACAACACTCTACAAATCTGCAAATCAGAAAACATGCACCGCCCTGACCTAAAGCTGTAAAACAAGCCTTAAATGGTATTTCGTGACAGAGCGCAGAAATTAGCTGTATAAGCTACAGTCCTGCATGACAATTGTATATACTATTGTTACTCAATGATTTACACAGGAGGCCATTATGAAGTTCTATACGGTTCGCGAACTTAGCAATAATACAAAGGCTGTACAGGAAACTATTAAGAGTGAGGGTGAAGCTGTTATTACTAATAACGGCAAGCCATGGGCGCTTATGGTTGACATTAGTGATAGTGACCTTTTTAATACAATAACAATGATGCGGCGTGCAAAAGCTGCCAGTGCAATTTCCCAGCTACGAAAAGATGCAGTATCTAGTGGCAAAGCAGATATGACGCTTGATGAGATCAATGCAGAGATTAAGGCATCTCGTGCAGAACGCAGGGCGATGCAGTCTGCAGATGTCGCTCGTGGAGTCGAATAATGCCAGGGCAGCACAACGTTGTTATAGATACGAACGTGCTTGTTTCGACCCTATTATCAAAGACTGGTCCGCCAGCACAAATTGGTAATCTCGTTTTGAATGAGCTGCTTACAGTTTTCTACGATGTACGTATTTGGGAAGAATATCTTGATGTCTTGTACAGAGACCATTTCAAGTTTAATGAGGTTCACCTCAAGGTAATTCTGGATACCATACAGCGCGAAGGCTTTGATGTTGACCCTTTTCAGCTGGAAACAAAATCTTCAGACCCTGATGACCAACCATTTTATGAGGTTGCGAAGCTGTGTTTTTGCCCATTGATAACAGGGAATAAAAAAGACTACCCTGATGACCCCAACATCATGACCCCAGCCGAATTCATTGATTCAATGAAGGCATACTAGTTTCTACTTTATGACCTCAACTACTAAGTCAACCATTGCTGCTCTTATCTCGGTATCTCTCTGGGCTTCGGCGTTTCCTGTTGTCAGATACATGCTGAACTTTTACACGCCTGAAGCACTCATGCTGTTCAGGTTTCTAGTCGCAGCGATTACCATGACTGCGATAGTTCTCATCATGAAAATCAAGCCGCCCGCACGCAAAGACCTCCCACTTTTCGCACTGGCAGGACTTCTGGGTATCTTCCTCTACGCATGGCTCTTCATCGCGGGCGTAAATACCGTATCTGCTGGTGTCAGCGCATTTCTTATATCTTCAGCCCCTGTATTCGCTGCCCTGTTTTCGATTTTGTTCCTAAGGGAGAGGGTCGGGGCACTAGCATGGACCGGCATCGCGGTTAGCCTTGCAGGTCTCGCCGCAGTTACCGCAAGTCAAATGTATGGCTTTAGCTTTAACCTGGGCGTGGGATTACTGGTAGGAGCAGCCATTGCAACCAGCCTCTACACCATCATCCAGCGCAAACTCACACGCACCTACACAGCTCTCGAAACTACAGCCTACACAATAATATTGGGAACAATCCCCATGCTGATATTCCTGCCCAGACTCATAGCGGAATTCCAAACAGTACCCCTCACCACAAACCTCATCCCCCTCTATCTAGGAATCTTCCCCGCAGCAACAGCATACCTCGCTTGGAACTACGCCGTGTCGCACGCACGCAATACAACCCAAGTAACCAGACATGTCTACCTCATTCCCTTTCTAGCAACAGTGATTGCATTTATCTGGCTAGGTGAAGCCATCACCCTTGTTGCACTAGCAGGTGGTATCGTGATTATCACCGGCATGATCATCACAGGCTTACAAAAAACAACCAACGGAAGCACAGCAGCCACAAAGGAGAAGCCATGAACCTCGACTATATTGCACTCATCGTACGGTGACGATCCCACTTTGAAATCGGCACAGGTGGTGCAAGCTTAAATTCAGTTCTTAAATGGTATTTCGTGACAAATAGACTAGTTCTTAAATGGTATTTCGTGACAAATCATGCTATTCTTAAATGGTATTTCGTGACACATGAGGAGTCAGCATGATAAAGCGCAGGGCATATCACCAACTTCTAGACTGGAAAAAACAAAGCAAGGGCAGAACCTCTCTTATGATTGAGGGTGCGCGTCGCGTTGGCAAAAGTACCCTTGCAGAAGAATTCGCAAAAAATGAATATCGCTCTTATCTTTTGATTGATTTCTCGAAAGAAGATCAGGCAATCCGTGACCTCTTCCTTAATAAGAGAAATGACATTGAGGCCTTTTTCTCATATTTGGATGCAATCAGTGACATTACTTTCTTTGAGCGAGAAACACTTCTCATCTTTGATGAGATTCAAATGCTGCCAGAGGCACGAGGATTTCTCAAGCACCTAGTTGCTGATGGTCGATATGACTATATCGCCACAGGATCACTTATATCCATTAAGAGGAATGTGCAAAATATTGTGATTCCCTCGGAAGTGCAGACTCTCGAGCTCAACTCCTTAGACTTCGAGGAGTTTCTTCACGCGCTTGGTTACGCACAACTTGCGGATTTGCTTTCGCAAACTATAACGACGCTTGAGCCGCTCCCGCAAGGATTGCACCAAAAGGCGATGGAACACTTCCGCGAATACATGATTGTTGGCGGCATGCCTCAAGCAGTATCAAAGTACATCGAAACCAAAGACTTCGGTCAAGTCGATAGCACAAAGCGCATGATTCTTGATCTCTACCGAAACGATATCATCCGCTACGGAGGAGAAGAAGAGGGTCGAATAACAGCGATATTTGACCAGATTCCAGCCCAGCTGGCAAAAAAGGAAAAGAAATTCACTATCTCATCTCTAGGAGAACAGGCCCGAATTCGCAGATACGAAGAAGCGTTCTTCTGGCTAAGAGATTCAAAGATAGTAAATATTAGTCATAATGCTACCGACCCCAATGTCGGTCTCTCCCTCAGTCTAGATCACACTTCTTTTAAGTGCTTCATGGCCGACACAGGCCTTTTGGTGACTCAGGCGTTCGCTGACAAGGAAAGCACTTCGCATGAGGTCTACAGGGCAATACTCTTTGATAGGTTGGGCATCAATGAAGGCATGCTCATGGAAAATATAGTTGCTCAGCAGCTGCATGCTTCAGGCCACAGACTATTTTTCTATTCAAGGGCGCGCAAAGAGGATACTGCTGCAACAGAAATCGACTTTCTAATTCAGCGCATGAAGGGCCTCAAGCCAAGAATATCCCCTATAGAAGTAAAGTCCTCAAAAAGATACAAGACAGCATCACTAGATAGATTTTCAACATCATTTTCAAAGCGACTCGGCAAACAGTACGTCCTGCACACAGGCAATCTAGAAATCGAGGGGGAAAGAATCCTCACCCCACTCTATTTAGCAGGATGGCTATAGTAAGAATTAAGACTGGTTTTTAATTGATTAAGAACCAGTCAGAAAGATTGCTTGCCTCGCAGTTATGCGCCCATCAGGCTTTACACAATAGTCTTTGCTGTTATGTTGCTATGCATGCCTGACTTAAGTAGGTTTTCACTGTTCAACCTCGTTGAGCGCTCTCAGTCTGTGCACTTATCGTACCTGTGAATGTGCTCTTCTGAGACCAGGGCTGCTACCATGAGTTCGCCTCTCTCCTTTATGCGATTGTTGATGTTTGTGAGGCAATCTTTCAGCTCTGTTCTGTTTTGTGGCATCTTTATACCGCCTGCTTCAAAGTCCTCAAATCGCGCTTCGTCTCGAAAGAAGGGAAGAGGTTCGAAGGGATACCTCTTTTCGCAGAATGACTCCATGTACGTTCGTTTCACAAAGCAGGGCCAGCAACAATATCTATCTAGCCATCTCGTGGTCGCATCTAATCCGTCAGCCGCGATGATTGATGCAAGGGGAGCCTTTTCAGACGTAACTCCTGGCTTCCCTTGTTCAAAGTGGTTGAAAATCCCATAAAGGGCCAGGTCCCAAAAATCTTGTGTTTGGCTCTGTCGGTGGAGATTGAACCCTGGGAGAGAATAGATGAAATTGCCAATTGTATGTATGCGTTCAGTAAACTCAATCAGGTCGTCAAGAGTGGGTTTGTCCATTGCTTCTTTTAACTTTCCATAGAACGCATCCCAATCACTAAGTGCCTCCACTCCCTTATTTTTGAAAAAATCACAATCGAGCTCATAAATTTTTCCAGTACGCTTATAAAGGTTGAGAAACGAATTCATTGTGTCGCCACCATCTCCGTCCTTGCAAAGCTCCGTGTCACGCTTCATGCCAAGCTTTTTGTACACTTTACTCGTCAATCTGCATGTCCCATTACTGTCATCACAGTCAAAAGCGTCTCCGTTATTTTTGTAGGTTAAAATTTTCTTGACGGGCCACCCATCGCCATCTCCGCTATTAGCGTCTATCTTCACCATCGATTCCACTATCGACGCATATTTACACTGATTTTCCTTTATGTATGGAAGGTTTTCATTCTTAAAGTCATAATTCACACGTTCGGACTTGGGCCCCTTCATGAAATTCTTAAATCTACTCTTTTCAGTATACGAGCTCCCTGTCGATTTCTCTTCACTCATTGCTACTCCCCTCATTTGATATGCGGGACAATTTTAGCTCGAGCTTCCAGCCTGTGACAGCAAGCCCCTCCTCTTTCCGCGGCAGAGCCGCTTGAAATCTTGCATTGCTTGACATTGGAGTTCGCTCTAATGTTACAGCCTTCCTAAATGAACTTTTTTGTGCAGTTCCGAAAGATTATCGCAGAAAGCTTGAATAAAGAAGCAGGGGCGACTATATAAAGGCGGGTGACCATTTTGAGTATTATTAATGCTAGGATATCAACAGATTGTCTCCCTGCTTGAAAGCGGACTAACAATAGCGGGAAGCACATCAACAGCTACTGAAGACCAGGCCCGCCTTGATAAGTTCGTTGCCCAGACATTTGAAACCATAAAAAACGACGGATGCATATAACATGAAAGACGCCCTCAGCCCCCACAAAGGAGAAACCATGAACCTCGACTACAAAGCCCTGCGCAACGCAATCGACACTAGGCGCTCACGCCGCAAATACTTGGGCACACCCATCGCCAAAGACACCGCAGCGCAGCTCCAGCAGCTCATCGACCACTACAGCAAAGCCGGCAACATCCGCATGGAGCTCGTGCTGAACGACTCCGCATCCTTCAACAAGTTCACCAAAAGCTACGGCATGTTCTCAGGCGTCAACGACTACATCGCACTCATCGCGCGCGACGACGACCCCACGGCGAAAGAGCGCATTGGCTACTATGGCGAACTCGTCGTGCTGGAGGCAACAAATCTAGGCCTAGGAACCTGCTGGGTGGG
>Ga0209755_10007043_pt1 | contig 12278 bp, 14 predicted proteins | sample TergutCo191P1_FD_187301 | JGI IMG/M metagenome (GOLD analysis project Ga0209755, IMG submission 187301) | Cornitermes sp. P1 segment gut microbial communities from Petit-Saut dam, French Guiana - Co191P1 (SPAdes) (version 2) | ecosystem: Host-associated > Arthropoda: Insects > Digestive system... | reverse complement strand
ATAAAATTAGCAATAGCACCGGTTATATATTCAACCATAAACAATCTCTGCTTTTCCTGCTTGCTTTCATCTAACTTCATAATGAATCATCCCAAAGAACCCCCGTTTCGTTTTAGAATATTATCCATATCTTCTATCACATAGATTATATTTTCCAAATGCTCGGTCTCGTAATGTTTGTCCAAAAAATCCATTACTCCATATTTGTGCAACTCTGGGAACACTAAATCCGAAGTTAAATTCTTGGATTTTGCATAACGGCTAATAGCAAAAGAAAGCCAATAGGCCTTGCTTGCATTATTGGATTCCTGCTGAGACATATATATGAATATAGAAAAAATCGCTCATTTTTCGCATTTCCCCCTCCACTTCCCCCCAAATATTACTATATTGTAAACTGCACATAGCACAAAAGTATACTTTTTTGTAAAGTATGCTTTGCAAAAAGGGAGTATTTTATGCAAGAAATGAACAGAAAGCATAAACGCTCAACTCTCAAGCGGTCAGATTTTTGAAAACGCAGTTTTGGCATCATTACTAAACTTTGAAAGAATAAGCTATTACGAGGATAAATCCTGTGAGATAGATTTTATTGTCCGCACTCCATTTCATCAAGAAGAGCAAAACGCTATTGCGCTGGAAGCCAAGGAAACGCCTACTAATGCAGATTTAACCGCTCTTAACAAATATGCTAAAAAATTAGGCATTGCCAATACCTGTATAATAGGCGCTCAAAAAAGCGCAAAGTTCAGCAAATATGTTTGGGGCGGGGAATTGAGTTTTATAATAACCAAGCAACTTATCAAAGTGCCATGATCTGCTTCAAGGGAAGTTCTTGTGCAGATCAGAATCTCGGCCTCCTTGAATGTGCCCATAGATGCTTTCTCAGTTTTCTCGTCCATCTGATTTCATATGCTGTCGCAACAACTGTAAGCATTACAGCGATCGCCATTGTAATAGCTACGTAGTGCTCCGTTGCGTTCGCTTCGGGCATTATTATGTTGATTGCCATCATTACAATCCATGCGGTTGCCATGCAAAATGCAATAGCTAGCAAAAATGTGCCTAGCACTATTTTCACGAAATCCATAAATCCTCCATTAAGTTAATCAAGGGTACATCTCTGTTTTAAAAGCGATGTTCTTTGTGTTATAAAATAAATTATTTTTTGCTTAATAGTACAAAAAAAATTGTATAGCGTAAAAAAAAACGAGCGAAAAGCACATATATTGCAATTTTAGCCCAAAATCGCCGTTTTTCAGCATTATTTTAATCTTAAAGTCTCTCCTATCTGCGGCGTGAGCAAATTAACGCCTTGCTCTTTGGCTGCACTGGTTGCACGCTCAATGGGTTCGCGCCAGTTGTGAGGGGATAAGTCAAAAGAACCCCAATGCACAGGAATCATGTATTTTCCACGCAAATCCAAATGCGCTTGAATGCCTTCTTCCGGAAAAAGATGATTGTGCGACCACCTGACATTGTATTGGCCGTTTTCTATAAGCGTAACGTCAAATGGTCCAAAGTGATGCCCAATCTGTTTAAAATGCACTCCATCGCCTGTATCTCCGCTATAAAACAACCTGTGCGTATGGCCTATCAAAACCCAGGATGCCCATAAACTTGTATTGCCGCCATACAAACTTCTACCCGAGCGATGACGAGCCGGCGTGCAAGCAAAGCGCAACGTTTGCCCGGACTTGCCTTGCAATTCTCCCTCTTGCCACCATGTATATTCTCGGATTTTTTCCGAGCTTACTCCCCACATTTTCAAATAAGCACCTACGCCGATTGGCACTAAAAAATAACCTACTTTGCTAGCCAGCTCTATAATTGTCTTTGCATTCAAATGGTCATAATGATCATGAGAAATAAAAACAGCATCTATAAAAGGAAGTTCGTCTGCGCTAACGGGAGCATCTTTTTGAAAGCGACGCACGCTTCTTAGCAAAGGAGCGGGGGAGATTTCATTTTCAAAAACAGGGTCTATCAATATGCGCACCCCGTCTATTTGCACAATCAAGCTTGAATGCCCTAGCCAAGTTACATACAATCCATTCTGCTCTTTTGGCAAAGCGTTATTTATATCTGCATATCTCGTAGGCAAAAGCTTTGCCGGTTTGGAATTCTCAGATTTTGGCCTGAACAAAAATCTGAAAATGCTCCTTCTGCGTTGCTGAATTTTAGAAGAATCTATTGGAAACGGATTTACATATTTTCCGTCTTGAAATATAGGCTGAATGCGCCCGGTATCCAAGAGTTGCTCTTCGCCGGCAAAAGCAAATGAAGATAAACATATCAATAAGAAAAAAGCTCCCATAGTGGGAGCTAATATATAAAGTTGTAGTCAAATTTGTAATGTACACTAAGGGTCAGGAGTAGCAGCTCCTATTGTAGTGTTCAAAAGTCCTTCATGTTACGCAACTCAACCGAGTAGCCTCCGCTGCTAGCTCTTTCCATGAAAACAGCTATCGCGAAAAAGGATTTTATCCTATTCATATTAGATTCTCCAGTATATATTAACAACATTTAATAAATATATAAAAAGGTGACGTTTTTTATACAATAATGCCCAAAAATTGAATTGTATATTTCCATAATGAAAACCGGCATCTCATACTTTGGCGTGCGAAACCCCGAGTGGGTTCGCAAAGATATGCAAATTATCAAAGAAGCCGGATTCAATTACGTATTGCACACATTCTCGGAAGAAGATTTGCAATATTACCCGCAAACAATGAAAGATATAATAGCCATTTCTAAAAAAGAAGGCTTGAATGTTTACGTGAACCCTTGGGGTGTAGGTCGGGTGTTCGGCGGTGAAGCCTATACCGAGCTTGCGGCGCGGACTCCCGAAATGGCACAGGTTAGCCGAGATGGACAAAAACTTGTAGCTGCTTGCCCAAATAGCCCGGCATTCCGAGATTACATGAAGAAGTGGATAGAGTTTGTTTGTGAGTGCGATATTGAAACCGTGTTCTGGGACGAACCGCACTTTTATTTTGAAAAGAACAATCCGCAGCTACAGAGCTGCCACTGCAAGCATTGCGCAAAACAAAGCTCAAAACAGCAAAGCCTAATATCATTCCTGTCTTTTTTAACGGAAGAAGTGCATAAATGCGGTAAAAGAAACTCTGTTTGCCTGCTGCCGCCCTGGTTCCCAGCCGGATTGGAAAACTGGGATGAGGTGGCAAAATTGCCATGCGTGGACGAAATAGGAAGCGACCCTTATTGGGAAAAGGGAGATACCATTGAGAAAGTCCGGCACGATTATAAAGAAGTCAGCGAAAAAGTCGCAAATTTGGCGAAAATCCACAATAAAGAGGCCCAAATGTGGATAAAGAACTACCATATTGAGGCCGGAACCGAACATTTTGTAAAGGAAGCAACGGAAATAGCCGCCGGTGCAGGCATAGAGAATATATTCGCATGGTCTTATCTAGGCTCCAAATACATGGACTGGTTACGTTGTGATAACTCGGAGTTGGTATGGAAAACACAAATAAAAGCATTAAGCTTGGTAAAAGCTTTAAGCCATCCTTAAATAATTTTCTACATTTCCCTTGTTATTAACGGAGGTTTTAATAATGGAAACAGACAACGATATTCTTGCAGAATATGTTGAAGAGTCTCGAGAACATCTCACTCATATAGAAGAGATTTTCGAAGAGCTTCAGAAGACCGGCGAAATAAGTCTCAGTTCAATAAATGATCTGTTTCGCGCGATTCATACTATAAAAGGTTCCGCAGGCTTTTTAGGCTTAACGAGTATTGGAACTCTTACCCATGCGATGGAAAGTCTTCTAGACTCTCTACGTGAGGGTCGGCTTACCGTAACTCAGCCTATTTCAGATACTCTTATGGAAGGCACAGACATGTTAAGCGAAATGTTTGACGATGTCAATAAAAGCAACAGCGTAGATGTAAGTGAACTTGTAACTACACTGAAGGGCTTGAATAGCGGCACTGCTGCCCCTGCACCGCAAGCTGCAGCAGCGGCCCCCGCAGAGCCGGCACCTGCAGCGGCTCCCGTAGCGGCTCCCGCAGAATCTGATACTCGCTCTGTTGCTGATGTTTTATCTCAATTCCCGGAACTCGCAGCTTTTGTTCCGCCGGAACAACAAGGTGGAGCTGCTGCTCCTGCCGCTACTCCGGCCCAAGCTCCAGCTCCTGCTGCAGCCCAAGCTCCTGCTGTTGCTCCAAAGGCTGAAACACATCCTGTTGCTGCGATAGAAAGCAAACACGAAGAATTTTTGCGCATAAAGGTAGACTTGCTCGATCGTCTTATGATGCTTGCGGGCGAGCTTGTTCTTGTTCGTAACCAGCAACTCATGCACCTGGAGCAGGCAGATGCCACGCTCCGCAGCATAACCCAAAGCCTTGACTCCGTTACAACGGAACTTCAGGAAACAATCATGCGCACCCGAATGCAGCCCATTGGCACTGTGTTCTCACGCTATTCAAGAATAGTGCGTGATCTCTCCCGCAAGCTCAGCAAGAAAATCGAGTTTGTAACAGAAGGTGATGAAGTTGAACTTGACAAAAACATTTTGGAAGCAATCGGCGATCCGCTGACTCACTTGGTTCGCAATGCTTGCGATCACGGCATTGAAAAAACCGAAGACAGACTTGCCGCAGGCAAAACTGATCCCGGTAAGGTAACGCTCAGCGCATATCATGAAAGCGGCCAAATACACGTAGATATAACAGATAACGGAAAAGGCATGTGCCGCGACGTTATTCGCCGCAAAGTTTTGGAAAAAAATCTCAAAACCGAAGACGAGCTCTTGAGAATGAGCGAACAGGATTTGCTGAACCTAGTATTCTTGCCCGGCTTCTCAACGGCAGAAAAACTAACCGACGTTTCCGGACGTGGCGTTGGAATGGATGTTGTGAAAACCGGCGTTGAAAAATTCGGCGGCTCGGTTTCTCTTTCTTCCGTTGAAGGCGAAGGCTCGGTTGTAAAACTGCGCTTGCCCTTAACGCTTGCCATTATACCTTCGCTCATCGTTCAAAGCGGCGAAGAACGCTTTGCTATTCCGCAGGTCAATCTGGAAGAACTTGTTTGCCTTTACGACAAAGATTCCTTCACCAGAATCGAATGCGCCGGAGCAAGAGAGGTATTCCGCTTGCGTGATACCCTGCTTCCGATGGTTCGCTTGCGTGAGGCACTTGCCCGCGAAAAAATGTTTGACGAAGATTCTCTTTCCGAGGTCACGGAGCAAAATTCCGAAGCTCGCAAGGAGATGGCCGAAAAATACAAAGAAGCTGAAGCCAACGGACATTCAATACACTACTCACTGAATTTCGCAGTCTTGCGAAGCGGCAACCTGCGCTTTGGCTTGATTATAGACCGCATTCACGGCAGTGAAGAAATTGTGGTTAAGCCTATGCACAGAGCTGTTAAAGGCATTCCGCTTTACTCCGGCGCAACGGTGCTTGGAGACGGAAAAGTAGCTATGATTTTGGATGCTACCGGCCTTGCAAGGCACTACAATGTGCGCGATGTTGGCGGTGGAAAAGACAATAAAAAACAAAAAAGCATGGCCGAGGACGGTACCGAGCTTCGTTCCCTGCTCCTGTTCTCCAATGGAGGCAACGAGCAATTCGGAGTTTCCATGCAGGATGTAAAACGTGTAGAAGCTGTAGAGACATCTGCTATAGAACAGGTTGGTTCTCAGGAATACATAACGCTGGACGGCATTTCCACCAGAGTTGTGCGTTTGGAAGACGGTTTGCAGATTCCGGGAAGCACCAAGCCGGAAAATATGTTCTTCTTAATTCCGCAAAACGCCCGCAAGCCTTATGGCTTGCTTGTTGAAAAGCTAATAGACAGTGGTCATTACGAGGTTAAACTCAACAAAGAAAGTTATCAAGCAGAAGGTGTAGAAGGCACCGCATTGATTAAAAAGAAAATGACAGTCCTCGTTAATTTGGAGCAATTGATGCACCTTGTTGATGGGATGTGGTATGGAGGTCAAGCATGAATTACGAAGAAGAAGCTCAGGCTAATTCAACCATGCAAATGTGTACATTTCGCATGTCCAACCGTTTATTCGGCGTTAATATCCTCGACGTGAAGGAGGTTAACGAAAACACAAATGTAACCCCTATTTATCATGCGCCGCCGGACATCTGCGGCTATATAAATATTCGCGGGCAAATTCTCCTTGTTGTAAACCTGCGTGAAACCTTTGGTTTCGATTACAGGCACAACAAATCGGATGGCGTGGGTGGCAAAGTTGTGGTGTTCAAATCAGGTGTTGACGAACCTTTTGGCATTTTGGTTGACGAAGTGTGCGATGTGGTTTCAGTTGAACAAAACCGCATTGTGGATAGGCGTGCCGGCGAATCAAACGCATCTGATGCTGTTCGTGAACTTCGCAGAGCTAAAGACGGTATTGTGATGGGAGTTTGTCCGTTGGATCGCGAGTTGCTTTTGGTTTTGAATGCTCGTTACATATTGGGCAGACAAGGCGCAAAATCATCGGATAGTAAATGATTAATGTCTAAAACTATAGCGATTTGTAATCAGAAAGGTGGAGTTGGCAAAACCACGACGGCGGTTAATTTAGCTGCCTGTTTTGCCATTTTTGAGAAAAAAACACTTTTAATAGATATAGATCCGCAAGCCAATGCAAGTCAAAGCCTTGGCATAAATGAAACTCAGGAAGAAGATATTTACGAAGCTCTAACCCTAACCGAGGTTCCGGGAGAAGCGACCTTTGAAAGGCTGTCGCAGATTATAAAACCCATTAACCCTAAGTATAAACTGGAATATCTTAATATTATACCGGCCAGCCCCGGTCTCGCAAAACTGGAAATGGAACTTGTAAACGCAATGAGCAGAGAGCGAAGATTGCAAAGGCTTATCAAAACAATAGAAAGCAATTATGAATACATTATTATAGATGCGCCGCCAAGCCTGAACCTGCTCACAATAAATACCCTCACCGCAGCAGACAGTGTTATTATACCGGTTCAGAGCGAATTTTTTGCGCTTGTGGGAGTGGCGGAACTTTTAAATACCATAAAACTTGTGCAGAACAATCTGAATCCTAATTTGAAAATTGAAGGTGCGCTTCTAACAATGTGCGACTCCAGAAATTCACTTTCCAAGCAGGTTACAGACTCGTTGCGTGAAAATTTTAAAGACAAAGTATTTAACGTGGTAGTTCCTCGCAATGTGAAACTTGCAGAGGCACCATCGCATGGAAAACCCGTTTTGCTTTATGATATTCAAAGCGCAGGAAGCCAGGCATATCTAAAGTTGGCAAAAGAAATTTTGGAGAATGGCAATGGGTAAAAAAGCAATGGCTCTGGGTATAGGATTGGGCGAAATTTTACGCGACCATTCTGCAAATATTGCGGAAAAAGCCAGCCCGGTTATGAAGATTTCCTTGGATCTCATAGATCCGAATCCCTTTCAGCCTCGCAAGTACTTTAATGAAGAGTCTTTGCGAGAGCTTGCTGAAAACATAAAGTTGCAAGGAATTCTGCAGCCGGTTTCGTTACGCAAACTAGCCGGGCGCTATCAGATTGTGAGCGGTGAGCGCAGAGTGAGAGCTGCTAGAATTGCCGGACTGAGCGAAATAGAAGCTAAAGTTTACGATTTGCTTTCAGACAAGATTATGGCGGAATGGGCAATAATTGAGAACATCCAGCGCGAAGATCTGGACCCCATAGAAACAGCCGCTTCTTATCAGAAACTAATTGAATCTCACGGATACACTCACGAAGACCTTGCTACTCGGCTCAGCAAATCCAGAACCGCTATTACCAACTCGCTTCGCTTGCTGAACTTGCCGGAGCAGGTGAGAATCTGGATTGCAGAGGGAAAGATTAAGGCAGGCGCAGCTCGCTCGCTGCTTTCTCCGAACATAGCCGACCCTGTAAAGGCGGCAAAGAATATAATTGACAATGAGCTTTCCGTAAGAGATGCTGAGAGTCTTACCAAAAAATCAGCATCGCCTAATCGCGTACCTGTTGCTGTAAGCCCTGATATGCAGAATTTTTTGAATGCTTTGCAAGGAGCCTTCGGAACTAAGGTCGAGTGTAAAAGCTCCCCTAAAAATCCGCAAAAAGGTTCTTTGATAATAACGTATAACTCTTATGAGGATTTAACCCGTATCCAGCAGGTGATAAACAGAATATGAAAAAGCTCTATACAATCCAGATAATTCCGGAAGATTCGGCGCAGGTTAAAACCTATCGAATCAACAGGGTTTGGTTTAAGCTATTTGCGTGGCTTATCTGCATCACAGTTATTTTATTCTGCGTATTTATTTGGAAGTTCGCAGAGATAAATATGCAACTCGCAAATTCATGGAAGCTCCAAGCTGATAACAAATGGCTCATGGAAAGGCATGCCGAGTACGAATCCGCATTTTCCGACCTTGATTCCATTTATGCCATAGAGACCCAAATACAGAATATTCTGGAAACCTATTTGGAAAACGACTCAAACAAGATTCGTTCTATTTTAGACAAAAACCGCCTTATGCACATATCTTCTCAAAAAGTTCAGTTAGATACGGACTTTGAAGCCGAGATAAATCTGAACAAGCAGAATTTGGAGGTTTTCCCAAACATGCTTCCGGTTATAGGTGCAGTTATAAGCCAGCATTATTCGGAAGAGCATAAAGCGGTGGATTTTGCTGCCGCCATGAATGAGCCGGTTTTTGCCACAGCTAGCGGCAAGGTTGTTTTTGCAGGCGATAAAGGGGACTTGGGGCTTACGGTTGAAATAGACCATGGCGGCATTACAACCCTCTATGCGCATTTATCCCGCATGTCTCCAACCACAAAAAGGGGAGCTAATGCACGTAAAGGCGATATTATAGGTTATGTTGGCAACACAGGCAACTCTACCGCTGCTCATTTGCACTATGAGATTATAATAAACGGGATTAATGTAGATCCGGAAAAGTATTTTTAATTTTTTCTATATTATGTCCCATAACATTGACTTTTTAGAGGTTTTAAATGGCAAATAAATTTAATGGTGAGCTTACGCATCTGAGTTCTTCTACCATTATAGAAGGCGATATAAGGTTAGAGAACGATATTCGCATAGCGGGTACTGTTACCGGCTCTATTGATACGAAAGGCGCGCTGATAGTTGAGCAGACCGGCAAAATAAAAGGCGAAATAAAAGCTTGCCAAGCCACTATTGCCGGCAAAATACATGGCAACATAGAATGTGATGGCTTAATGACTTTGGAAAGCCGTTCCTGCTTTGTCGGTGACATAAAAACTCGCCAGATAGTGATAAACGAAAACGCAGAATTCCATGGAACCTGCGCAATGCCTATTACTTCAGAAGAGTAAATTTATATAGCTTATCCCCTCTCCTGACCGGCTCATTTACAGGCATTGAAAATAAACTGGATTTTTGAACTTTCAGAACGCTCGCTTCGTTTTCTCTGAGCTCTTCTGCTTTTTGTTCAACTACTCCGGTGGTAGGTCCTATTATCAGCACATCTTCACCTGCGAAAAGTTCTTCACCGGTTTCAAATATTATTTCGGCTACATTTATTTTTGAAAAGTAATTTGTGACCTTGCCCAGATAGATCTTTGTTCTGGCAGCTTTTGTGCCATGAACATCAGACCATTCGCCGAGCCTCTGCCCCAGGTAGTAGCCATCCCAAAAACCTCTGTTGAAAACAGTAGAGAGTTTCTCTTTTAAAGCAAGTTTTTCTTCTTTTGTTAAACTCTTTTCCACCGCCTGCCTGTAGCATTCAACTGTTGCTTTAACATATTCCGGTGAACGTGCCCGGCCTTCTATCTTTAATATGCCAACTCCAGCCTCCATAATCTTGTCTATAAATTCGATTGTGCACAAATCCTTTGGAGACATTATATATTTGTTGTCTATAACAAGCTCTTCATCTGTTTCCAAATCTTTTGCAAGATAACCTCGCCTGCAAACTTGAAAGCAATCTCCTCTGTTTGCGGAATGGTTGTAGTGGTGCAAGCTCAAATAGCATTTGCCGGAAATTGCCATGCAAAGAGCACCGTGGCAAAAAATTTCAATTTTAACCAAATTGCCCGAAGGTCCTTTTATTTGCCTTTTCTCTATTTCTTTTATTATCTCTGCAACTTGAGCAAGGGTTAGTTCCCTAGCTAAAACCATAACATCGCAAAAGGCAGAAAAAAACTCCACCGCTTCTATGTTGGAAATGTTCAATTGCGTGGATGCGTGAAGCGCAATTCCTTTTTTGCGCGCATAGCCAAGCACTGCCATATCCGAGGCTATTATTGCATCAATACCAACCGCTGCATCCGTTATTTGCCGCATTCTTTCGGTTTCGCTGTCGTAGATTACGGTGTTTAGGGTTAAATATGATTTTACATTATTTTCCTTGCAAATTGCTATTATTTTTGCCAAATCTTCCAAGCTGAAGTTTACTGAATTTCTGGCCCTCATGTTTAAATTTTCCACGCCAAAATAGACAGAGTTTGCCCCTGCATTTATAGCTGCCATAAGAGACTCGTAAGAGCCTGCCGGAGCTAAAATTTCACACATAACGCAAGCTCATGTTTTTCTTTGTATGGCCCTTGCAGGTTCCATATTTTTGCGTTTGGATATGAATCGTTTTTTAAGATGGAAAAAAAATTTCCGCCCATGCATTTATAATAGGCTTCTTTTTTTGTCCAAAGAGGATAAAAAGTTTCTGCTGCATTTGTAACTTCACTAGGAGCAAAAAATCTTTTGGAAATAGCTTCAAAATTACGATCGCGGTAAAATTCCAAATCTATTCCAACTTCGCATTCTTTTGAAAAGGCGAAAATGCATTTTTCCCGGCTGTTGCTCCAGTTTACAAAACCCTGGCCTTGAGGCAAATACGGTTTACCCAGAGAGTTGTATTTTATTTCCGGAAAAATCTCATCAAAGCCTTTGTTTTTGGGCATAATATATATATATACGGCGACTTCCGGGCAACGCAAAATCATCCAAGGCTCAGTAAGCATAATGGAGATAAGGGGATTCGAACCCCTGGCCTACGCATTGCGAACGCGTCGCTCTACCAACTGAGCTATATCCCCAAGGTAGGGGGTAACTTAGTAAATATACCGGCTCTGTCTCCGGCCCAGTCCGGGGCTATCAGAATATCTTTCGGAGATTCGGCACTTATTCTCTCAATGGCTACATTTGGGGAAACTATGCGGATAACCTCGGCTACGGCTTTGCAGTATTCATCAAAAGATAAAAGTTTTATTTTGCCTTTTTTATAGTCATCTGCAAAGCGAGTTCCATTTACTATGTGCAGAGGGTGAATTTTTATTGAAGAAAAGCCACAATCCTTTACCAGATTTGCAGTGTTAATGAAATCGTTCATGTTTTCGCCGGGCAACCCGATTATTATATGAGCTGTTGTTGCAAGCCCGGAATTTTTGCAAAGCAATGCAGCTTCACGTGCGCATTGTGCGGTGTGATTGCGGTTTATATTTTTTAAGGTAGAGTCATTTGCTGTTTGAATGCCTATTTCTACTATAACAGGTTTTATTGCATTAAGTTCTATCAAAAGTTCCATAACTTGCGCCGGCAGGCAATCCGGGCGAGTTCCAATGGCAATGCCTGCAACCTCGCTATGATGAATAACCGAGGTGAAAATCTCACGGAGTTTTTCTACGGGAGCATTTGTGTTTGTGTAACTTTGGAAGTATGCGAGAATACCGGTGTTTTTTTTTCTGATGTTTTTTATTCCGGCTTCAAGCTGTTCCAAAACCGACATTTCTGTTTTTACCACAGGGCTAAAGGAACTGTTGTTGCAATATGCGCAAAAGCTTGGGCAGCTCAGGCCCGCATTCAGCGAAACTTTGCGCACCCGCTCACATTGCGGAAAAAACTCCTTTAAAAATTCCTTATACAGCTTCAATGTCTTTTACCGCCTATCAATCCGGCTCTGTAAGCCCAATACAAAAGTTGCAAAACAGAAGCTATGGCTGCAGCTACATAGGTCATGGCTGCGGCTGTTAAAACAGAAGAAACGGCATCTTCTTCGTAGCCCTGCTTGATTATGCCTAAATTCTGCAATTGTTTTTTTGCCCTTGCAGAGGCATCGAATTCAACAGGAACAGTGACCAGAGTGAAAGCCGTAGCTACGGCAAACAACGCAACTCCCAAAACGGCGATGGTATACCCAAAGCCGGAATCAACTTCTGCGCCTGCGCCCAGCAATATGCCTATCATTATTATCCAGGGCCCCAGATTGCTCCCTATGTTTGCAACGGGAACTATTGCAGAGCGAACCCACATTGGAAAGTAATTTTGAGCA
>Ga0209755_10007042_pt1 | contig 12280 bp, 8 predicted proteins | sample TergutCo191P1_FD_187301 | JGI IMG/M metagenome (GOLD analysis project Ga0209755, IMG submission 187301) | Cornitermes sp. P1 segment gut microbial communities from Petit-Saut dam, French Guiana - Co191P1 (SPAdes) (version 2) | ecosystem: Host-associated > Arthropoda: Insects > Digestive system >... | reverse complement strand
AGCCCTCTAGACTTCACTAACAACAATAGACCACGTGTATGCTCTGTCAAGATTCTCCTTTATGCAGTACACTATATATAACACACTTCAGCAGTCTTGGGTCAAGATATTTTCATGCACTTTGTCATTTGAAATAAAGCCATTTGGTTAGTGACTAGACACAAGAACAATATAGCTTTTATTAATTTAAACTGTGATTAAAATGTTCATCACAAAACCAATTTAAATTTTGTTATTATCAGGCTACAGCGTGCTCTATCTCAACCTAATTTGCTGTGCCGTGAGGATGGAGATGAGGAGGATGGTCCCATGAGAAATGGGAATGAGGAGAATCACGCCCCACTTCGTGGTGCTCTGTCAAACCCTCACTTGCTGGACATGGACACAATACCTCACAGTGATAGTGACTTAACTCTAGACAAGGTTGGTTTCTATTTTTTAATAATAGCACAAGATATGTATATTGAACACCATCTCCACAAATCAGAAATTTTGACCTGTCTATTTATCAGACCTTTAGGATGAGATTCATACTTGACTATGCTATTAATGGATGTCTTACCCTCAGTGGGTATTTGCAACTGTCTCACACACACCAACACATTCAGTGAACCAAATGATATATGTTGTCTTTGCGACATATGTATTTTGACCACTTTGGCCTCTGCTGGTCTGGTTAGCTGCATTATTAAGTGCAGCAGAAGATTAGACATTCTGTATCATCACGAATACAAAGATCACACGCTTATTCATAGAACATTACTGCAATATGAGTATACATTTGAAGCATCTGTTTACCAATGTGTATAATCTGAATATTTAAGCATCTTGTGTTTAAACTGGTCATGTAGAATACCACAACAGTACAGGATTTCAGATTCCAGAGTTGTGGAATGTGAGACTGTATCACTCAGTATGTAGTTTCCTTACCCAGTAGTTTACTGTATCCCAGAGGACCAGATTTCTTTATTACACCACTGCAAAAACCTCAAAACTGAAATATAATATAAATACATAAACGGATTATTTTCATGATAACTGTGATTTCTCTTCCAGCCGTCCAAGACTATCCGAAAACGAAGTGCACTGATTGCGCAGTGGGAGAACATGATTCAACAAAACATCGAACACTGAAGCCAGCCACCATTTGGTTAGTATGTTAATAAAGAACAGTCATCATCTGTTATCTGTCTTACGACAGGTTCAAAGCCTCCTTGGAAGTGAGTTCAATCTAGTGCTTCCTCTTCCAGTTTTCAGTACCATTTCTTTTTTCCTTAAGGTCATCCAATAACTGCTTCCATCTTCTTCCTCATGTTCCTGCCACTTCTATCCTTCCTACTATCTTTCCATCAATAACATGTTTTAGAAGGCAAGTTGTAATGGATCCAGTTAACCTTCTTTCTTTTTATTGCTTGTAGAATATTCCGGTCCTCCTTGCCTCTTGTAACACTTCTTCATTTCTCACATGATCAGTCAAACTGATCTCCATTCTCCAATACCACATTTCAAAACTTTCCAGGTATTTCTTATCTACTTTCTGAAATGTCCAAGTTTCAGCACTAGTTTCTTCTTTAAATTTAAGTCCAATTTGCTGGTGAAAAAAGGCTTCTTCTTTCTGAAAGCTGCTTTTGCCGTGACAATCCTGGATTTAATTTCCTGTCATCTGCATGTTGTACAGTGCAAATTAATTGCCCTCCTAATTTTAACTCTTCAAATCGTTCATTAGTTTCCATGGTAGATGCTGAATAAAATCAGCAAGAACCAGCATCCTTGTCTAACTCCTTTACAGATCTTCACTCCTTCTTGTCTCCCCTAGTCTAGGTTTGTTTTAACATACTGATCCATGTACAATTTGCTGATCAATCTTCTCTTGGACCAATTGATACCATTTACCTTTTGGATCTGCATTAATTTGGTCAAGTTTACAATGTCAAATGCCTTCTGCCAGTCTACGAAGCACGCAGACACTCCTTCGTCTCTGTCCACAGTTCATTCCGATATTATTCTCAGCATCCCAGTTGCATCCCTAATCCTCTTCCTCTTCTAAATCCAATGTGATCTTCTCCCAAGTACATCCTCATATTTCCTTTCAGTCCTCCTAACTATCCTCACTACTACTACCTTTACTGTTTGTGCATTGTCACTGCATTTTATAACTTTTTTCTTCTTCTTTAAGGCATTCATTGTAATGTCATTGAAGTCCTTGGGCCACTGTCCAGTTTCATATATGTTGTTGGTCAGTTGTTACTATTCTGATATCATCATCTGCCAACAATTTGAGTACATTCTCAGGTACATCATCATCTGCATTGAACAAGCAATTCAAATAAAAAAAAAGTAATATAATTTCGTAAAATATGTGTCTAATGTGTCCATACAGACCACATAATTGTAATGTCATTATTACAGTCATACTATTTTTGGCAAGTCAGTCTTAAACCACATTAATTCCATTTTTCAAATTCATTTATGAAAAATATATGGCCATATGTTGTTCAACAGTATTTTGTCTTCTTCAGTGATGTATAAATATGTAGAAGCTGTTAGAAGGTGTTCAATTATTTAAAATTGGTAGAATACCTTAAACATATTCCTTATTCTTTTCTGTGGTATGTTCTTGAAAATTAGAGGAAGTGAACAGATTTGCAGTTGATCTGTTCAGTCTGTGATTGCCTTCTTTAATTTTTATATATTCAGAGAGTTCTTCTTGTTATTGTGACTGTCATATTTTGTTGCTTTCTGGTAGCTGCCATGATGTGTAGTTGGGCTGCTTGTGTTCTAACAAATGTATATTTCAGTCAGTTACATAACACAGAAGGAAGGATAGCTATTAGGAAGCAACTCAGTGAAACAGGCAGAAACTATAATATGTACACGCAGCACTCTAAATACTTAAAAATTAAGTAATGCAACCAGATTCATATCTTCAGGTGATGCATCAGTTTATTTTCCTTTATCATAAGGAACATACCACAGAAAATAAGGATAATTATTTTAACATATTTTAAAAATAAGTTTTTAAACTTAAAATTGTAATAGCTTTTGTTTATACCGCTGAAGAAGACGGAATTTTCTCAAAACATGTAAGGATATATATGAATAGTTTTTAATTAATAAATGTGAAACATTGTTGTATGCAGGTGGTTCTATTAGGTTTGGCTTGTGGCAGAATGAGTAGTTTATGTCCAAAATTAATGGGACAGGTAACCAAACTTGAAACATACAAGAAATGCGCATTAACTTCACAGAGAGGGAGACACTTTGATTATTCCTTTATGCTGTTCATGAATACTGATAACTTTCAGTGGCCAGAAGAGTTTGCTTCATATTTTATTTGTCTTGTTCTGATGAAGAAAAAAATAATATTTTTGTCTAATTTCAGGGTGTATGTTTGTAGAAGATGCATACTTCGGTGTAGCTGAAGAGCTTTGTGCCTTTATGAGAAATACTTAAAAATTAAAATGAGGAAATGGATGTGGTTTAAATCTGTGTAAAATAATGCAATATTACTAATGTAAAACATTTTAGTGACATAAAGGTATATTATTTTTCTGTACATGTTAAATGAAGATGAAAGAATAGGTGGATACACAGAAGTCGAAGTGTGGCAAGCAAGTATGTTAGTGTGCTAGAACAGATGCACTTGGTATTTTTAATTGAATGTACTGTGCTAGTGTGGGGCTGCCAAGGCAAATTATGTTGGAGTTCTTTTGCTATTACTGGAAATAGCAAATACAAGCTAGAAATTTATTTTGGGGCATAAAAAATTGTCAGTTGGTTCCAAGTATTTAGTACCTTATACTTAATTATTTTCCAGGCTTTTGATCTAGCAAATAGTGTTTGCATTGGTGGAGAGCCTTCACTCTCATTTAAAATGGGAGCATTTATGTCTCCTTGTTTCTATTACAGAAGGAAGTTTTTATATGGAAACAGAATATTTATCCCTGTGATCAAATGCAAGATTATGAAATTCCTTTATTCAGGCTCAGTTACACTTCAAGCCTTTTGTACAAACACAAGTACTTCCTGCCAACAACCTGCCAATATAATTACATAATAATATTTTTTTCCCCTCTGTTACTGGAATTTTAAGATACTAATCAGTGTCGCTTATATGACTTCCTTATGTTCATCGTAATTTCTATATTTCTTTGGCTCAGAGACTTCTTTACCATTTCCTGCAAGATCTATTACTTGCATTCTAAACATTATCATATGAATCATTGTCACATTTACAATAACCGAAGATCATAAACTTGCAGGAATTCAAAACAGTACTAGTAATAATCCAAAGGTCCACTTTTCTGTGAGGCCCCCTGATGTTAATTTTTATGGAAAAATAATACATAGGCCTATCACGTGCCCATTAATCCATTTTTAATAACTTACCGACTCCTCAATTAGTTGCATCGTTGGTGGGGGAAAGATTCAGTATCATTTCATTCTAATTTAATTTGATCCACTATTACACCATCAGTGCACTTCTCTGATATTCCAGAGAAGAATGGAAGAAATGTCATAAAAGTTTACACCAACATCTTATGGCCCAAGACACAGTCTCAAAGTGAATATTTATTCTAGCAACTTAAACTGGCTTCATACACTGCCTCAAGGCAGGAAGTTGGTATGACTCTGAACACAAGGATATGAGAGAAGTATGGTACTGTGACGGGTAAACCTGTATCTGAATGAAATGGTACTGAATTTTTGCTGCCAAATATAGGTAACTATGTAGTTGGCAAGTTATTAGAGGTGTATTAATGGTACACCATATTGCTTATCTTTCCATGAAGTCGTAAGTGAACGATACATAACTGTCCAAAATACATTACTATTACAGATATTCCTTTATTTTGATACATTTTTATGTAATTCATTGAGTTTTAGAACTTCATACATATATTACTTTCCTTTTCAAATTTTTGCATTGCAGATTCGTAGATAATGCATTAGTATGATATGTTGATTGTGACATATATTTAGATTGAAATGTCTGTTACTGAAGCTTAACTGTAAAAGAATATCTTGAATGAAATTTATATCTTGCATTAAATTAGTGTAGCATTGTTGGCACCTTCATATTCTTTGTTAATCTATAAATTTGTAATATTCTGGTGAATGGAATGAGTATTTTATCACCATAGAGGCCAAAGTTACCTGCTGGTAGCTGCATATCTGACACACAATGGATGGCATCTTATGAGTCCCATGGTAGTGGGCATTACCAAGCCATCAACTAATAAACCTGATATTCTCTCACAAAAGAGCATTCACTTTGTTTCATGCTGTCCAGACTTTCTTCCAGGGCAACAGAATGTATCGAGCCAGGTTTAATCTAATTGTGTGTCACTTACTCTGTTCAAAATTTGGAAATCCATTTCTCATACACCCATGTTCAAATCAGAAGGGCAGACATGTTAAAACTTGCAGTTTTCAAAAGAAAGAAAGAGGAAGTTATTCTGTGAGAAAGAAAAGAGAAAACCCTTTTGCAGCCCAACTGAAAATGATGGTAATAAGCTTAAAATAAGACACAATATACGAGTAGAATAACTTCTTTATCTGGTTTGTTGGTTAGCTCAAAAGTTGGTAGATGTGAAATCTTTACCTGAAGTTAATTTTTGCTAATCTCCTACTTCTGTTAATGTAATCAGATATATGTAAAGCATGCTATTCATTCTTTAATCTTTCTTAAGTTCACTACCAGTTATACTTACTGAGAAGTTAACACAGACTGCTGGTTTGAAAATGTTGTATAAGTAAGTTACATGTACCATAACATACATATACTTTTAAGTTAGGTGAAAGAATGTTCAGTGAAGTTACATACAATGATTTGGTTGTGCAATAAACTATGAGTTGCATATGAAGCATATCTGTTCCCATTTCAGCTTTATTTAGTAACAAGATATCAAACTGAATGTCATTTTTATCAGTAAATGTAACACACTGAGACAGTTATTAGGTGACAATTTGTGAATAATATGTATGGTTTAATTCTGAAGTACAGCAACTATAAAAACTAGACATTTCTTCATGAATGAACATACGCATGTCACTGTATAAATCATTTCAATAAGTTTTGATTTTTTTAAGCGCATGGTATACATTTTAATTTTGTGTTTCCGTGCATCATGGTATAAGGTTAAATAAAAACACCGACGTGATGCAACAAGATGCATTTTTTATTACTGCAGACTTCCTCTACATGTTTTGGGCATCAAGTGCCCATCATCAGGAGTATAAAATATTGACACGACAGCCACCGGTACAGGTAGTTATGATTGCAGGTGGATCCTCACTCTGCCATATGGCGGAGTGAGGATCTGTACCGGTGGCTGCCGTGTCAGTATTTTATACTCCTGATGATGGGCGCTTGACGCCCGAAACATGTAGAGAAAGTCTGCAGTAATAAAATCTGCATCTTGTTGCATCATGTCGGTGTTTTTATTTAACCACATGGTATACAGTTTGAACCTAGTGTGGCTGGGTCTTCACACTTCAACCTTGTTAGCATTTGTCATTGATTTGCTTTATGTTACACAAAACAATAAATTATGTACACTTAATATACTTCCTGACTTCTAGTTTTGAGCTTAAGTGATATAAGAAGCAGCTGAGTATAGTATCTGTTGTGGTATGGATAAAATGCAATGCACTTGAAAGTAATTATTTTATTACATTTTGATCTTCATACTACTAGCCTTAATGACAGACATGCGAGTCACAGGAACCAGTGAACATCACTGGTTATGCGCTGCTACTGCCACATGTCAGTAACTGTGATGTTGACTAGTACTAATACCAATACCTAATTTTCATTATTAATGAAAACATTTATATCATGAGAACACTTTAATATTACTGCAATGTGATTATCTGCATAAATTATGGTACTAAAATAAAGAAATATTTGGAAATTATCACTGAAAAATAAACCAGACAAACTGTTAGTTTTTATGACGCTCACAATCCTAGCTGTGATCAAGATTCCCACAGAAATGAGGACATGTATAATTTGTTCCTTTTCTTTCTCCTGTAGCATACCAGATTTTGCAGCTCTGTACATGTTTTGCTTTTTAACCTTTACTGTACAGCATTTAAATCTTGTGTGTACTCAATCCTCACCTTCATCTTCCAATCAATCAATCTCTTTATTATTCCATTGTATCTTACAGATATGGAACAAGTCAATAAAATAATATAAAATAATGCGATGCATAGAGCATTTGTCGTGTCATACATTAATAACCAGTAACAAGTTATATAATACGGATATCTAATACACACATAAAACTAATTATATGTGATAAACAAGTACAAAATGCTTTATTATTCTGGAATGTATGATGAGACTTATTTACATTTCATAATTCAGATAGACTTCTCAATACGCAACTCGTTAATTTACTAACAAGCATAATCATTATAATTTTGTTGATAATATTCATCAACACTGTAGAAAACGTATTGAAGAAGGAATGTTTTCAACGTAGTTTTAAACAGGGCTGCATTAGTCGAAATTTTTTTAATTTGTGGTGGTAAATGGTTGTAAATTTTGCATCCAGTATATGCAACACCTTTCTGAACCAGTGTTAAGCCTGTTGATAATAAATGCAAATTATCATTAGATCTGATATGTATATTGTGAACTTGTGAATTTAGTTGAAATAGATTCATGAATTTAGTTGAAATAGATTCTTAATTTTAATAACAAAGAGAAGTACAGGAAGTATATATTGTGATGGGAGGGGTAATATTCGGAGCTGTTTAAACAATGGACGACATGTGTTGTATTTATTAGAATTTGTGATGATTCGTATTATTCGTTCTTGAATTTTAAAAATTTTAACACTATGATGGGAGTTACCCCAAAATATAATACCATATGACATAATAGAATGGAAATGAGAGAAATAAACCATTCTTAGTACTTCAGGTGATCGTAAAAAAGTTAGTGTTCTAACAATATAACAAGCTTTATTTTAGTTTCGGTATTATTTCAGTGACATGATCTTTCCAGGATAAAGTACTATCAATTATTAGGCCTAGAAACTTGGTATGGTTAATATTAGTAATTACTGTGTTTGAGGTGACTATCTGTTGTTGCATTTCATTTCATCTTGTGCCAAGCCTGAGAATGCATGAAGCTTTAACTCCACATAGTCATGATTAGAATTATGTTGATTAATGTTCAATTGCAATGTCAAGCAACCATGTCCACCATGAATGTAACAATATGGAATAGAGCTATTCTAGTTACTGTGTTACTCAAGAAATTCCTTGTTCTTTATGGAACCTGCAAGTTCATTTCAGTGTTCACTACAGTTAACTACAGGCTGCTGCTGTTAAGACAGATATATCTTCATGCTATCCTACCCTGATGCTTTATGATGCATTTTAATTTGTGTTTATATAACCGTCTATTTGCACGTTATCACTATGTTTTTAAGTTTTTAACACCTTAAAACTTCAAAAACAATCACGTTGGTTAAAACCAATTTTTAAAAAACTCCGACATGTTTCGGTCTTAGTTGACCATCTTCAGGGAGTAATGTAGTTCATAGTTTTTAGTTACTGAAGGTAACACTTTTCCAGCATGCTGCTGCATAACTACGTGCAACACGGAAAAGTGTTTACCTTCAGTAACTAAAAACTATGAACTACATTACTCCCTGAAGATGGTCAACTAAGACCAAAACATGTCGGAGTTTTTTAAAAATTGGTTTTAACCAAAGTAATTGTTTTTAAAGTTTTAAGGTGTTAGAAACTTAAAAACATAGTGATAAAGTGCAAATAGTTGGTTATATAAACACAAATAAAGATTACTTGCACGGCTAAAAATGAAATGCATTTTAATATCATCCCACCTGCTCCCAGTTCTACATGGTCTCTATGTGACAGGTTTTCTAGCCAAAAATTCGTGTTCTTATCTCTTCTCTCCCATGTCTGCCACATGCCTTATCTCATATTTGTTGATTCTAACATTCTAGTAATATTTAATGAGGAGTACCAATCCATTATCTTTTGACTCCGGAAGGTCATTTATGTGTATGACAATATTGGTCTAACAACTGAACCATGAGGGACGCAATGTTTTATTTCTCAAGGAGCAATGATTTTTCTTGTGTTGAGTTTTTATTGGTACTGTCTAACTCATTTTGATAACTTCCTTCTAGTGTGGTAAATATTATTTGAGCCACAAGTTCACAGGGCATCTTACACCATATGAATTTAATCTGGCAGGTAAGATTGAATGATTTATAAAATCATATGCTTTAGTTAAATGATATTGCAAGTAGATTCACTTTTCTTTTTCCCCTTCAGTAGACTTGTTTACACTTTCAAGAAAAGTATGTGCTGCTGTGTCAATCTCTAATATGTTCTCTATTCGGTCCTCAGAAGGAAACATAAACAGCTTATTTTCTTTCACTCATTCCTGATGACTGTCATGTGACAATGCCTAATATTAATTTTGATGAGGAAGCAAAAGTGGCAATTGTTGATAACCAGCTCATTCTGGCTGTTTCTTTACTTCAGTCATAATTTTGTGTAACAATGTCAAAAAGCATTAAAGTGGAAAACCAGTCGGCACATTCTTGTGACTTTTATTGAGTCATCAAAAAGTTATGATATTTCTTAAGAATAAACTGAAAAGGTTTCCTTATAAAAGTTACATTTGCATTGTGGAAGTACTGTTGACTAGCTATGTAGAGTCAACAAATGTATCTCCAAGATACATTTGTTGATTATACATACCTGAGCCCTTAAATCCATAGAGGTGGTTTCTTTTTGAAAATTCACTGGAACATATTTGGAGAGCTATGAGTTTGATCATGAGAAATCTGGGATTTCTGACAAAGCAATTCAAATGCAATTGTCGTCACCATGGAAAAACAGGCCTCGGCAAATTCTCTTTAAGCAGTCGGTGCCTTGGATATGAAGTTCAGTTTCTTTGTGAACATCTCTTGTTAGAAATATTTTTCCAGCAAAGAATCTGCTGCTCAAACTTGATCACATGAGTTAATTTTTCTGTATCTATTGACGTGAAAAGAATTTCTAGTTTGATGGGTAATGTATTGGCTGAGGACTGCAACAGATTATGAGCAAGTCTTTGCTGGTCATTTTGATTCTTTAAATGTGCTTTCCTCATGCTTGGATGCAAAAGATATGAATATAAGCCACAATGTCAAGTGTCATCAACGAAATCCCTACTGCAGAAAATTGGCTCCAATATGGCGGCGAGCGAAATATTAATCCGCGGCCGAAGTATATCGGTGCGTGTTATGAGTGACGTAGAAGCAGACAACATAGAGCAGTGTGATGGTCGTTAGGAGGGAAGGAATGAATTTGTATGAGGAATGATTGGAAAGAAGCGGGTGGTGATAGGTTATTAAAAAAAAAAACACCAATCTCGCTAACCTAAGGATGATGAGTATTGTACCAATGAATTTGCACGAGGAATGAATGGAAAGGAGCGAGTGGTGATAGGTTATTAAAAAAAAATAACACAAATCTCGCTAACCTAAGGATGATGAGTACTGTACGTGGTCGTACCTGGTAGCGGAGGTGACGAATGGAACCGGGGCGATCACGTGGCGCGTTCAGTGCGGGGAAGACTAGTAGCAACCCTCTTTTGACACCGCGAACGAAAACCGTCACATTGAGAGGAATCTGCGGACCACATCATATCGCGACCGCAGGTATTACACTGCATCTTACTCCGAAGCAGCCCGATATCTTTTAGGTACTGAATCGCCATCGATTCGTCACAGAAAAGATACAAGAGGAAAAATCTGTTCGGCGTACCGTCATCCCTCAGCATCCGACGCCGAATGACAACCTAGGTACGTATTGGCACATCCGCAATCGCTCTTCGTATTCCGATGTGATGTGCATCACCTTTTCCACTATTATTTTCGAGGAATAAAGAACACAAGAAACATGGCACTGTAAAGGAGCGGTACACACGTTCAGGACAAAGACCATTGCACTGTGGGTGTATATTGCGATTGGGTGTATAATTCGAATTAAATTGTGGGTGTATATTGCGATTGGGTGTATAATGCTTCATCCGGGTGCACTCGTATTTTGGGTATATATTCCGATTGGGTGTTTAGTGCGAAATGCATTGTGGGAACGGCACACATGTTGAAGACGAAGCCTGTTGCATTGTGGGTACATAATGCGTCATACAATGTGGGTGGTTCCGGAAACCTCGACAACAGCGACACTGGCGTCGGTTTGCGAAAGATTGGAGCCAGATTTCTGCAGTGTAGCCTTCAAAAGTAAGATTTTAATAGAAATTATATATTTTAATATTATGGAGTGACTTAACACATTTAAATGGATTATTATTTTAAAAAATTTCATTACTACGATTGTATACTTGTATCAAAAACCACCATGAAGATGGCAGGATTACTGGCCGAAACACGTTGGTGAATATATTATAAATAAAAAAACGCATCGTGAAATTAAAGTGAATTTGTTGGTTGTTTATACATAAATCTAATGCACGAAATATTGAACATATTAAAATACACATGTAATCATACACCTCCATTCCTCGCATGACGTCACTGTAACGGATAATCCGTGGTTACTACCACTACCTCTATGCCTGTGTACCATGCCCACTTTTCGGTATTCGTCGGCACCGTGACGAACGGTGCTCGAACTGATTAGCACCTCTGTCAGCACATATAATCATTGTGGTGGAACCCGAATGATATCCGATCCGTGACCAGTGCAGCCTAAACATTGATATGGAACATCCCCATCAAAATCCACGGCATAGACTGCATGAGTTGCATTTACGTAATATACACCTCTGACGTCTGTGAGTGAAATTAACCCTATGGGTAGTGTATCGAGGGGACAAGTAGTCAAAATGGACGCAAGGTAGTGCGGTGTGGAAGTGTGCCCTAACTCGATTAACGGTCCTCCGGATTGTTCATATGGATATGCGTAATGAATGTTGTGTAGAATGGTGCGGCTTTGGTATGTGATATGAGATGCATTCAAAAGAAAGGAAGGAAAGTTTTTCCGGTAATAAAAATTCATTAGTGCGTCATTATGACAAAATTCTGGAGTTACGGAATCTCTTTCGGAGGTGAAATAACCACCAGTAGTAGCATTAGTACAACAGTTAAGGCGTATGTACTCTATTTTTAATACGTGCTGCAGTTAAAAAGTTAACGCGTACAAGTGGACGCGGCGGTGGACTGAATAAAATAACAAATTAACGAATTTGGCCTGTTCACGCTTATTGTTTGTTGGG
>Ga0209755_10007041_pt1 | contig 12280 bp, 10 predicted proteins | sample TergutCo191P1_FD_187301 | JGI IMG/M metagenome (GOLD analysis project Ga0209755, IMG submission 187301) | Cornitermes sp. P1 segment gut microbial communities from Petit-Saut dam, French Guiana - Co191P1 (SPAdes) (version 2) | ecosystem: Host-associated > Arthropoda: Insects > Digestive system... | reverse complement strand
AAATAATCCGCAGGAATTCGGGATAGATCCGCAAAAGATAACTGTAGGCGGTCACAGCGCAGGCGGAAACTTCAGCGCAGCTGTAGGCTTAAAGAACGCTCAGACTCGTGAATTAAATATTAAAGGTTTAATTCTCGATTATCCGCCTCTTGATATATACACCGATCCGTGTTTAAAAAAGAACGGCAAAGGATTTGTTGCTCTTTTTATAATGACTCCCAAGAGAGCTCGGTTTTTTAATGCCTGCTATTGTATCAGCAAGGAAGAAAGAAAAAATCCTTTAATTTCACCGATTTATTCTTCAAAGGAGCAGCTAAAGAATTTCCCGCCAACATTAATTATAACGGCGGGTAATGACATCTTGTGTCCTGAAGCAGAAATTTTTAGAGATAAATTAACAGAAGCGGGCGTAGATGTAGTCCATAAACGCTTTAACAAAGCAGAACATGGTTTTACGCACAGCAATAAGCCTGAAGCTCAGGAAGGCTGGCAGATGATGATTGAGCATTTAAAACGGTTAGCATGAAAGCAGGCAGTTCCGCCTCAATAAAATTAAGCGTTTAAGAAAATCATCAGGCGTATCCGTTTCCATTTTTAATGACGAAAGCGGAATTGAAAAATCGCCAGGTTCACGGGCAAGTAAAAAAGCAAAAGCCAGCGGAAAATGTTTGCCAGGAAAAATATCACTATATTCGGGCGGTACTTCCTCATCGGCATAGATGAAAATAAGTTCTTGGGTTTCCGTATCATGAAAAGCCGCTTCCGACAGTAAAAGACCTGAAGTAAAGGAATTCCCACCTGGGAAGATCGCAGAGTACCCGCCCTTAAGACCAAACGCCATTGACGCAATGGCCACCGAAGCGTTAAAAGCCGAAATGGAAAAAGCGGCGGGCAAAATGGCGTTATCTTCGATTAGCATTTTGTTTACTTTAAATTGTTGAGAAATTTCCCCCCGAAAAGAAAGAAAAATTATTTTTGAATCTTCGCGTACCGGCAAAAGATCATGAACCACCTGAATTGTCATCTTGGAAATTTGACTTAAACGCCTGCGGAACTTGGGTTCAGTAAAATTAATGCCGGGGCTATCAGAACTGACGCTTATATCCCGTTTGCCCAAAGCCCATTCTTCCCATTCTTTGGCGTTTTCTACGCCGGGAGCCCATGCGGAAAATCGGGATATGTATATTTTATCATTATCCTTGGTAGTTTTGGACATAATTTCTTATAAATCATATCTTTTATAAAACCGTTTTGTCAATATCACGTACCCCGTATGTATTGACCTAAAATTATAGCTAGATATAATATATATAGATACTTTACATGAACGGTATAAGAAATGATTGAAAAAACAATACACTATGTTTGGCTTGGGCGCAGGGAAATTCCTGAGAAGTATAAAGCGAATATTTGCGGCTGGCGAAAGCTACATCCTGATTGGGAAATAGTTAAATGGAGTGAAGAAAATTTTGATTGTGTGGGTAATTCCTGGGTCAAAACCGCGATTGAACAGGAAAATTACGCGCTTGCCGCCGATGTTATACGAAGTTATGTTCTTTTAAACTACGGCGGTGTTTATCTTGATACCGACATCGAGCTTTTCAAACCGTTTGACGAGTTAGCCGCCGAAAACGATTTTTTTATCGGATATGAAACGGATTTTTGGTTTGGCTGCGCTGTTTTGGGCGCGAAAAAAGGACACAAAATAATCCGGGAAGTGTACGAGAGGTATCTTACACCCTGCGAAAAGCTTAACTCCAGTTCTAACATGCTATGCGTTTTGAATTTCAGCGCCTCAATTAAGAGGCTTTACAATTCCAAATTGGACGGAAAAACAAAAAAAATACAGGACAACGCCATGCTTCTTTCGTCAGAATATTTCTTCCCAAAAAACTACATTACCTACAGAATAAAAATTACTGAAAATACAATGGCGATACACCATCTTTCTTCAATATGGTTCTCTTTAGGCAAGCGGATAGGAATAAAAATTGCCAAAGGTTTGCGGCTATTTCTTGGAAAATACATATTTGGCTGCTTTGAAAGAATCGCAAGGTTAAACATGCTTGGGAAGCTTGACAGAGAATACAAAAAGAAATGCCGGAAACAATAAATTATAAAAATAAATCAGGAGCATTTTATGGGATACAACGCTAAAATCACTAAAAGCGTCAAGGAAGACATCAGCGCGATATCAAAATCTAATAAAACATTAAAGGATGTTTATAATGTCATGTTTTCACATCCCGAGCAAATTGCTTATGAAAGACTTGTTGATTTAGAAATTGACGAGGTAACATACGCGGCGCATGATTCGGAGATAAGGGCGTTTGCCGCATATTTAAAGCATACGTACCCCGATGAAAATTCGGGATATATAGGCATCGATCTTTTTAATACGCCGAATTTTTTAATCGCGTTTTGGGGTGTTTTAATGAGCGGGAGCAAACCGTACTTAATTAATTCATTTTATCCACAGGAACTTAGAATAAAACTTCTTAAAAAATTAAATATCAAACTTGTAATAACTGGCGCTTCCGACTATACCGATTTTTCAATTGTAAACATCGACTCTTTTGATAAAAAATGCCCGCAAATTACAGACGAATTTTGGCAAAACGAATTCGCGCTTTCTTCCGCCCTTACCGGATTGAAAGCAAAGATATGCGTGTTTGACGGCGCGGCTGTTGTAAATCAAATCTTGAATACGCCAAACAATATAAAGACCAATAAGTGGATAATAAGCGGCTACCAAAATAGAATCAAGGTTGCAATGATTTTACCGCTTTTCCACATCTTCGGAATAATAGTGAGTTATTTTTGGTATGCCTTTTTAGGGTTTACAATGGTTTTTTTTAAAGACAATTCCCCTGACACTATCAGGGGAACGATAAACAGGCACAAGGTAACGCATATTTTTGCGCCACCGATTCTGTTTCATAAATTATATAGAGGTATTATAAACGGTATTTCGCAGGAAAGTGAAAAGAGGAAAAGGAAATTCAAAACGGGGATAAAACTTGCCTTTACCTTACAAAATATATTTCCTTTGTTCGGCGTTGCGGTTTCAAGAATACTTTTTAAGGAAGTGCTTGCCGCCTCGTTCGGAATGTCACCGAGGTTTATGATTTCGGGCGGCGCGCATATAGACGGCGAGGCGTTAAAAATCATTAATTGTATCGGCTACCCTCTTGTTAACGGTTACGGCACGACGGAAACGGCGATTACAGGGGCAAATTTAGCATATAGAATAGACATAAGAACCAACGGCTCAATCGGGAATCCTTTAAAAAATGTCAGCTACGCATATGACGATGACGGAACGTTAATCGTTTTAAGCGGTTCAATCTGCAAAAGAATCATTTCGCTTGACAGCGAGCCGCAAGACGAAGAGGAAATTGTCAGGCACGGCGAAGATAAAACAGCGCGCATAAAAACAAACGATTTAGTAAAAATGATAAATGGTCAGCTTTTTCTTGTAGGGCGAAAGAATGACATTTATATCGGTGAAAACGGCGAAAATATCAGTCCTGATACAATTCAAAACAGTTTAAATGTTAAAAGCGCAAACAGGTTTTGCGTTTTAGAGATAAAGGGAAAGCTTTCCATTGTTTTAGAGTACAATAAAATAATGCCAAGCGAAATAATCGCTAATGAAATCGGGCATATAAAAAATACATTGGCGGAAATTGCCTACGGGCATTATATTAACGATATCTTCGTGACATATGAACCCATTGCGAATCAAAACGCGATAAAAGTCTCGCGCGCTCTCCTTAGAAAAAAAATTGATGAAGGCGAGATTGCGCTGAAGGATTATAAAAAGTTTATCGGCGGTGAAAAGAAACAAAATGACGGGCAGGATGATGAAACAATGGCAGTGATCAAGCAAGCGTTTAAAAAAGCTACAGATACGGACGCTGAGATTCAATCAAACGAAGACTTCTTTATAGATTTGGGCGGGGACAGTCTTGGCTATTTTTCGCTTGTTTGTGAACTTGAAAGTATATTTAACATTCAATTAAACCATGGAAAGAACGAAATACTGCGAACTCCGGATCAAATTTATAAATTTTTAATGGAAATGCTATGAACAGGGTTACATATTATTTGCATCTCATACCCGCATTGCTCCTTCAAATCTTTGTGTTCAAGACGAAAACTTATTATGAGGATGACCTCAGGCAAAATAAACGAATTAAAGGCAGCGCCATAATTATATCTAATCATCGTTCTTTTATGGACGGTCTGGTTATCGCGCTTAGGTTTTTTTTTAAAAGATTACACTTTATAGCTACAGATTTTTACAAGAATAGAAAGTTTTCTAAATTTATAATGCGCGTATCAGGTGGGATTTTCGTTGATAACGAAGTAAATAGCTTTGATTTTATTGAAAAAGGCAGGATAGTAACCGCTAAAGGCAGGGCTATTATGGTTTTTCCGGAGGGCGGTCATAAGCATACATACGAGCCCTCAAAATTTTTTACAGGATATATAATGCTTGCGATTAAAACCGGAGCAAAAATCATTCCGATTGTTAACGATTTTAATTACGGTCTCTTTAAGAGAGTGCATTTAATGGTTGGAAACAGCATAGATTTATCAGGCTATACAAATACAGAGCTCACAAGAGCAAAGTTTAAAGAAATAAACGAAGAAATATATAATAAATTTTTAACGCTTTTCTACGAATTGAAAAAGAAAAAGGCGAAAAGGTTTTTGTTTAAATACGAATTTATCCAGCCAAAACCGGGTGATGTCATCCGCGTTGACGCAGGCCCTTACTGCCATTACGGCGTATATTTTAATGCCAACGAGGTTATCCAATTTGGTTACGCTGTTAACAAAGCAGGTGAAAATGTAGTTGTCAATTCTATTTCTTTAAATGATTTTTGCGGCGCTAAAATTCCTGAAGTCCGCATACTCAAAAAACGATTTAAAAGAAAACCGGACGATATTGAGAAGTATGCAAAATCCTGTCTTGGACAAGGCGGATACAGCATGATAAACAACAATTGTTTTGATTTTGTAAACAGAGTCACTCTAAATATTTAAAAAGGAAGAATTTTATATGCATAATCCATGGGCAATTACCGTCATTTATGCAGCCGCCATTCTTGCGGTTGTCATCATATTTTTATTCCTGCTTTTAGTTTTTTTGGTTTTTTTAAACACATCATACCGCAGCCCCTTTAAAAAAAGAACCAGGGAATGTACTATAAAAAATGACGAGTCACAAATGCGCATGTTTTCCGAAGGAGTGGCTTGGTCACAAATATTTAAGGATAAAAACGAGCAGCTTCATATAGTAAGCGGCGGTCTTAATTTATACGGAGAATACATTAATTTAGGGTTTGATAAATGCGCCGTAATCTTGCAGGGAAGGGGTGAGTCGCTGCTCTATTCTTACTATTTTGCCGATGTTTACGCTAAAAGCGGACACAATATTCTGGTTATCGATGTCCGCTCTCACGGTCTTAGTGACGGGAAATATCAAACGGGAGGCATAAAGGAAAGTGACGATTTAATTTTATGGATTAAACTGATAAACGAAAAATTTAATATAGCTGATTTTACAATTCATGGCATTTGCATTGGCGGCGCGACGGCGGTTTACGCGTATAGTAAACTTAAAAACGAAGGTAACGGTTTTATAAAGAGGATAGTGACTGACGGATTATTTAAAAGTTATTACGAGCTATTCAAAGCCCACTCTATAGCTTATAAAGCGCCCAAACTCCCTGCTATTTATGTGGTTTTTTTCCTAATATTTATACTTGCCAAGGTTAGACCTTTTAAAGAAACTCCGATAAAATATATGAAAGATATTGATATTCCGATATTGTTTATCTGGAGCGCTATGGACAGGTTTTCCTTTAGACAAAACAGCGAAGAACTTTTTAAAGCGTGCGCGTCAGAGCATAAAGAGATTTGCTTTTTTCCAAAAGGCAGACACTCACATGTCAGGGCTTCACAGAAAGCGGAATATGATGAGCTAATCGCTAAATTTTTACAAAAGCATACATAAAGAGGTAAATTATGTTACCGCTTCCTGCGGCGATACCGGATGTGACGGCGCTGATAGAATTACTAAGCAAATTTTATTATCCTGTTCTGACAGTATCAGCTTTTTATATTTTCTTTCTCTCTCTTGCAAACCATTATGAAATGCGGCGTTTCTGCCTGACTTCTGAAATTCTTGACGGCCCCTTTGTTTCCGTGCTTATCCCCGCCAGAAATGAAGAACTAAACATCGAACGCTGTATCAAGTCGCTGCAAAACCAGCAATACAAATATTACGAGATACTTGTATTGAATGACAATTCAACAGATAACACTTTAAACATTTTAAACCGCGTCAGCGCTGAAGACAGCCGCGTAAAAGTGCTTAACGGAGAGAGTCTTCCTTCTGACTGGTACGGCAAACCATTTGCCATGCGCCAGTTAGCAAAACAGGCAAAGGGAGAAATATTGATTTTTACTGACGCGGACACTATACACGAGCCGACCAGTATCGCGTGGGCAGTTACCAACCTTATCGGGCTTAAAGCTGATTTTATTTCCGGCTATATCAGGCAGATTTTCGGTTCCATAGGAGAGATTCTTACGATTCCGTTAATGTTTGGCCTGACAGTAATGGCTATCCCGCTTTCTTTTAATCGTTATGTGAAAAAAGCGCCATGGTTTTCCGCGGCAATCGGACAATTTATGGTAATCAGACAAAGCGTTTTAAACGATATCGGAGGCTGCGAAGCGTTCAAGAAAAAAACATCCGAAGATATTTGTTTATCCCGTCTTGTAAAAAGAAAAGGATACACAACGCGCTTTTTAAATATATGCGATCATGTTAAATGCCGCATGTATAACGGATACAAGCAGTCAATAGAAGGCATTGGAAGAAGCACTTTTGACTTTCTTGGGAAGAATGTCTTTCTTATTTTTTTTCTGATTATAGTCATTTTCTTCTTTTTGTTTTTTCCTTTTCCTCTCTTAATCTTCTGCATCATAAAATCAAGTCCATGGACATTGTATATACTCGCCTTTGTCGCGCTCTTTTCCCTAACATGGATATTCACGTTTTTAAGATTGAAGATAAATTGGCTGTATGGTTTTCTATGGCCATTTATATTCCTTAACATGATCTTCATGGCAGTATGGTCATTGTACAGAATAATATCAGGCAAAGGCTTTCTCTGGAAAGACAGGAAGGTAGGCTGATGCCATGCAAACTTGACAAATATGACAATCCTGCATATAATAATGACATATGCGTGCTATGAAGCTCTTTTTCTTGGTCTATGTTATTTGCATCTTTTCATGCGCATCAGTTACCAAAAAAGACATATTATATGTATATCTTACAGACAGCGCAAAATTTGTTTTACTGCCTACGGAAGGAATTGAACGAGACATGGATATGGCACAATTTTTATCTACCGAATTCAGAGGTCAAAATTATTTTTTAAATTCCTGGGTAAAGGCGGATGAAAATGCGATAGAGATGATCTTTTTTAATGAGATGGGCGCAAGCGTAGGTGAGCTTTCTTACAGGAACGGCGCAGTTCATTTCTCATCGCCTGTTTTTCCAAAAGCTGTTATAAGGTCTTTTAAACCGGAATATGTTATAGCCGATTTTCAACTTTGTTTTTATGATCCTTTTCTTCTGGACATGTTACTTAAAGACATCGGCCTTGTTTTAGAAATGAAAGACGGTAACCGCCGTATTTTAAACGGGAATGAAGTTATAACCGAGATTAAAAAAACGGGGAAAACTGTTGAACTGATAAATCATTTGCGGGGATACGCTTATACCCTGGAAGGAGATTTTCATGGAATCCGGTAAAAACGGCTGTTTTAATAAGGATAAATTATTATGATTAAAAATAGTAAAATATTAGTTATATGCTTTTTTTTTGCAATTTCTTCGGTATGGGCGGAAGAGGATGTCTTCCGTCATCCGCTGGCGCCGCAAACCATGAATGTTTTCAATACAACCTTTGCAAACCTTGCGGAAAAACCCATTATTAAAGGAAATTTTATACAGGAAAAATACTTGAACCGCCTTGACAGATCGCTTATTTCTTCCGGTAATTTTATAATTGCGGTAGAACAAGGCATGGTTTGGGAAACATTACAGCCTTTTCCATCTACAATGATACTGGGAAGGAATTTTATTATGCAGTCAAGGCCGGACGGGCGAAAATCTATTTTAAGCGCTCAGGGGAACGAAACCTTTACACATATGGCTGATGTTATAAGCGTGGTATTTTCAGGTCAAAGTCAGGGGCTTTTGGAAAACTTTAAAGTTTACTTTTTAGGCGGTATTTCTAATTGGAATATGGGGCTTTTACCCCGTGACAGCGTTTTTACCGCCTTTGTTACGAAGATAACAATGAGCGGTGATTCAGCAATACGATCAATACGACTATTCGAACAAAACGGCGACATCATTACATATACATTGTCAAACCTCAGCTATCCTGCAAGACTTAGCGATCATGAAGAAGCTTTTTTTACAATTCCGTAATTTAATGCCGCAAAGGAAGCGCGTTATCTTCCTTGTACTTTGGTTTGTTATACATTTGGGCATCCCCGCACTATTGGGTCTGTCATTATTTTTTGCGCCACCGCTTCGGTTAAGCACCCAGCTTTTGGATTTGCTTCCGCATAGAGACATGTCAAAGGTTGCTGAGGCGGATAACATTCTTACAGAAAGAAACGGCCGTGAAACAATTATCATTTTCGCGTCCCCCGTTTTTGAAAAAGCTAAAAATACGGCAATCTCTTTTTATAACGAATTTAAAAACGCCGCAGGAGTTGAAAGCGCTTCTCTTCTTTTTGATTCTAACGCTATCGCGGAAACAACCGATTATTTTTACAAATACCGTTTTGTTAACGCTGGGAAAAACACCATTGAATTGCTGGAATCAGGCAATGCCGATGAAATTGCTATGGACGCTATGGCTTCGGTTTTTGGAGCGTTTAACTTTATTCCTCTTACTCATATCGACAAAGATCCTTTTCTTCTTACAGAAAGACGAATGAGGGAATTTCTTTCATCGTCTTTGCTTATAAGCGGGAACCTTGTGATTAAAGAAGATGTTCTGTCGGCGCAAAAGAACGGGATTTGGCATGTTATCCTTCGAATGACTCTTTCTTCTCAGGCAGTTTCTGTTACTAATATTACAAATAATGTCATCGGTGAAATTTACTCCGCCGCGGCATTGATTAAAGAAACCGAACCGGAATTGAAATTGTATTTTTCAGGGTTTCCTTTTCACAGTTACGAAAGCGCTTCCAGTACACAAAAAGAAATTGCAATTCTCTGCACTATCTCGCTGGTTTTTATCCTCCTGCTTTTTTTTATTATTTTCCGTTCGCCCATTCCTATTATTTTTTCGATACTGGATGTTTTAATCTCTTTGGTGTTGTCAACAGCCGCGGTATTTTTATTTTTTAGAACAATTCATGTTTTTACATTTATTTTTGGCACAACCTTGATAGGAATATGCATAGATTATTCTATTCATTTTTTTGTTTCGTGGCGGGGAAACGCCGCGTTAAAAAACGGATATGAAATTCGTTCTTCCATTTCTAAATGTCTGTTAATGAGTTTTGTATCTTCTACAATTTGTTTTTTATCTATTCTTTTTACTCCTTTTCCCATTTTTAAACAGTTTTCAGTTTTTACCATAGTAGGATTAATTAGTTCTTATCTTACCGCTAACTGCATCTTTCCGCTATTGAAGCTGCCTGATGAAAGTAAAAGGCAGCTTAGATTTCTAAGCGTAAAAAAATTTTCTATGCCTCCTGTATTTAAAATAGTTTTTGTTTCAGTTTTAACGGGAATCTTTATCATTATCCTTTGCTTTAATCCTCATGGTATTAAAATAAAAACCGATTTAAATTCTCTTTACACAATGCCGCCTTTCCTTGAGGAGTCGGAAAAACAGGCGGCAGCGGTTATGGATCACGGCTCTTCACCCTGGTATTTTATCGTTTCAGGCAGCAGCGCCGAAGAAACCCTAAAAAACGAAGAGCGGCTTATCCTGCGGCTGGAAGATGAAATCGCCAAAGGGAATCTAAGTTCATTTCTGGGAACTTCAATGTTTGTCCCTTCGTTAGAACGCCAAAAAAAAGCCTATAAAGCCATGAGCGCTCTGCTGCCTCATGTTAGCTTACAGTATAAAAACCTTGGGTTCCCGCCTGAATATGAAGCAATGTTTTTTGAAGAATTCTCTGCCGGAGAAATTTATTACTCTCCCGAAGATGTAATGTCCTTAACGGAGATTTCTAATCTTTGGATAGGTGAAATAAACGGGTATTATTATTCATGCGTGTTTCCTTTTCATACTAAAGATTCAAGTATTTTTAAATCCATTGCGGATGAACATGATTTTGTGTATTTAATCAATAAGGAAGAAGATATTAACCGCGATTTAGATATCCTTACAAAAAACATTGTGCTGTTATTTTTTATAGCCTATTTCTTTATCGCTATTATAATTTTTATTTTTAATCCTTTGAAAGAGAGTATAAAAATTTGCATAACCCCTGTTTTGGGAATACTTGCTGTCTTGGCTGTCCTTGCCGTCAAAAATATACCTTTGGGGTTTTTGCCTATTTCCGCTCTTATTTTGGTTTTTGGACTGGGGATTGATTTTAATATTTTCATGTCCGGCAGCAGAAACGGAAAGGATAAAAAACTTGTGCGCTTTGCGGTGTTTTTATCTTTTATTACTTCCTGTCTTTCATTCGGCATTTTAACTTTTAGCAGCTTTACACCGGTTAATATTTTTGGGTTCACTGTTGCAGCGGGGTTAACTGCGGCTTTTATATTTACAATGCTTTTGCAAGGAATTGTAGATGATTGATTGATAAATTCAAGAGGAATGTCGTCTCACAACATTCCTCCATTAACTGAAATTACCTGCCGGGTGATATATGAAGCCTGCTCGGAAAGCAGGAAAACAGCCAAAGCCGCGACTTCTTCCGGCCTCCCTGCCCTGCCCATCGGTATCATTGGCAGAATTTCTTTCATTGGCATATCCGCGGCCATATCAGTCTCAATTATCCCGGGTGCGATACAATTTACCGTAATTGAACGGCTTGCAAGTTCCACTGCGAGAGCTTTTGTCGCTCCGATAATTCCCGCCTTCGCTGCGCTGTAATTAACCTGTCCTCTGTTTCCCATAATACCCGATAAGGATGAGATTGTAATTATCCTTCCGTTCTTTTTTCGGCAGAGAGGCATCACGAGAGGATGCAGCACGTTATAAAAACTGTCAAGGTCGGTACGAAGAACCGTATCCCATTGCGTGTCACTTAACGCGGGAAACGCGTTATCCGCGCAGACTCCGGCATTGCAGATAACTCCCCAGACATTTTTATTTTCCGTTATCCAATTTTCAAGTTTTTCACGGCACTCGTCCCGGCTGCTCACATCAAATTGAATCAAATCGATCTGTCCGCCTTTTTCCAGTATTTCGGCTTTAAGGGATTCTGAGGCTTCTTTTCCTGTATTGTAATGCGCTGTTATTTGATACCCGGCTTCTGCCGCCTTGAGCGCTATTGCCCGTCCTATACCTCTGCTTGCGCCTGTTATTAGAACTTTTTTCTCATTCGATGTTGAAGGAAATATTTTTTTCATATAAAGCAGCCTTCCATGATCATTTTAGCCTCTTTTTAATATTTTTATGATATTATAGAGTAAACTATATGTCATTTTATACAGGATTATCAATTTTTTCAACAGATATAATAACAACTCAAAAAAAACATTCAAGCGCCGAAGCAAGGCGAATTCTGGCGCTGCTTAACGGATATCAGGCAGAGGAAACGGATTTTTTTACAGAAATAGCGACAGAGACATCAGGCCGTCCTTTTTTCCTAAAAAAGGAAGCGGATTTTAGCATTTCTCATTGTTCTTACAACCTTAAAAGTATAACCGCCGTTTCTTTTGCTGAAGGCGGAGATTATCGAACAGGCTGCGATATTGAACGCGTCCGTCCGCGAAACGGGGCAGAAGAAATCGCGCATGAATTTTATTCAGCGTATGAAAAAGAGTATATTTACAGCGCAGAAATATTTGATATAAAAAAGTTTTATGAAATATGGACGCTAAAAGAATGTTACATAAAACTTAAAGGACTTTCAGTATTTGACATGGCTCGCATCCCTTCATTTATTTCACAATCTATAAAGTTTGAATTTAACGGCATATCCGCTCTACCGTTATCATTTTTTCTTTACGAACTTACAGATGATTCAAATCCTGTTT
>Ga0209755_10007040_pt1 | contig 12280 bp, 10 predicted proteins | sample TergutCo191P1_FD_187301 | JGI IMG/M metagenome (GOLD analysis project Ga0209755, IMG submission 187301) | Cornitermes sp. P1 segment gut microbial communities from Petit-Saut dam, French Guiana - Co191P1 (SPAdes) (version 2) | ecosystem: Host-associated > Arthropoda: Insects > Digestive system... | reverse complement strand
TGAACCACCGTTGTTTGATGCAATTTCAGGCTTAAAGCGAGGTATAACGGCGAGCCTTTCCTCAATGGTCATAGTCTGAGCCCCGCCCGTAGTGATGCCGATAACTACGTCGCTGCGTTTTTTGATTCCGGAGAGAATGCGCTCAAAGGTGTCATGTGATGCTGTAGGGGAGCCGTCTTCGTTTCTTGCATGGATATGAACGATTGACGCTCCCGCATCAGCGGCATCAACCGCTTGGTTGATTATGTCGTCCGGCGTTTTTGGCAAATACTTAGACATTGAAGGAGTGTGGATGCCTCCTGTTATAGCTGCGCTAACTACTACTTTTCTTTGAATCTTTGACAAAGTGGGTCAAACCTCCTTATTTTGTATCTCGTAAAAATGATGTGCTTTGTGGTATTATTGTGCCTAAACAAGTAGACACCCCGGAGACTCTGCTATGCATAGCCTCCGGTGTCTTGAACTTGAGCGAGTTAATAAACAGGGTTATCGCTACCTCATAGCGTTGAGTTCATTAAGAACAGGTTCAATAATCGAACGTTGGGAATCGACCCAATTTTGCCAATTGGTCTCTAAATCGCCATCCATCATAATAAGTTCGGTGAAAACTTGTCTGGAGTCGATATTAGACATTCGCCTGGCAGCGGAATCTTGAAAGAACAGAGCCCAGTCAGTAGCGATTACCGTCTGAGATGTAGACAGTTGATCCTTCAAGGCGTACATAGCGTTTGTTATATCATGGGCCTCGGGTCTAATAACGGGGCTTGTCAGAACGAAGTCATCACTCAAAACAAGGAAGTTGCCCCAAAGCGGGTTAGTAGATGGAAATATATCCCACATATCAGTACCCGGAGGCAACAAAGTTTGGATAATATTACCTTCGCGCTCCCAATGTGTACCTTCAAAACCCATGCGGATGGTAAGTTGGGTTTCAGTCTCAGCAGTGTAGTCAATCAAGTACATGAGACGCTCAAAATCAGCCTCAGGCAAATCAGGTGAAAAGATAGTGGCCGTCCAGAAGTTGATGATTTCGTCTTCATGATAATATCCATCTTCCCCTATGATGAAAGCAACATGCAATGCATCCTCGCTCAATCCCATATCGACCATCGCTTGCATGTGACTTTGTACTATGATTGACATCCCAATGTCTGACATCATTCCGGCTACGCCAAGCTGGAGGAAATTTTGGACGTCCTCATCACTAGTCCATAAGAAGAAATCAGGATGGAACAAGCCGTCCCGAAATGCTTCCTGATAAAGCTGCAGTCCGGTAAGAATAGCAGGGTCGGCAGGAGTCCAATGGTATTGACCATCAGGTCCTAAGCGGAATGGTCGCGTATCAGTCAAAGCGGTTTGGCGACCGACAAAATTCATTGTAGCCATACCACTATGCATGGAGATAGGCACCAAAGCCGAGCCCACGCCACCTGGATCTTGATCGCGAAACAAACGAGCAATTTCGATTATCTCACTCATTGTGTAATAAGGCTTTATTTCTGCGCCTACTGCTTCCATCCAATCTCTGCGCATATAAATAACATTGTGACCGACTAATGGATCGGTTGGTTTGTTATGCATAAATATTGGTTTATGCAGGAAATAATATCCTCCCACTATTTCCGCAACAGCCGGACCTATACCTGAAGCTTGTACTGCGGCATAAGCATTTGGCCATCTTTGCCCCCAGTCATCGGGCATCCTACGTACTAATCCGTCACGCGCGTACAGAACAGCTTCACCGTGGACGTAATCCCATGTGGCCATATCCGGGACATCTCCCGCACTAATCCAAATACGCAACATTTCTGCCCAATTAGCCCAAGTCAAGTTAATCATTTCCCATTGAATGTTAAAGCGTTCAAAGAAATAACGACTCAGGTCGCAATCGTTGTAATCTACACCTTCTCTTACACCGGGACCTGCAAGTTGGATAGTCAAGGTTTCAGCCCAAGCCGGATTTCTCAGTAAATGACCGACCTCTCCGAGCGGAGTATCTCCCTCTTGAGTGGGCGTATCTTGGGTCGGTGCCGTCGTATCTGCACCGCCATTTGTTCCTGCGGGCTGAGCACAAGCACTCAAAAGCAACACCCCTGCTAATAGTAAAACGAAACATTTTTTCCAGTTAGTTCTTGACATCTTTTTCTCCTCTCAATTTATAATTCTATCCACTTTGGCTGAATACTATTTAACTCCTTTCCTTCAGCTTTTTAGTAACAAAAATAGTTAGCTTTTGCACGACTATCTATGCCTTTATAGCACCTAACATAATACCTTTTGCGAAGTGTTTTTGTAAGAAGGGGAAAACCAACATGATTGGCAGCATAGTGACCAATACTGCCGCCATTCTCATACCGTCGGCAAAAAAGTCTATTATTACCGCTGCACCGGCTTGAGCTTGTATCTGCCGAGCCATTTGTGCATCCATCACAATTGTTCGCAAAACTAGCTGTAGAACTGTCATATCGGGGTTACGTATAAATATCATAGGGTGAAACCATTCATTCCATCGATCAACGGAATAGAAAAGAATCATTGTAGCGATGATTGGTTTGGAAAGTGGTATCACAATATTGTACAATATTCTCCACTCACTTGCCCCATCTAAACGTGCAGATTCGATTAATGAATCAGGCAATGATAAAAAGTAATTACGCATTATGATGAAATAAAAAGTATTCACACCAGAGGCAAAAATTACAGACCAAACGGTATTGATTAACTGAAGCTCACGCATGACTAAAAAAATGGGGATTATGCCTCCGTTAAACAACATTGTAAATATCATGAGTTTTAAAATTAATTTTTTTCCGGGCAAGTTCTTTTGAGCGAGACCATAGGCCAGACTTGTTGTCAAAAACATATTAATTGGTACCGCTAATGCCAAAAGGTAAAGTGTGCTTCGGTAACCGACAAATACACGCCCATCTCTAAAGAGGATTGCATAAGATTCAAGGGTGGGCTCACGAGGCCAAAGAACAAATGAGCTCTCTAAAAATTCACGCTGTGTTAGGAAGGATGAGACTACAACATTGTAAAATGGAACAATAATTAATAGGGCATAGGAAAATAAGAAGATGAGTAAGATATAGTCCAGCAACTCTTTTTTATTGCGGTGACTGACTTTAGAAGTGTTATGAGTTAGTTTGGTTAACTTATTCAATGAAGCTTTATCTGTCATAAAGTCACCCTCCTATGTGAACAATCCGGTGCCAAACATTTTTTTAACAATGAGATTAACACCCACAAGAAACACTAGATTAAGAAGAGAACGAACCAATGCGACTGCGGTTGAAAAAGAGAAATTCACTGCAGCTAAAAATGTAATGCGATATATATACATATCGATGGTCTCCGCCGTACTGATTACAGCGGGGTTGCTCAGGTTGAAAATTTGATCGAATCCGGTAGTCATAAGATTTCCACAAGCTAAGATAAACATAACGATGATAACAGATTGAAGACCGGGTATGGTGATGTAACGTAGACGCTGTAAACGCGAAGCTCCATCTATTTCAGCGGCCTCATACTGCTCAGTATCAATGCTTGAAAGTGCTGCCATGTAAATAATTGCAGACCACCCGGCATGTGCCCAAATACCTGTAATGTATAAAAGTGGCCGAAAAATGGAAGGGGTGCCCAGAAAGTTAAACGGCTCCATTCCCACAATGCTGCGTATACCGTTTATAAATCCGGTACCGCCAAGAAAATTGATAAGCACACTTGATATAACAATCCAACCAAGGAAGTTCGGGAAAGTATAGATGGATTGAAGTATTCTCTTAGTGCGCTTCAATCTGACTTCATTCAAAGCAAGTGCAAGAATTATTGGAAAAGGAAAAGAAACAATAAGGCGTGTTATATTGATAATTAATGTAGTTTGAATGGAAGCGAAAAATCTAGGGTCGCGGAAAACATACTCAAATACTGTAAACCCAACCCACGGGCTACGTAAAATGCCCAAGTTTGCTCTAAAATCTCTGAATGCCAGTGTTAATCCACCCATTGGAAGATATGCAAAAATAACATACCAAAGGATACCTGGAATAATCATCAAGTAGATATGTCTATGTCGCCACATCAGGCGCCATAATTTACTCCAGTAACTCTTATCGGATGTAGATTGATTGAGCGTTTTGTCAGTTGATGAAGTTTGATTCATGCTAAAACACTCCCTGGTTCTCATAGCTTAATGATTCATTAATGTTGTTTCGCTGAGTATTGATACGGCCTTTTGAAAAAGTCGTACAGAGATATCTTAGCATTAATACCTAATAGGAAATGCAGTGCCAGTGAAAATGCGTGTATGCCTTGTTTTTAAGGAACCGTCTCCCCAAGTCCAGCGAAGAACATCGGGTAATTCTTTGCAATTATAAAGATCGCTGTGCCCTGCTTTATTTATGACCATAATAAAATCATATCCTTTGTACTCCAAAGCTTTGGAGACTTCCCAGCTTGCTGTATACAAGTCTCCATAAATAACATTCAAATCGTTTTCAGCGTTAGAAATATACACGCGGAAATCTCGTTTGTCATGAAGCCGTATTGCGTTGGCAAGCAAATTACCGCCTCGCATATTGGTAAAGCTTGAGCAACTGCACCATATGTTTCCAAAAGAATCCGGACGATGATATGCCGCAGCGAATGCAGCGGCAGCACCTGAACTGTTGCCTGTTAACAAGACTTTTTTCGGATCCTTAGAAATATTATAGCCTTTCAACGCTATCGGCATGAGTTCATTTAATAAAAAATCGCTGAAAACACTATCTATGCGGTCAAACTCAATACTACGGTTGTCGTTTGTACTATACGTCGTGACAAGTGGGTAGCCGGGACCAACATACTCAGGGTCGTTCCATTCTCCCGAATTCACGCACAATTTTATAGTTACAGGAATTTCCCCGTCAGCTATCATGTTATCCATGACGTGATTCATTTTCATGTTTATGGTTTGCTGCCAGTCACCATCCAACACTATCAACAAGTTAACTTCCTGTGCCTCGCTATATTGTGCAGGAACATAAACCGTATAGAAATGCGAAGTACCCGGATATGTAAGACAATCATCCAGTGTGCCAGTATAAAGGGTGCCTTTTGGAACATCAGTTCTCTCAATACTTTCTATTGAGTCTGGGTATAAATCGATGTTCGAACCTACTCGATGCATCGTACTGTAATCTACATCGTCACACACACAAGCCATTTCGTATACGTCTTTGTGTATCTTTAAAGTGACAAAGTTTCCATCGTCCTCTACTACAAGAAAATCTTTTGTGCGATACCATTCATTATTATTGCTCATAATTGACACACCTCTCTTTCGTAAAATCAGTCATCATCCTTGGCAACGGTACTATCGAGTTCCCAGTCAAGATTCTTATAATGGTTGCGCCGAGCGATTTTATCAGCATTGATTATTTGTGTGGCAAATTTTGCAACCTCTTTCGCCACCTTGCGTGGTACTGCAATTACACCGTCATTGTCGGCGACTATAACATCTCCCGGGAAAATGGTCGTGCCACCTATGGCAACAGGTACATCTTTTTGGTCAAATTGTATTTTGCACTGCACCATAGATTGTGATATGAAGTGTGACCAAATAGGGATTTTTTCTTGCATTATGACCTCGTCGGTATCGCGTATGCCGGAGCCGTTGAATACAATACCACGGCATCCGTTTTTCAATGCACCTAAGGTGTTTTCGGAGCCCATTAATCCTACATTTTGACAACTTACATCAATAGCCATAAAGTCGCCTTCCTCTATCTCGGATAGCCAAGGGTATGTACAGACATTTCCATAATACCATCCCTGCCATTCGGTGTAAGCATCGCCTCTTTCTTCCGGATAGGGCCCTACATAGGGTAGATATCTCGCAGTCCTAGCAATACCAATCGCACTTGCACGAAAAAGCGGACGTATTTTAGCATCGAGTGATCCAAAATTATGATACCCAATCCAGTCCATGCCGTCACGCACATCAGCAACCCTCAAATTCTTATACAACTCTAACAACACCTTGTTTTCTTTTTGCATGATGACTCCTCCATAAAAATAAAATATCTACTCACATTACATAAGTATGGTTAATAAATTTCTATTGCGCAGAGTGTGAAAACGTTTACATACGGCGGCTAAAAAAAACTCGCCATGATAAATTCTCAAACATATACCACATTGAATCGGGGTGGGTGTTCGCCTACATTTGTCATTATAGACATAGACCTTTAAAAAATCATAAATAAAACTGTAAATATACGCAAATTAAAACACAATTATTCTATTTTGTCAATACAAATTTAATAAAACTGCAAAAAACCCAGATGTAATTGTACTGTTCATCTTTCTTCAATGCTAAGCTTGATGTACACTTACACAAAAGTGTAGTCAGCAGATATATTAATTAATTTGACTTTGTGAAAAGTTCTTATATAATATACCTGCAGTCGGTGCAGTATCAAGCGCGGACTATCATTATTAAAGTAGGTGATTTTTAATGCTAAAAATGGCAATTGTAGGAGCTGGTGTTTGGGGCGATACGCATGCCGGGATTTTTTCAGAGCATCCATATGTTGAGAATGTGGCTATCTGTGATTTGGATGCGGATAGGGCAAATTTAGTGGCGAAAAAGCATAGAATTAAGGGGGTTTACTCGGATTACAAGGAGATGTTTTACAAATCTGGATGCGATGCGGTGTCCATCGTAACTCCTGACCATCTCCACGCGGATATAGCCGTAGCTTGCGCTGAAGCGGGGAAAGACATGCTAATTGAAAAGCCTATTGCTACAACTAAAGATGATGTCCACCGCATTGTTGACTCCGCAAATAGACACAATGTCAGGGTTATGGTGGATTTGCACAATCGTTGGAATCCTCCGTTCGTCGCCACGAAGCAAGCTATTGACGCAGGAGAGCTGGGAGAGTTGCAGACAGGATATATACGTTTGAATGACATAAAATGGGTAGCTACGGATATGCTTTCTTGGACAGCGCAATCATCTATCTTGTGGTTTTTAGGTAGCCATAGCCTTGATACATTACGTTGGCTTTTTGATGACGAAGTAAAACGTGTGTACAGTGTTTCAAGTTGCGGTGTAATGGACTCTCATGGAGTCCCTGCGACGGATGCCTATCTTACAACGCTTGAGTTTGAGAAAGGCGCAATAGCGCAGATGGAAAACTCATGGATTACACCTAACGGAAACCCAAACATAAATGATTTCAAATTTAACATTTTGGGTAGTAAAGGAATGGTGGCTATTGATGCAAGTAATCACAACCTGATTCAGAAGTATACCGACGAAAAGACAATTGTCCCTGATATTTTGGTCCGCAACACAGTTCATGGTCGTGTAAAGGGGTTTGCTTATGAAAGCATTCGTAGCTTCGCAGATAAGATTATTTCCGGAGAGGATTTTGTTGTTAGTATGGAAGATGCAGCAAAGACCTCGTTAGCGATATTATCAATCCTTAAATCGGCAAAAAACAGAATGCCCGTGGATGTAGAGTATTAATTAGGGTTAGGTAACTATATAATCAGTAATGACGTAGCCTTCATGAAAACGTTTACTCGCGGCTTACACAGCAATCAAGTATGGTGGTATTGCGCGCGCAAGTGCATTACCACTGGGACTCTGAAGGAATAGCAATGTGGTAGCTGCAATGGTTTGAACTACAAGGATTTAAGAAATAATAAATTATGTTCTGCTCTTGCACTGTCAAATGATACATCTATCTCTATAGTTAGAGTAGCGTTGTATGAGATCTGTTTTAGACGATTGATACGGCTTGCGTGAACTGAATATTTTTCAGAGTTCAAATAGCTGCGCATTGCCGGAGAGCCATCGTCATCAGAGATATGGGTGTGATGGATTTTGTCTGCGAATTTTTTGAGATCTATATCTGCCTCATCAGAGTGTTCCATATTATAAAAGTCCATAGTGAGTCCAATGTTGTGATTGTCTAGTTCCTGAACAATTTCATATGCATCAGGCAATTTGTTCACAAAATTGCAAAAACATGGAGCCAGTGCTTCCAGTGTTGTTTTTATTCCGAAAATTCCGAATTCTTCCGAAGTAATTCTAAGAAATTTCAGTAGTTGCTTTTTCGCCAGTGTTCGATTAAAATAATTCGGAAGAAGTCGTGATTGCGGCGAGCCTATTACAATCGCACGAACACCGAGTGTGCTCCCCCGATTGGCGGCCCTTCGAGCGTATTGTGCTATGGCGATTTCATCAAAGTTTGGACCCGCTATTGCTACCTCGGGAGGACAATATGCATTCATGCACAGAATGGGAAACGAAACTTCCTCCACCTGTTTTTTTAGGTTGAAAAAATCGCCATCACTCATATCAGATATAACCCTACATGGAAATTCAGCATAATCAAATCCTACTTGAGATAGTTCCTTATATTCATAAGGCTTGGCGGTACAACCTATTAGCATAGATACTCTCCTTCATTTCTGCATATAACTTTCATTACAAGGAGCATTTGACCATGGTATACAGAAAAAATGTTACATTAAAAGAGGTTGCGGATAAGTCAGGCGTTTCTATTGCCACCGTTTCTCGTGTACTAAACGAATCCGGTTATGTTAGCCCGGATATCTCGAAAAATGTGAGAGCGACTGTCAAAAAATTGGGTTATTACCAGAACTTGACAGCACGTAGTCTTAAAACGAACTCAACAAATATGATAGCACTCATCACTGCGGATATATCAAACCCATATATGATAACTGTCGCTAAAGCTATTGAGAATCTTATCCAAGAACAAAACTATAATCTACTTGTTTGCAGCACTGAAGGTGATCCTGATAGGGAGTTTGCACACTTAAATATGCAAATGAGCAGAAATGTTGATGGTATAGTCATAAATGCCACAGGTTTAAACGAGGACTTAATAGAAAGAATCAGCAACCGCATACCGCTTGTATTGGTGCACAGGGAGTACTACACTCAGGGGTTTACCGGTGATTTCGTGGATAGTGACAACGAGAAAGGCACATATGGGTTGACAAAGCATCTTTTAGCATATGGACACAGAAACATTTTTGTAATTAAAGGCAATAAACATGCAAGCACCAATACGTATCGGTTTAAAGGTTTTATTACGGCAATGGCAGAAGCCGGAATTGAGGTAAATGAATTCTATCCTTTTCAATTTGACGGAAATTTTAGTGAAGAGTCCGGATTTAAGGCAGTTGAGTATTTGCAAACGCTACCTATTCGTCCCACAGCTATCCTAGGGCTTAATAACACTATGACGGTTGGTGCCCTTCGCGCACTTTTAGCAAGCAGAATAACCGTTCCAGAACAGATGTCCATTGTTTCTTATAATGATATTGATTACAAAGAACTCATGACCATTCGTCCGACACTACATGCAATCAACCCTGCCGAAATAGGGGAACTTGCCGGTAAAGCCCTGCTTGAACGTTTGGCAAACAACAAACTCCCAAACAGAGAGTTTATATTGGAGGGACACATGATTCCAGGCAATACAGTCAGTATTCCTGCTTTAGAGTGAGGGGAATATAGGTAGAATAATAATTATTATCTTCCGTCCGTCCATTCGATATTAGCTATTTTTCCGCATTTTCCAACTCGCCGACCTATAGGCATATCCGGCAACTCGACAATGGATATCTCGGCAAGGTATTGGATTTCGCTACCTTCTTCAAGATGACCTGAGATTGTTCGTTTTGAGCCATATTCCGAAACCAATGCATGCAGATGAGGCTTTCCTTCGATAACGAGTCCTTCCGCAGTAACGAGCTCCAGCGGTCCTTCAACATCTTCGAAGATATCGGTTGGAGTGTCGTTGTTGTCTTTTATGTAATGGTAGCTGAATTTTCGCAAGGAGCCAATTGCTGAGGTAACAATTCCGGTTTTTATTCCATGTTCTTCTACTGCTTTGCTTATGCATCTAAGGAGGTCATCGCCTTTAGTGAGGTGGATTAACAAGACACGTCCCGTTTTTTCTGCTAAAAAGGTGGTCATAATATAGTTTTCTCCAATCAAATTTTTATTATGGACAATTATATCAAAATGTTGTCTAATGTCAATATGATTACTAAGATACATAGACTATGCTCATAAGAGCTCATAAAATATACGGAGTGACACGATAAACTATGGATATTCAAGTTACAATCAACCAGATGGCAGTTATCTTTATTATCATGGCTGTTGGTTATGTTATAGGTAAGGCGAAATTGCTCACACCCGATGGCAACAAGGTTCTTTCAAGAGTTGTCTTGTTTGTTGCCGTTCCTTGCACAATACTTTTTTCGGTTTTGACCGGCAACATGGATGTTTCCGTGGAAGATACTGTTATGTTTTTGCTTTTCGCACTGCTTACGTTTGCTATTGCGTTTGCTATATCCATACCTGCGGTGCGCCTCATGGGCGGGGATAAGGCTAATCATGGTTTATTTAACTATATTACGGTTTTCAGCAACAGTATTTTTATGGGATTTCCCGTGATTATCGCAATTTTTGGCATTGAGGCTGCGTTTTATGTGGCACTTTTCAGCGTAGTTTTTAATGCTTTGACTTTTTCGGTCGGCATATTTATGATTTCCGGCAAGGGTACGACGTTTGACCCGAAAAGGCTTATAAACAGCACGCTGATAACAGCTTTGATAGCCATTCCGCTGGCGATTGCGGGTTTTCGCACACCGCCTGTTGTAACGGAGGCAATCGGTTTTATCGGCAGTATGACGACACCGGGAGCGATGCTCGTCATTGGTGCCTCGCTGGCTCATGCAAAGGTCAAAGATGTGCTTTCTGAGTGGCGCATTATTCCAATCACAGTATTAAAGCTGGTGGTGGTTCCAGTTATCACATGGCTCATTTTGAGAATGATAATCGCAGATGAACTTATGCTGGGTGTGCTTGTAGTTTTGGCTGCAATGCCTACGGCAGCGATGGCTGCAATGCTTGCAGTAGAATACAAAGGTAATGAGCGTGCTGCTTCTGCGGGCGTGTTATTGACGACGCTCTTTTGCTGTGTGACGGTACCTATGCTCGTGTATTTTTTATTTGCGGGGTAGTATTTTATTTTTGAATGTGTTATCCTTGGTAAACGCTGATTTAAATGTCATAGATGAAAGGACTGTTTTTATGATTGACTTAACAATATATAAAGAAGGTTTGGAACAAAATATAAAAAAGGCGCGGGAGAACAGAATCGTGTTGCCAACCTTTGAACAGATGATGTATCCGGGGGCAAATGTGCCTGAGCAGACGGTGGAGAAGCTGAAAAATGTCGGCATGTGGGAACTGTCTCCGCTTAATCTCTTTCGTATATCATGGAAAAATGAGCAGATACCCAAGGGAGGGTTATTCGGCAAGCCGAATTATATCGAGCTTCCGTCAGAACTGACAGGTGTTTCGGCTAAGATAGTTTGCCTGGTAGGTAAGTTCTTTCCCACGGGTTGCCATAAAGTTGGTGCTTCATTTGGCTGTCTTGTACCAAGGCTTGTCACGGGGCAATTTAACTCCGCAACGCAAAAAGCTGTATGGCCTTCCACCGGTAATTACTGTCGTGGCGGAGCATTTAATTCTAAACTTTTGGCGTGTGAAAGCGTTGCCATTTTGCCTGAGGGCATGAGTCGCGAACGTTTTGAATGGCTTTCGCAGATTGCCGATGAAATTATAGCGACGCCGGGGTCTGAGAGTAATGTCAAAGAGATTTTTGACAAGACCAATGAGCTACGAAATACCCGCGACGATGTGATGATTTTTAACCAGTTTGAAGAAATGGGTAATTACTTATGGCATTATAAAGTTACAGGAAACGCTGTCAGCGAGGTGTTTTCCGATATTGATTCAAATTCCAGGGATAAGCTGAATTTTGCAGGTATTTGCCTGATGTCGGGCAGTGCGGGTTCACTTGGGGCAGGGGATTACTTGAAGCAGGTCTTTCCTCATTCGAAAATTGCTGTTGGCGAGGCGTTGCAATGTCCGACGATTCTCAATAATGGTTTTGGTGACCATCGGATTGAGGGCGTTGGCGATAAGCATATTCCATGGATTCATAATGTAAGGAATACAGATATGGCTATTGCCATTGACGATGCCGATGCTATGAAATTACTGCGTTTGTTCAACGAACCCGCAGGTATAGAATTCCTTACAGACGAAATCGGAATGAATCCCGTAGACGCTCAAAACCTTTCGCTCATGGGCATTTCAGGCATTGCAAACATGCTTTGTGCAATCAAATTTGCTAAGCATTATGAGCTGACATATAAAGATGTTGTTGCGACT
>Ga0209755_10007039_pt1 | contig 12280 bp, 7 predicted proteins | sample TergutCo191P1_FD_187301 | JGI IMG/M metagenome (GOLD analysis project Ga0209755, IMG submission 187301) | Cornitermes sp. P1 segment gut microbial communities from Petit-Saut dam, French Guiana - Co191P1 (SPAdes) (version 2) | ecosystem: Host-associated > Arthropoda: Insects > Digestive system >... | reverse complement strand
CAAATTGAGGGAAGCACCGGAGGGGGTCGGAAGTGAAGCGAAAGGCCCCGCAGGGCCACCGGAGGGAGCCGTTTTTGAGGAACTTTTTGGGCGAGCAAAAAGTTCCCCGCCGGAGGCAGAATGCCCGAAGGGCGAAAAAGCCCGGGCCGCAGGCCCAGAAAGAACAACACCCGAAGGGTGAAGAGAAACATTTCAAAAAACGGCCCGGGCCGCAGGCCCAAAGAGAACAACGCCCGGAAGGTGAAGAGAAACATTTCAAAAAACGGCCCGGGCCGCAGGCCCAGAGAGAACAACGCCCGGAGGGCAAAGAGAAACATTTCCAAAAATGGCCCGGGCCGCAGGCCCAGGAAAGAACAACGTTTGGAGGGCGAAGAAAGCCGGGCCGCAGGCCCATAAAAACATTCTCAGTTAAAGAAACCCGCCCGGAGGGCGAAGAGAAATGTTTCAAAACATTGAAGGAACCGCCTCCCTTTCAGCACTAACTCAACCAAAGTTAACGCTAACCCAACCAAAGTCAGCGCTGACTTGCACCTTGTTGGCTTGCAAGCCCCCGCCTTTGTCGCTTGGCTGTCCCTATGGGTGCCTATTTTGACAGTTTTGGGGCTCTGCTTTTTTGCCCGCAGCGGCGGGGGCAGGCTCGAAGAAGGTTTTGAGTTTTAGAAAGTGCTTCTCGAAGGCGTGGTAGCTGACAACGGCCATGAGGCAACTGACAAGGCAGCCAAAACTGCCCAACACAAAGGCGGCTGCCACCTCATTGGGCACCCACTGTTTGACAAACTCCAAACCATTCCGGCTAATGAGGAAATAGGCAACCATGGCGTGGTAGACATAGAGGCCATAGGAATAGCGGCCCAGGAAGCCCATAAACTTGGAGCAGAAAAACGCCCAGGTGAGGGAGCGGGGTTTGGCCGTAATGGCCATGGCGAGTATACCGGCAAACACCACATTAAAGGCTGTTTCGCGAAGCGGCCTGAAAACATTCCAGAGAGTGCTGTCTTTTTGCCCCGCGGTGACAAGAAAGGAGAAGAGAATGAAGAGGCCACCGCCGCCCAACAGCCAATAGCCGGTTTTGCGCATCCACCGGACATAATGCTCCGGGGTGTTGCCACCACGCACCACAAGGGCTAGAATGCCGCCCAGACACAGCGCGTCAAAACGGCAAAACGTCAGCGCATAAATGGCCAGTGGGTTGGCCTCAACGGCATACATGCCCAGGCGCGTCGCCAGAGAAAAGACAATGAGGCCCCCGGCCATATAGACAAGCGTCTTCCTCGGGAAGAAAAACACCAGAAAAGGCCACAACATATAAAAATGCTCCTCAACGCACAGAGACCAGAAGTGGCTGACATAGGGAAGTTGCGCCCACTCCGTGACGTTGCGCAGCCAAATATAAAAGTTGAGGCCATAACTCCAAAGCCACCCTTGAATGCTTTGGAGGGTGTGCATTTCTCCGAGAGTTTGGGGCCCAAGCGTTGCGAGTTTGGGCAGGCCGAAAGCCACAAGCGCAATGAGGGCCAGCACGCCATAATAGAGGGGGAAAATACGCAGGAGGCGGCGCATGTAGAAGTTTTTGAAGAAGTGGGGTTTGGCTTTGGTGTCATACAAAATGCCCGTAATAAGAAACCCCGACAGCACAAAAAACACCTCCACGCCGAGAGCACCATAGGAGAAGAGTTGTTTGAGTGCGTTTTGGAAGGCCCCCGCCCATGGCATGGGGTTTGAAAAGAGGTGCACTGCCAAAACAAGGCCAATGGCCAGCCCACGAATACCGTCCAACGCTGGAATATGCCCTCGAAAGGCTTGCTTCATTCCGTCCGCTTTTATGCAGTTTCTCCGGAGAGCGCACTCGAAAAGTGTTTGGAGAATAACTTTAGGTGGCAGGTGCTTGTTTCTTCTCTCATGGAGGGAGCAGGGGGGGAGGAAAGCCTAAGCGAGGGGGTGTTTGTGGGGAGCGGGCCAGGCGCCGCTGCGCACGGCCAGTTTGCTGATGACAGTCAACGAGAGGGCAAGCCCCATGGAGCCGAAATAGGAGCGGGTACCCATGTCTCCCCAGCACTGAGCGAGGTATGTAATGACAAAAGACAGGGCCGTAAAAATAGCCGTCCTGTCAACGGGGTGGAGTGTACGCGGGTAGGAGCGAGCGGCGAAGAAAATGAGGGCGACGACGGGGAGGAACATGGCCGTAAAGCCGAAGAGGCCGCCTATTGTCCACATCCACAGGATGGTGTTGTGGGGGTGGAATTGGTAGGTGGGCATAATGAAGGAGATGTCCGGAAGGACAATGGGCTCCTGAAAGCGGTGTCCGAAGCCGAGGGGGAGAATGGCGTTTTCGCTCCACGTATAAAGCACGTTAAAGTTTTCCATGTCGCGGTAGTCAGCACCGGTTTGGTTGGGGTCCCCCTTAATGAGGGACTTTATCATTTGGGCGGGACCCCAAATAGGGTTGTGGTGGAGAGCATCCGCCTTCCAGCCCACGGCGACATAGAGAGAGAAGATAGGTGAAAGCACAACGAGGGCCTGGAAAGCAGAGCGTTTTATGCGGCTCCACGGAAGCATTACCAGAACAGTAATAATGGAAATAACCAGTGCGACATAAGCGAGCCGTCTGTCATTATATTTCATTCCGAGGAAGACAATGGGGACCCACAGAGGCAAGTGCCACAGGGTTTTGGCGATGGGGCGCTCAAACACCAGCGCGACGGCCATGGTTAGGACGGGGACAAACAGCAGAGTGTCCGAGTGTGAAGTGGTAAACTCAACCTCCCAGCCATTGGGCCAAACAATGGCGCGCATAAAATAAACACCTATGATGGATTTGACGACGGCGGCGGCAACAATGACGCGTGCAATAAGCCTAAAGTCCTCCGTACGCCCGGGAATGGCATGGAGGAAGAAGAAGCCCATGACGGGGAAGAGCAGCATTTGGCGCAGTTGCCACAAAGCCTCGTTGAAGTCACCGCCGGTAGCGACGCCCCACACGTCCAAAGCGAGGACGACGGCAAACTGGAGGACGAGGAGGAAATTCAGCTGGCGCACAGAGGGGGTGCCTGGCGGGTCCAAATGCTCCACCCGAAAAGCCCTGCGCCAAATGCCGACAAACAGCAGCAGAATGACAGCTGCGTCCAAGCCTGTCAGGCGTAGGAGGGAAATGCCGGTACTGGCGGAGAGGTTGAGGAAGAGGAGGTTGGCAATAGGGGCCAGAGGGGAGGCCCAGAGGCCGGAGTGAGGGCCTTCTGGGAGGTAGTCACAAACCAGCATGAGGAAGAGGAGGCACAAAGTGCTGGTACGCAGGGGCAAGCGAAAAAGCAGAATGGCCAAAATAAAAACAACGGTTGGCAAAGCCGTCACAAGCAAGCTGCCATTGCCGAAAGCAGCCATGAGTGCCGTCATAGAGACGAGGCCCAACACGAGTGAAGCGCGAAATACAAAGCGCCAAACGGGGGAGCGGGCCTTCGGCGCTTTGGCGGGCTCCAACGAGAAGGAGGGGAAGGCCTCCTGCGGGTTATGGGCGCGGCGGCCAACCTCGTTGAAGTGTTTAACAACCGTCCGCTCAGCATGGGCAGCGGGCGAAGCGGCCTCTGGCTTAAAGGTGTGGGCACTTATGTTAACTCGTGTTTTCTCTTCACCTTCTGTCCGGGAGCGTCCATGGGGTTGAGGCGGCTCGCCCGTGGGAGTTGGTGCAGCAGCAGCGGCACTCCTGTGCGACTTTGCGAAAATGGCGGACAAGGGTTTAATACGCGTAACAAGCTCCTCCGGCCTTTGGGCAACCGACTCCCCAAACATTTCCGTAGACGGCTTCTCTTTGGGCAGCGGCAGCGGTGTTGGCACGTTGGCCACCCCAAATATTTCCGTAGACGGCTTCTCTTTGGGCAGCAGCGGCGGTGTTGGCACGTTGGCCACCCCAAACATTTCCGTAGACGGCTTCTCTTTGGGCAGCAGCGGCGGTGTTGGCACGTTAGCCACCCCAAACATTTCCGTAGACGGCTTCTCTTTGGGCAGCGACAGCGTCGAGGAAACGGCATTGGGGGGCGGTTGCGCCAAAAGTGTGCCCAAGGGTTGAATGCGGGTTTCAAACTCCCCAAATTTTTCCGTAGGCGGTGCAGGTGGCGACCCAGGCGGTGCAGGTGGTGGCCCAGGTGGTGCAGGTGGTGGCCCAGGCGGTGCAGGTGGTGGCCCAGGCGGTGCAGGTGGTGGCCCAGGCGGCCTAGGCGAGCTGGGGGGTGTGGGAGGGGGCTCCTCTGGAGGCTTGTTGGGGGGGGTGTTTTCCATTTCGCGTTGGGTACGCACCCAGGTTTTGGGGGACTTGTTTCTTCCTGTCAACGTTAAAGCGAGTTTCCAGGCGACAAACCAGGGGGCGCAGGCCAAGTCCAAAAGGCCTCTGAGGCCTGCCTTGGAGAGTTGCCAGCCGCGCAGCACATAAAGCAGCAAGCAGAAAACCGCGCCGCTGAAGGCAAAGGTGGAAGCTGGCCAATAGCCTTCCCAAAGGCCCAGCATGAGTGCAACCAGCAGCCCGCCCAAGTTGCAAAGTACCAACCAACTGAGGGGGGGGACGAGCACGTCCAAGGCCAAATCCACCCAGAGGGGCTTTGCGTGGCGTATGCCTTGCCATAGCAGGGGAAGTCCCATGCTTTTCATGAGGGCGAGGCGTCCTCCTTCCCAGCGTTGGCGTTGGGAGCGAGAGGCTTTCTCGTTGCCTGTCATTTCGCCGAGTACTTCGGCCTCGCTGGCATAAAAAACGCGGTAACCGGCGCGTCCGAGGAGAACGCCATACTCCAAGTCCTCCACAACAGAGTGGGCGCGGTGGGGGACTTCGCGAATAAGCGCGGAAACAAAACACATGCCGTTGCCGCGCAAGCCGCATGAGAGGCCTAGGCGCTCCCTGGCCAGGGAGCGGACGCCGTGGAAGGTGGCAAAGGCAATGCGCATGAGGCGTGTGCGCCAGGTGCTGTTTATCTCGAGGACGCCATAATGCGCCTGCATTGCCATGGCGCCCAACTGAATGCGTGCGGCAAAGGCCTTGAGTGTATTCTCCGAGAGAAGGCTGTCAGCGTCGACGACAACAACAGCCTCCGCGAAACCTTCTTTGAGGCTTTTTTGGAAGGCAAACTCCAGGGCATAGCCTTTGCCGCGCTCCGTTTCGCTATGGCGCTCCCAAACAGTGGCGCCGGCTTGTTGAGCGAGGAGAGCGGTATTGTCCGTGCAGTTGTCGGCAACAACAATAACGCGAAACTGCTGCTTGGGCCAGGCTTGTTTGCGTAGGTTTTCAATGGTACGTGCAATGCCTGCCTCCTCATTGTGCGAGGGGACTAAAATGTCAAAACGCAGCGAAGAGGTTTTGAGAGGCGGTGTGGGGACACGCGCAGAAAGCAGCGTGAGGGCCAGCAAATAGAGGCAAGGGAGGGCTGTGAGGCCTGCCGCAATGCATAGGAGAATGTCCAAGAAATTCATGGTGGGCTAGGAATGGAATTCAGAGAGCACGGGCAATTTGAGGCGTTGCTCAATTTGCCAAGCTTCGATGATGCGGCCGCTGAGGAAGTCCAACAAAAAGCAAATGAAGACGGACAAGAGGGCGCCCACCACAAGTCCCGCGACAGCAATGAGGGGGCGGTTGGGGGAGGCAGGCTTTTTGGGCACTTGTGGGGGTTTGACAACGCTATAGCGGTATTTAAACGCAGCCCTTGCCACGTCTTCCTCAATGCGTGCCGAGTCCGAGCGCATTTGCAACTCTTGGAGTTTGGCAATGGCCATACGCAGTTGCTCACGCGCCACGAGAATAGAAGGGTCATCATCCACATCCGGCAGCAGTTGCTCCAAAAGCTCACTGGCACTGCTGCTGCGGCCAACGGATGAGCGCCGTATACTGGAGGTGGCGATGGAGTCGGTTTCCGGGTCTCTCCCTCCCAGGCTGCGGTATTCCTCCAAAGCCTGATCCATCTCACGTCTCAACGCGGCCAACTGCGACGAATCCTCTTTCGCTGAGCGAATGCGGTGCTCCAAGTCCGTAATGTTGGGGTGGCTTGGGGCATAGACGGTGCGTTGCTCCGCCAGTTGGACCTGCAACTCAGTTACCCTCCGGTTGCGGGACTCTTGAAGGTCCTCAATGGCCCTCGCCCGAGAGCGAATGGTATAGCGCAGTTGCGCCAGCGCTTGTGTATTGGCCGTTTCTGTGGAAGGCCTTGGGACCGCCCTGGAAGGTTTGGCCTCGGAGGAGGAGGACGAGGTGTTTCTCCCTCTCCCTCTGGCAGCTCGGCGCTCTTCCACGGCTTTTTCCATGTTGTTGACCAGCTGCGCAATGGACACCTCGTCGTTGGCGACATAACCCTCGAGAATGGAAATGGCCTCGGAAATGGCGGACACCTCCGCCAGGTGGCGTGCTTCCAGAAAGTTTTGCTGGGCTGCTTCGACAATGCGGCGCGCCAGCGAGGCTTCCGGCCAAAAAACCTCAATGCTAACCGTCCCACTTTGCCCCGTATACACAACGAGGCGTTTTTCGAGAATGCCCACCATGCCCTCAATTTTCTCCTCCTCCGTAGGTGGCTTTGAGAACAAACCCATCAACTTGTCTTTCAACCCCAATATGGGGTTGCGCGTCTGTTGCCAGTGCTCAACAAGCTCCAACTGGCGAACCATGGAGACGAGGTTGTTGTGGGCCATGACGGTTTCCCGGGCTGCCTGGGTGGGGCCTTCGGTGTCCGGGGCCATGTTGCGGTGGGGGTTTCCAAGGCTTGCAAGCATGGAATTTCGGTTGGCCAACAGCACAGTTTCAGAGTGGTATTTGGGGGGCATAATAAAAACAATGAGCGCCACCAAAACCGCGAAGAGAACAAAACAAAAGAAGGCGGCGAAACGGTGGCGCTTGACGGAGCGGAAAATGAAACCCATCCACAAATAAATGAGGCGGTAGTCAAAGAGGGCAGCCGAGGTGTCAACATCGGCACGGTTTTTCAATGAAACGGAAGGTTGTGTTTGTTGCATGGCTTAGTCGTGGACAGTTTTGGAAAGAATTTCTTGTGCGTCGCGTCCTTGAATGACGAAAAAATAAATGAAGACAACAGCAATCCAATAAAAGACATTATAGGCAAAAAAGTGGAACATGGCTTTGCGCAGAGCCAAACCAGGTTGGGGAATTTTTGCTGCGCGCATCGGGAGGATGACCATCATGATGATGACGGAAAGCAACAAAATTTTGTCCATAGCAACCCCAGAAAGACAAGCACAAACAACCCCTGCAAACCCAGGCGCCTTCTTCAGCCTCCTGCTGTGCGCCAGCCTCGCATTGTGCGCATGTAAGCCACAGGTTGCAAGCACTCCTCAAGCTTCACCCCAAAATACTTCTCCCTCCTGGATAAACCCCACCGCTGAAGCAAAACCCTTGCCAACACCTTCCCTGTCCGTGGATTGCCAGACAAAAACCACCCCCATTAGCCCCTTCATTTATGGGGTGGCGTTTGACCCGCAGCGCGCAAACGACGATACGGCATACCACCTGGGGGCCACAACTCGCCGTTGGGGGGGCAACCTAAGCAGCCGGTTTAACTGGAAATTGGGAAATGCTTGGAACACAGCCTCCGACTGGTATTTCCGAAATGTCAACTACACGGGAAACCCCCGCTGGCACTATAATGACTTTTTGAAGCAACAACGCCAATGGAAAATGCAGACAGCACTCTCCATTCCCATGCTGGGCTGGGTGGCCAAAGACACCGTTTCCGCAGGCTTTCCGAAAAAACAATTCCCCAACCAGCAAGCCTTTGAGCCACAACACCCACAGTTTGGCAACGGCGTGGGCCTAAACGGCAAACCCCTCAAACCGGGCTCCCCTCTGCTGACTTCCACCCCCGCCCCACCTGAAATGATGGGGGAATGGGTGAAAACCCTCCAAAAAGAAGACGCCGCCAAAGGCCATGGCCGCTCCATACACCTCTATTTTTTGGACAATGAGCCCAACCTTTGGAACCAAACACACCGGGACATATACCCGGAGCCACTCAGCTATGACGCGTTGCTTGAGAAAACCATTGCCACCATACGCGCCATACGAAAGGCGGACCCACAGGCGCTTATTGCAGGGCCTTGCGAGTGGGGGTGGACGAATTTCTTCTGGTCCGCCAAGGACATTGCCGAAGGGGGCCCCCTCCTCGCCCCGGATAGGCGTGCCCACGGGGGAGAGCCCCTCGTCCCCTGGTATTTGAAAAAACTCTATGAGCACCAGCAAACAACAGGAGAGCATATGTTGGACGTGTTGGACTTGCACCACTACCCACAAGGCCAAGGGGTAGGCATAGGAGAGGAGGGCGGCACAGACGCGCAAACCAACGCCCTGCGCCTGCGCATGACGCGCTCCCTGTGGGACGCAACCTATAAGGAAGAGTCCTGGGTAAATGAAAAAATGCACCTCATTCCACGCATGCGCGCGTGGGTGGCCCAAAACTACCCCGGCCTCAAACTCTCCATTGGCGAATATAACTTCGGCGCCGAAAACCACCCCTCCGGCGGACTTGCCCAAGCAGAGGCACTGGGCCGCTTCGCCCAGGAAGGCCTGGACTATGCCTTCGCCTGGTATTACCCCAAAAAGAGCAGCGCCGCAGCCCAGGCTTTTCGCGCCTTCCGCAACTATGACGGCAAGGGCGCACAGTTTCTCGACAACTTTGTGCCCAGCACAGCCCCCGCAGAGGTGTCCGTTTTTGTCTCCTCCAACACGGCCAAAAACAAACTGGTGTGGGTGGTGCTGAATTTGAGTGCCTCCAAACCTCAAACTCTGGCGCTGTCTCTCAAAAATTGCCGCCCCATAAAACAACAACGCCACTTTATAACGCGCTTTGACGCTGCGGGCCTCGTGGAAACCAGCGCAAAACCCGCTGACACCCTCCACCTGCCACCTTTTTCTCTGGCCGTGGTAGAGTTAAGCCTTGTAGGAGAGGAAACATGAAAGTCCTCTTCGCCCTCCCCTTCCCGCCTTTGCCTGCAAACTTCGGCGGCGCCATGCGCATGTTTCACCTGCTGAAACAAGTGGCCTTGCACCACGAGGTGACGGTGCTCGGCTATGGCAACGTTGAAGACAAACAAAACCTGCAAAAAGCCATGCCCCTCAAAGAGGTGCATATGCTGCCCTACTCATGGAAACACAAACATAGGCGCCTGGGGCAACTCTATTCCTGCTTCACCCGCCATAGCTTTTTTCAGCAGTCCGTCACAAACGCCACCTATGGGCGCGCGCTGAATGCACTCCTCTCCCAAAACAACTTTGACGTTGTGCACACCGAGTTTTCCCACCTGGGCCCCTTCAAATTGCAGACAAAGGCCCTCAAAGTGTTGGACGCGCATAATGTGGAATGGGACAACTTCCGGCGTATGTATGAGGCCTCTGGCTTCGGCCTCAAAAAACTACACTACTGGGCGGAATATAAAAAACAACACGCCGACGAGTTGAAAACCTGCCGCGCACATGACGCCATTGTCACCACCTCCGAGAGGGACTTGGCACTGTTGGCGCAGTGGCTGCCCCATATACGCGGTGCGGTGGTGCCCAATGGGGTGGACTTGGAGTATTTTTGCCCCTCCCGGGACCCCTCCCCCAAGCCCTTCCACTTCGTCTTTACGGGGATGATGGCTTATGTGCCCAACCATGACGGCGTGGGTTGGTTTTTGGACTGCATTTGGCCACACATTCTGCAAAAACACCCCCAAGCACGCTTCACCATTGTCGGCAAAAACCCACCACCCTTTGTGCTCGCTCGCCAGAGTGAAAGCGTGAGGGTGACAGGCACAGTGGAGGACGTCCGCCCCTATGTGGAAGAAGCCAGCGTCTATGTGGTGCCCTTGCGTATGGGCGGCGGCACCCGCCTCAAAATTGCTGAAGCCATGGCCATGAAAAAACCTATGGTGACAACACGCATAGGTTGTGAGGGCATTGCGTTGGCTCATGAGAAGACAGCCCTTCTCGAAGACTCACCCGAAGGCTTTGCCAATGCCTGCATACGCCTGGCCGAGGACAACACCCTGCAAAAACGCCTGGCCGAGGAAGCCTTTCAAATGGCCTCGGCCCACTTCGGCTGGCAAGCCATCGGAAAGGCCCTCTTGGAAAACTATGAAAGGTGGCTGGCTGAGCAAAGGGGTTGAAAGAAAACACCGCCCGGAAAAACCCAGGCGGTGCATTCTCTTGCCTCTCAGGGGCCTCACAAAGGCAGGGGGGTTTCTTCTTCGGGCATGAAGCCGGTGACAGTAATGCTGAATGGGCCTGCAGTGGCATTGCCAGTGTTCCTGGCGTCAACATAGAAATAGTAGGTTGTCCCGGCAACGCCTGCAACGCTCAGCTCCTCAGGCCTACCGTTGCCCCCGTTGTTGGCGGCAGCTGCGCACATATTCCCGTCCCCACAGGTGCCCTCCCCCTCTGTCATCCAAAGCAGCGGGTTATAGTTTGTGCCTGCCGCAGGTGTCACGAGAACGCGGAAGTTGCCGTCCTCTGCCGGAGTATATGAATAGACCAATTCGCGCCCATCGGCATGGACGTTATTGTTGGCGTTGTCGTTGGCGAGGAGCCTGCTGCAATCCCAAGAGAGCGCATGCCCATAATCTGCCCTCGCGTTGGTTGTGTCGCCCAAGGCCTCCTCCCACAAATACAGCCTAATGGCTTCACCACAAGTATCCCCGAAGGGGGCAGGGTCCTCCTCCTGACACTGGTTGGCGGCATTGTCGCAATAGGGTGCCCCATCTGTGCAAGCGTCGCTTCCACAGTTCACCACCCTCTCTGTGCCGCAGTTGCTAGGCGCACTCATCCACCCGCAAACCCAGTTTGGGTGCATTGCCTGCGCCTTCTCGCAAAAAATGTCTTCTGTGTCCAATATGCAACAGGTGTTGCTGCCGGCTTCCCTAATGCAAACACCCTCGCCATTGCCGCATGCTGCACCCTCTTCCGCCCACTCACACTCATTCAATTCCAGCTCCAGTATGCAGTTGCCCCCTCTGTCAGCACCCTCGCCATCGCTGCATGCTGCGCCCTCTTCCTCTTCAGCCACTTCCTGCCCCTGTATGCAGTTGCCCCCACTGCAAACACCCTCGCATGCTATGCCCTCTCCCTCCCACACGCACCCAACAAGGGGAACCACCCTTTCCTCTCCTTGGTTAATGCCACCCCCAGTGCTACAAGCTGCCCACAAAACAATGAATAGGCTTAAACCGCATGTCTTGCGCAATCGCATCAGTATTCTCCCCTTTAAAAAGCTCCCCAAAACACCCACAAACAGCAAAATGTCTGCCCTGTGGGCGTGTGGCATGTTTTGGACAGTTCCACAAGCGCTTCCCAAGCCAATACACCCGCTATTCATTGAACCATATATTTGTATGTATGGCTAGTCTCAAAAAAACACCGCCCGGGAAAACCCGAGCGGCGTTTGCTTGCCCAAGCCATATGGCCTGGGGGAGGGTTATTGAGGAAGAATTTGAATGGTGAATACGCCTCTGGCAGGGTTGCCGTTGCCGTTATTCGCAGTGTCAACGTAGAAATAATAGGTTGTCCCGGCGACGCCTGCAACGCTCAGCTCCTCAGGCCCACCGTTGCCCCCACTGTTGGCGGCAGCCACGCACATATTCCCGTCCCCACAGGTGCCCTCCCCCTCTGTCATCCAAAGCAGCGGGTTATAGTTTGTGCCTGCCGCAGGTGTCACGAGAACGCGAAAGTTGCCGTCCGCTGCCGGAGTATATGAATAAACCAATTCGCGCCCCTGGGAAGTGAGGTTGCCGCACGCATCCGAGAGAGCAGCTCCATAATTCGACGTCGCGTTGGTTGTGTTTCCATAAAACGTGGCTCCAAGCGTCATTGCGGCGGCTCCGGCGCACATGTTATTCGACGGAGCAGCATTATTTCCAATGCACACGTTGAGGGCGCCGTCACATTGCGGCGTGTCGCCCGTACAGGCGGTTGTTCCAAGCTCGACGGTTATCCCCACACCACAGTTGGCGTCGGCAGGTTTGTTGATGGATCCACAAACCCTCCCCTCTTCATCCGCCACCCGAATGCGGAATTCCTCTGCCGTTTCGGGTGTGCAAACCACTGGGACACAAACGTTGTTCACGTCGCACTGGCCACTGGCGCAGTCAGCCGTTCCGAGGTCTATGGTTATTTGCGTGCCGCAGTTGGCGTCAGGCCCTTCTACTTCCCCGCACTCTCTTCCTTCGGCAATGGCTCGCTCGCGGAATTCCTCTGCCGTTTCGGGTGTGCAAACCACCGGGACACAAACGTTGTTCACGTCGCACTGGCCACTGGCACAGGCGGCCGTTCCAA
>Ga0209755_10007038_pt1 | contig 12281 bp, 9 predicted proteins | sample TergutCo191P1_FD_187301 | JGI IMG/M metagenome (GOLD analysis project Ga0209755, IMG submission 187301) | Cornitermes sp. P1 segment gut microbial communities from Petit-Saut dam, French Guiana - Co191P1 (SPAdes) (version 2) | ecosystem: Host-associated > Arthropoda: Insects > Digestive system >... | reverse complement strand
CAGTCGCAGCGGGCTTCACCCTTAGCTATATTCTACTGGGTTCAACCGCCATCGGCATTAGTTATGTGTTTGCCTGCTTGTGGAAGACAAAAGAAACGTCCAGCACCGTGTCCATGATCATTATTATGCTCATGGCAATGATCGGCGGGCTGATGCTTCCTCAAAGCATCATGCCGGATGCACTGTTTTACTTTGGTGCGCTCTTCCCCACACACTGGGCGGCCAGAGCGATTGAATCGGTGGTCGCATACAACAACGTCACGGAACCCATCTACTGGATTTCATTGGGGATTATGGCGGTATTCACAGCAATCTTTCTCGTGTACGGCAGTAAAAGACGGATTGTATAAAGCAATAAAGAGGCAATACGCAGCCAAATGGCAAACCGTATTGCCTTTTTATAATGTTATGGGTCGTTCGGTATATAAATTTTTTGATGAATGATTTCAAATGTTTTATTATACGGTATAATAATGATTATTTTAAAAACGCACAACACAACAAGGAGGCATGATGAAAGACCTCTCCGCACCCCTTAAAATTTTTATCGCCATTATTCTCATCGGCATTGGTGTACTGACATTGCGGTTTATTTTTAGTGGCACAATTGCAAGTTTTTTATTGTTGATTGCGATGGTCTTTTTATCACTGCTTCGTTGGCGTTATCCGGCATTAAAATATTCCGTGGTCTTGGACTGTATACTTGCGGTACTCATTGACCCGATGTTTTTATCGTTTGCGCTTTTTCAAGCAATGATGCACCGAGTGTACTGGGCGGGATTTGTTATTATTTTGTTGTTTTTTCATTTTCCCATTGATGTTTATTTGTTTGGGTTTATTGTGTTGGGTGCAGTTTCCGGATTGTTTTTGGGACAATGGGCGCAGCAAATTCAAGCAAATTATGTCAAGCGTGATGAACAAACCTATAAAATGTATGAAATGGAAGCGCTTCAAGCGGAGCTGATTGCGGCGACATCAAAAATAGAGCAGATGTCGGTGATCAATGAACGCGCACGCATTGCACGGGACATTCACGACAATGCGGGGCACGACATTGTTGCGGCATATATTTCATTTCAAACCATCCGTGAAGAGCTCGGCGGTGAAGATGATCTTGTTTTGACAATGTATGATACGGCAATGGAACGTTTGGATATGGGTGTAAAAAAGATGCGTAATGCGGTACACAATATGAGCACGATGACTACCGTGGGTATTCACCAATTTCATGAAATTTGCGATAAGTCTATCGCGGATGTTGATCTGACGGTTTTTGGCGACACGGAGTCCGTGCCGGTACACATTTGGAATGTGCTGGAGACTTGTCTAAAAGAAAGCATCACCAATGCGGCGAAACATGCACGCGGTGAAAAAATCACAGTGACACTGGATGTGACGCAGCATTTGGTGCGCCTGTGTGCTGAAAATCACTGGGACAAACCGGACGGCAATAAAATGGTTGCGGTGCCGGGTTCCGGCATTAAAAACATACGGTTTCGTGCGCAGTCTGTGGGCGGCAACGCATCCATTGATGCGTCCACCGACATCTTTCGCGTGGTGGTGGTGTTGCCGATTAAAACAGAACAAAGCGGGGTGTTATCATGACATTTTTACGTGAACATTTGCCGGAGATTTCCGGGATGGTTACGATGGCGGTGGTGTTTCTTATCATGAGTTTTATTTCAGTTAAAGGCAGTGTCAAATCCATTGATCAAAAACGCATAAAACAGGGACTCACCCCTCTGAATGATATTGAAAAAAAGATTATTTCCGGTGAAATGCGCACAAATGTGCTGGGTGATTTTATGGCTGCGCTGATTGCCGGTATTGTTGCGTTGACACTGGCCGGTTTATTCTAAGGAAGGAGTATCATGATGCGGTTAATATTATGTGACGACGATCCGTTAATTTTACAAGGATTGGCATTAAAACTACGCAAAGAAAAAGACATAGAAATCATCGCAAATGCAAATGACGGGCAAGAAGCGGTGAAGCTTTGCGATGAACATCTTGTGGATGCTGTTTTGATGGACATTCGCATGCCCGGTATGGATGGCATCGCGGCAACAGGACTGATTAAGTCACGGCATCCGGATGTAAAAATTATGATGCTGACGACTTTTGATGACCGTGACAACATTAAACAAGCACTTGCGGCGGGTGCCGATGGTTATTTGCTCAAAACAGACAAGATTGATCAGATCGCTGAAAAACTGCGGCTTCTGGTGATGGGCATTGGCGTGGTCGGTACAGATGTATTAAAAAAACTCGCACCGCAAGTAAATCCACTGATGGAAAAACTGACGCCGCGCGAAAAAGACATCGCGCATCTTGTCGCACAGGGTAAAACAAATAAGGAAATTGCAAATGAACTCTTTTTGTCCGAAGGAACGGTTCGCAACAACATTGTGGTGATTATGGAAAAACTTCAAGTGACCAACCGCACCCAATTAAGCATGGCAATCACAGGATAAAATAACGCAAGATAAGTAAAAAAGGACATGGCATCGTGTGCCATGTCCTTTTATTTTTAAAGGCTTTCGGTAATGACCCTGATTTCTGCACCGGGATACAGCGATTCGGCTTCATTCATGGCATCATTAACGCCATTGCCGAAAACACCACCAATGGGACGGATGAGGGTTTCACCGCTTTCAGTGTTGATAATCATGAAACCGGAAACTTGTGCAAATCTTGGGCACGCTTTTAAATAATTTTTTGGGTTCGAAATTGTACCTTTCATAGAAATACTCCCCTTATGTAAAAAATAAAAAAGCATTACTTATGTAATGCTTATAACAATGATTTATGAAACTACTATACCACGATGTTGAAATCTTGACTTGATTTTGTACATTATTGCATATTTTTGATACAAATTTGTTCGTTTTATGATGTTGCTGCGTCTTGAATTTTCTCAATGCTGATTTTTTGAGTGAACATTCCATGTGCGCAGCTTGTTTGCAATGTCACATTGTCCTGTGTGCTCGCCAGTTCCGATAAATTGTTCAGTCCCAGTCCATGTGTGCGGCCTTTGGTGGAGTATCCGAATTTTTTAAGCTGAAACAAGGGTTCAATATTTTCGCGGCATGTGTTTTGAACAATGAATGTCTGTCCTTCATCATCTTGATGAAATGCAACAGTGATGATGCCGTGCCCGATGGATTCAATTTCTTCAACGGCATTGTCCAAGATGATGCCCAGCATCCGCACCAACACAATCGGATCCACCGAAATCGTCGTGATGTCCGCCTTGGCCTCTACGATGGTTTTGATGTCCATGCTTTGCGCCCACATGAGTTTGGCGGCAAGGATGCTTTTGATTTCGCGGACTTTGACTTTACCCAGCCCTTCCAGCGCAAAGGAGTCTTTGGTTGAAATGTTCATGAAAGAAATAATGTTTTGGTGATAGTATGCTTGAAGTGCTTCTAAGTTTCCGTCATCAATGTAGGCATTGAGCGACATTAAAACATTTTGATAATCGTGCTGGATTTTACGAACGGCGGTGTATTGTTGTTCAATTTCATTGGTATAGAACATCATATTTTCGTGTTCAGTTTCTTTTTGACGGATTTGATCCTTGACCACTTTCTCACGGTGGATGGCATCCTGCAGTTCATAAAACTCGCGCAAATCGCGTGTATAGGCGATGCAATACCGCTTCTCACTAATCGTAACATTCATCACGGTTACCTCACAAGGAATCAGCTCGCCCGATGATGTTTGGTGGGTCCATTCAAACTGGCTGATGCCGGAATCGATGGTTTGGTTCAGCAAAATAAAAGATTTTGATTGAGATGGGGTATTGTCCGGTTGCAACTTGGGGGAGAAGTCATAAAAGTTGTCAATATAGATTTGTTTGTCTGCAATTTCAAAAAAGCGTTCCGCTGCATCATTGGTTTCAACAGGATGGTTGTTTTCATCAAAAATAGTGACCAAGAACGGGGATGAGTTTAATATGACATTGAGTCTTGCACGCACCAATTCTTCGGCTTGTTTTTGAATGTATTCCGGACGCAAGTCGCGCACAAAGGCAATCAAGTTGTCGTCTCCCTGCCACTGAACTTTCAGCAGCGTCACTTCCGTGGGAATGGGGGTGCCGTCGAGTTTTTGGTGCATCCATTCAAATGAGATGCGGTTTTCTTCAAAAGCGCGGCTGATGAGTTCTTGGGATTTTTTTTCCGAAGTTTGTCCGTCCGGTTGTAATACCGGAGAAAGTTCATCAAAGCGTGTGATGTATTCTTCTTTGGATGAGAGTTCAAACAGGCGCACGGCTTCTTCATTGCATTCAAGCATGTTGAAATTGCGATCCCTAAAATTGGATACCATGGGCATGTTGTCGATGATGATGCGCTGTTTTTCTTCGGTTTCTTGCCGTTCCTCCATATTCCGTGTGAGGAGTTTAATAATAAACATGGTCATGATTAAAAGAATAAACACAAAGATAAATGCGATGATGCCAAAATCGATCATGAGCCCATTGACGGCGCGCGTGATAATGCGCTGCGGTACAATTTCAATCAATTGGAATCCGGAAAAGCCCACATCAAAAACCATAATGTATGCATACCCAAGGTGCGCATCATTAAATAAGAACACATCGGTATATTCATTGATGGCGGTTTCAAATGCCGCGCCATGCATCAAATCCCGTACGAACATCGGTGCCGGTTGTTGTGTGATGTCAATGAACGGATGAGCGATGATTTCATTGTATTCACCGAGCAAAATAAAATAGCCCTCATCGAAAGGCCGGGTGTTCTCAATGTCTTGTTGTAAAGCGATATGATCAATGCCGTCATTTTGCTGCGCACGGATGTCCAGTGTAAAGAGTTTTGCTTCAAGGTGCATGTTTGAAACCACATAATCGTGCACGGTTTGCCGAATGAGGATTTGTAATAATGCACTTATTAAACCCAGACTAAAGAAGGTTAGGACGAAAAAGCTGATGACAAGTTTTTTTGTGAAGTTTAAACGACGCACGGGACACCTACTTAAAAAATATGATAAGAACATTTCACATTCTGTTCAATTTATGATAACATAATACGGACGTACATAAGTATAAAAGTTTGGACAAATTCATTGCATGAGTGGGAGTTGGCATGTTACATATTGTTATTTGTGAAGATGTTGAGCAAAATCGTTTACATTATGAACGCATCGTTAAAAATTATCTGTCTTCGTCAAAAACCGATGCAGCACTGGTGCTTGTTGCGGCACATCCTGACGAAGTGGTTTCATATTGTGCACTGCATCCGAACGCAAAAACATTGTTTTTCTTGGATGTTGATTTAAATGCACCCATGAATGGTATTGATTTGGCCGTCAGCATCAAACAATCAGGCCACCATGCTAAAGTGGTATTCATCACAACGCATAGTGAAATGGCATTTTTAATTTTTCAACATAAAATTGATGCCATGGACTATATCATAAAAGATTCGTTGCAAGATGTAAAGTCACGATTGGCTGAGTGTATTGAAGATGCGAACCATCAATTGTTGACAACTTCAGAAATAGAACCGCAAATTTATGTGATCAAAACCGGTGGCGATGTGTGGAATATTGCCTATGATGACATTCTGTTTTTTGAAACACATCCGGCGGTGCGCCACAAAATAATTTTGCATATGGAACACAGTCAAATAGAATATCGGGGGATGATTGGCGAACTGGATGATTTGTCGGAACAATTTTATCGGTGTCATCAGTCCTATGTTGTGAATGTTAAAAAGATTGCCCGCGTCAACAAGCGAGAAAAAACCATCGAGATGACCAATGGCGAATCAATCCCCATCACCGTTCGTAAAATTACGGAACTTACGGAAATGTTGTATCAGCAATAAAACGCTAAAATCCTTGACAACAATTTTTCAAATGGTTATGATACATAAAATCATTTTCGGAAGGTGATGTGTATGAAGCAAAAGCGCATGGCTACACTGTGTTTTTTATTTGTTATGATGTTGTTTGCGCTCTCTTCTTGTGGTTCCTACGAATTGTCGGTTCCGTCAAGGGACCTTCCGCCTTTAAACCCAAATCCCCTAAGGGAAACCGTGCTGCCAACCAATGCCGCGGCAAGTTATCGTACCTTTGAGGATTTTTTGCAATTATTTGAAATTTTTCCGCAAGCTTATATCAATGAAAACACCATTATTCCGGGCGGTGTCATCGCAGTGTCGTTGGTGGAGGTCGGCAGCATACTCAATGCGAATTTTACCGGTACGCTCAATCCCTATGAAGTCATCAGCGCCGCAGACAGAACCGTAAGTGAGATGATTCTGCCCAATTTGTTGGCAACAGATGCGTATGGACGGTTTATTTTGGGACCGCACCATCACGGACCGGTCATCATGGATATAAATATTGATGAACAGACCCTCACGCTGCGCATGCGTGATGATGTGCACATCCACTGGCATGATGGGGCCTTATTGACGTTGGATGATATTTTGTTTGCGTATTATTATGTTGCACATCCCGCGCGCCGTTCAAACTGGATAACACCAAATGATACAGACACAATATTTTTATATCTTATCGATGGTTTGCCTGAATTTCATCGAGGGGAAGTTCCCTATATTTCAGGGCTTTTGCTGAGTGACGATGAACGCACGTTGACCATTCGCTTTACGCAGCTTTTGCCGATGGTGATGTATGGCGGTATTTTGGGGGTGCCGTTGCCGCGTCATCACTTTGCTGATTTGCCCATTGAAGCGATTGCGCAGGATATACGCTCGTCCATTGACATGTTAGGCTTTGGACCATTTGTGTTTTATCGGTTTAATCACATGGCGAATGTCATACAGTTAAACGCAAATGAACATTATTGGCAAGGCCGTCCTTATTTGGATTCTGTTCATTTAATCACATCGATTGGTAACCTTATGACCGGTGATTTATTCATGCGCGATCTTTTTGATGTTGCGTATGTCATGAATACAAGCATGATACAAGATATGGATCGGTTTATTGTATTGGGTGATGTTGCCGCAACACAAGACATACTGATGCTGCATCACAATGCCAGCATTTGGGGGCTTAATGCTTTCGCCACTGCGGCAAACAATGGCCGATTTGTCTTTACGACGTTACAATATGTAGACGATGGCCCCATTAATGATCCTGCGTTTCGCCGCGCGCTGGTGTATGCGATTAACAATCAGCGCATTGCACAGTATTTTTCACAAGGACTGACATTTCCTGCGGTGTCCGGTTTGCATCCCGTTCATGCATCCCAATGGATTGCTGCGGATGCTTCTTACTTTTCATCTTTTGACATCGGCATTGCAAATGCGTTGTTGGATAATTTAGGTTTTACATGGCAAGGGGATTACCGTTTGGATCGCCGGGGTGAAATATTGGCACTGAATCTTGCGTTGGCACAAACGCCGCACGCGCAGTCAATCTTTGAAATGTTGCGTGAAGACTTTAAGCACATCGGTATTTCGCTGCGTTTATTCAGACCCGCTGACATCAACGAGGGTGTTTCTGCGTGGTGGCGGCCGGAACATTTAATTGATCAAATTACACAGGACATGAACATCGAACCGATTCATTTGTCCTTTTTGCAAATGCCGGTTAATCCGGTTCCGTTTCCATCGCTGCAATGGTCCAACAACCGCATGCAAAATTTTACCGGCTTTACCGCGGATGGTTTAAATGATTTCTTGGTGCGTTTTGAAGGTGATGCGACCTTTGAAGAAGATCAACTGGCACACTTGTTTGCATCATGGGATGAATTTTTCAATGAATATGTGCCGGCCATTCCGCTGACGTGGACATTGTCGTTGCAAGCAGTTCATGAGCGTGTTGCCAACTGGACGCGCGTTCATGGGCGGTATCATGATCATGCTTTTGCATGGCACCGTGTGGGCATTACATCACAATAATTCACTCGTGCAGTTCGGGCAGCGGGTGGCATGTAAATCAATGTTGGTTTTACAAAACGGACAGGCTTTGGTGGTGATGTTCGCCGCTTCTGCCTTTTTTAATTTGCTCATAAAAGAATTCATGCTTCTGACGATGATGAACACAACAAAAGCAAGGATAATAAAATTAATAATCGACGTGATGAATGCGCCATACATCAAATCGACACCGAGAAAACTTACCGAAAGCGCGTCAAAATTGGTGCCGACAAACACACCGATGATGGGTGAGATGATGTTGGTTGTGAGGGACTGTACCACATCGTTGAATGCGGCGCCGATGATGATGCCCACCGCCAACGCCAATACATTGCCTTGAACGGCAAATTCGCCAAATTCTTTAAAAAACTTTTTCATAAGGTCTCCTTAGGTTATCGCGGTCAGTAGTTCGCGGATTTCTTTGATTTTTGCGGTACCGCCGTCTTCCGGCGGCTTTTCATCTTTATACGCCCTGATGGTGATATAGGGCTGGTTCGCCATGGTGAAGAGCAGCCGTGCCGGGTTTAACTGCAACTGCTCTTTGAGCTTCTCCAAATCAACAGCGGCGTCGGCTTTAAACGTAATGATTATATTTTTACCCTTTTGGCCAATGGTGGTGACACCGAGCGCACGCGCCTGTGCTTTCATCAGTGCCACGTCCAAAAGCCGTGCCACCGGCGGCGGGATGGTGCCATAACGGTCTTCGATTTCTTCTTGTACATCGTAATAATCTTGCGCACTCGCGATGAGTGATATTTTTTTATACATTTCCAGTTTTTGCTGCTCATCCGGGATGAGCCGTGATGGAATGAATGCGTCCACCGTAATTTCAATCGCGGTTTCAAAAGCTTCCGGCATGGGTGTGCCGCGCAGTTCCATGACGGCTTCAGCGAGCAGTTTGGTGTACATATCATATCCAACGGTGTCCATATGTCCATGTTGATTGGCACCCAGTAAATTGCCCGCACCTCGGATTTCTAAATCCCTCATGGCAATTTTAAAACCGGCGCCAAATTCTGTAAATTCCCGAATGGTTTGCAAACGTTTTTCAGCGTCTTCTTTTAATACTTTATCACGCTTGTACATCAGGTAAGCATAAGCCAGCCGTGAAGAACGTCCTACGCGGCCGCGAAGCTGGTAGAGCTGTGCAAGCCCCATTTGGTCCGCATTTTGAATGATGATGGTGTTGACATTGGCGATATCGAGACCGGTTTCAACGATGGTCGTACACACAAGCACATCAATGTCTCCGTCAATGAATTGATGCATGACATTTTCAAGCTCGGTTTCGGACATTTGTCCATGGGCATAGCTGACGCGTGCATGCGGCACCAATTGTGCCACGCGGTATGCCTCTTCAGCGATGTTTTTCACGCGGTTGTGTAAATAATATACCTGTCCGCCGCGTGCCAGTTCACGGCTGATGGCATCACGCACAAATTCTTGATTTTGTTCCATGACATATGTTTGGATTGGTTGCCGTTCATGCGGCGGCTCGTCCAAAATGGAAATGTCACGGATGCCGGAGAGCGAAAAATGCAGCGTGCGCGGGATGGGTGTGGCCGTTAGTGTCAGCACCTCTACATTGTTGCGCAGTGCCTTGAACTTTTCTTTATGCCCCACACCAAAACGCTGTTCTTCATCAATGATGACCAGACCAAGGTCTTTAAAATGCACATCTTTGGACAACAATCGGTGTGTGCCGATGACAATGTCAGAGCTGCCTTTTTCCATGTTTTTAATGGCTTGGGTTTGCTGTTTTTTTGATTGAAAGCGCGAAAGCCGTTCCACGGAGATCGGATAATCTTTCATGCGCTTGGCGAAGGTTTCATAATGTTGTTGTGCCAAAATCGTGGTGGGTACTAAATAGGCGACCTGCTTGCCGTCTTGCACGGCCTTAAACGCGGCGCGAATGGCAATTTCTGTTTTACCGTAACCCACATCCCCGCAAATAAGGCGATCCATAACGCGCTTGGATTCCATGTCGCGTTTCACATCTTCAATCGCAGAAAGCTGATCGTCTGTTTCGTTATAAGGGAATGCACTTTCAAATTCTGTCTGCCATACAGTGTCCGGTGCGTATGCATGAGCGGAAGATGCTTGGCGTTTGGCGTATAAATCAATAAGATCCTGTGCTAAAATTTCAACAGCTTGGCGTGCTTTAGATTTTGCTTTGTTCCATGCTTCTCCGCCGAGTTTTGAAAGTTTTGTTTCTGCTTTACCGATATATTTTTGGACCACTTCCATTTGATTGGACTGTATATAAAGATGTCCGCCATCAGCATATTCCAGTTTGAGGTAATCGCGGGTAAGTCCATCGGAGACCACTTGTTCAATGCCTTTAAATACGCCGATGCCATGATTGTCATGCACAATATAATCGCCGATGCGCAGATCCGAAAAATGATTGATTTTTTCGACATGTTTTTCTTTGCGGCGTACGCGGCGGCGTTGTTTTTCTTGGGTAAACAATTCTTTGTCGGAAATAACCACCAGTTTAATGTCCGGATATTCAAATCCGGCGGAAATGGTACCTCGGCTGACGGTGACTAAATTTACGGCAAGGTTTTGTTCTTCCAGTGTGTCCGTATATTGTGACAAAAGCCCCATTGCACTAATGGCTTCGGCAAGATGGGTGGCATTGCGGCGCGGCCCGGCAAGTAAGGCCACTTGGTAATTGTTTTTTAAAAAATGATTGATGTCCTCTTTGAGTTCACTGGGTTTATGCCGCAGAGGCATGCATGAACGTGAATGAAATGTGATGTCAATGGTGTTGTCAAATTCAAGCAGTTTGCCGGACATGCCGGAGAAAAGGATGCGTGGAAATTGATTTGCTTTGCTTCGTGCGGTTTCCCATTCCATTAATACATGGACTTGATGCGGAAGCATTCTGCCGGCCATAAGGCGGTGTGATACGGATTCTTGGTATTCTGCATGCATGGTTTGCATGTGGATGGCGATGGGGTTTGGGTCATCAAAAACAACCAATGTTTTTTCCGGAAGATAATTGAACAGATTAATGTCTTCATCGTAGAAGTAGGGGAAGAACGCATCAGCACCTGCACCCAAATCATCAGTAAAACGCGCGAGTGCGTAGTCCATTGTATCGGAAAGCGTTTTGGCTTCTTTGTGCATGGATTGTGCACTGAGTGATTTGATTTGTTCTTGAAGTGCTTGTGTGATCTTCATTTTGGCATTTTTTAAACGCTCACGAGAAAAGACCAATTCGCGGATGGGGTAAATTTCAAAGGTTTGTGCATTCTCAATGGACCGTTGACTGAGTGCGTCAAAAACGCGGATGGAATCAACATCATCACCAAAGAATTCAACACGCAATGCCATCCCTTCGCTAAGATGCATGCATTCGGTCTCGCTGAATACACCGCCGGCTTTGGCGACAGCCGGGTAAATATCAAGAATGCCCCCGCGAATGGCAAATTGTCCGGGCCCCTCTACCAATCCACTGCGCTCATAACCCATTTGCGTGAGTTTGCGTGCGGCGGTATCGATTTCGCATACATCCCCTACGGAAAGCGAAAAACGGTAACGATAAAAAGTTTCAGGGGGTACCATACGGTCTACCAATGCTTCAGAAGACAGAACAATAATCGGTGCTTCGTCATAATTTTTTAATCGGTCAAGGACTTGAATGCGCTGGCGCGTGATGTCTACGGATTTAACATCCGCGGCGTAAAACAAAAAATCGCGGCTGGGGTACATCATGCAGCGTTCTTTAAAAAAATAATATAAATCTTCGTAAATCTCTTTTGCTTTTAATTCACTGGATGCAACAATCAGTGCCGGCCGCTTTAAGTCCTCTATCAGCCCGGCCGTTAAATGCCATTTTGCTGTTTGTACAACACCATTGGCCCAAACCGCTTTTTTTGTTTGCCTGACACTGTCACGCAGATGCATGTAATGATCGGACTCAATGAGGGGTTTTAATAACGCATGATTCATGATGGGTCTTTCGTATCATCAAGCAATGGAAGATCAAGTGCTTTGCGAAATGCTGCAATGTCAAAGTCCGGCGGAAGAACAAGATTCGGTTCATCGTATGGCGATGTGTCTTCAAGCGGCGGGATTTGTTTGCTTTTAAAAATGGGTTCCGGTTGTTTTTTTTGGTTTTCTTTTTTTGTCGCGGTAGGTTTTGGTTGTTTCATATCTTCCGGACTCCTTTCTGTGGTTTGCTTTGATGGTTTTGGACTGCGCTTTTTATTAAACTGATTCATCGCAGTGGGGACATCTGATTTTAAGATACATTCAACCGCATCGGTTGCTTTGGTAACACCATCAATAAAGGCTTGATGTTCTTCTTTAAAAAAGCGGGACAACACATAATCGGACAATGACATTTGTGGTGGCTTG
>Ga0209755_10007037_pt1 | contig 12282 bp, 9 predicted proteins | sample TergutCo191P1_FD_187301 | JGI IMG/M metagenome (GOLD analysis project Ga0209755, IMG submission 187301) | Cornitermes sp. P1 segment gut microbial communities from Petit-Saut dam, French Guiana - Co191P1 (SPAdes) (version 2) | ecosystem: Host-associated > Arthropoda: Insects > Digestive system >... | reverse complement strand
TCACAATATCAGGTCTTGGTCAGAATTTTCTTGTATACTATATCATACCTGCAGACCATTGTTTGTCCACTGCATAGAGTGAGCCGTGAATACTGACACTATTGTAGGAGCCATAAACCTAAACCTTACTTCATAAGATTTAGAAGGTCATGGCATTAAGCCATACATTTGTAAGGCTGCAAACAGCAAATACATTCCTGCAATCATGTGCTAAATCAGGTTAGTGTCATGACTTGAAGCAATCAGTAATTAACTGAGTCTTATGTTATTGTACATAAAAGAAGGCAAGAACATGGCTGTGTGATATAGTAAGTGCTGTGGATGGTACTGATTGTACTGTATATCTGTGATTGCTGTTTGCAACATGAACACTACTGCCTAACAGAAAGGGCAATGGCCACAACACAGGTATATATCCAGCTGCAGGCAGCTGGAAACTGGGCATTTGCACACCAAATCAGTGATGGCCATGGTTTGGGAAGGGTAAACTGCTATGTGGTAGTAATTGTGCTGAGCTCTCAAAAGGGAATAATAAAATTCTTCCAAGTTTAGAACTTGTAATATGCAGTGTGAACACAATGTCCCTTTCCTGTGAGCTAAATGCTGTCAGGTGCTCTGTTGGATTCAGTTCTGTGTTCACCAAATCATGTTCCAGTCTAATGTTTAATTCCAAAAACCTACCAATCTTAAAGTTTTTAAAACTTGTGAGTGTAGTTGTTATGGTTTGTTGTGTTTTTCCATAAATGGGCTTCAGAGGGGATTGTCACACTTACTCTTCTGTTTGAAAAATCATGCTTCATTAGAAAGTCTGAGTGGGAAATAATTATTTAAATTCTAACAAAACAAATGAGACCTGATAAGATTACATGTGTCAAAATGTATGGACAGCAAATATACAACCATTTTCTTTCCTTGAACTTAAATTATCATCATCATCATTATTCCCATGAATTATGCAGGCTTAGGATTAACTTTGTTTTACTTGTATTTAAGAAATAACTTCATGAAGTCAGATATTTTAAAGTATTATGTAACTGCTCTATGTTTCAGGGATTACATATATATACATATATGCACAAGGTAGTAATTTTTAATGAAGTGAATAAAAGAAACCCCATCATTACACACCTACATTTAGAAGAAGGTTTTCTTCTTTTATTTATTTTGCAGAGTGCTACAAAAACTGAGCCTGGCAGTGGTTAGTGGTAGAAGTGTTGCATTTGTTCCCACTGAGATGGTACATACCTTAGAATAAAGCCTATTCCTTTGATCATGTAGGTTTTATTTTCAGTATTTAATTGCTAGTTGTAGTGTAAAGTAGGGGTGTACAAATTTTCCAGAAATGTAGGAGCCACCCAAAATATAAGGTGTAATCATACCAAATTTGTTGGTCATGGCAACCTGGTGCCTGGAATTTGTTCATGTCTTTGGCCATGTAATAATTCTAAATTGAGTAACTTACATATTAGAGCTTGTATGATTGCCTGTTTTAATGATGGGCATTTACCCTGGTGGGAACAAAGTAGCACTATGTAATACAAAACATTCCTAGTGGGTAAAATATTGTGATGACTATACAGTTTGTTTTCTTTGTTTCCAGACATGCAGTAGCATAGGAATCATTGTATTAGTTCAAAACTTCGGGAATTTGATAGCACTTTATATTTAACCCTTTAAACACCATGTTAAATCCCATCTGCCATTTGCTGACATTATTGGGAGCTCATCATATTCTCCACATTAGCAGGGAAAGGGTTAAATGAAAGGAAATTAGTCATGGTACATGTTACATTTTACTATTAAATAATAATAAATTTTAATTACATTTTGGAAGTATAATAAATTTTATTCTGCTGCTGTTGTGAGGTTCACACACTGCATACATGATAGTCCATTTACTTTTATGTGACCATATGAGGTGTAATGAGAGGGAGCACTCCAAAATTTCAGATTTTGTCTAAATTCCTGATTTCAGATTTTATTAGTTCTTATTTCTTTCCTAATATTTACCAGAATCTTCATCTCTGTTTGTTAACTTATGTCCATATTTTTATTCAAGTAATACACTGCTAGCAAAATGCTCATTAGAATTAAAAATGAAGTCTAAAAAGCATATTTAATTTCACAGTACTATTGTTAGCATTCCTCTTTGATATTCAGGAGATCTTGGATTCAGTCTCAGTCCAGATTTATCCCAAGTGAGGTTATCCCTTCTTCCCACATACTTCCACATTCATCATTCACAGTCATCCACCATTTCAATTCTGAACAACCTGTGGGCTTGGAAAAATGTTATAAAACAACATGAGAACTAACCAACCATTTGGTGCAACATGAATCTACACTACTTTATATTTTGCCTCACACATTTTGTAAGTATGATTCCTCATGAAGCCCAATTAATTTGTCATATGATGACAAGGCCTTCCCATTTCTCCTCTTGTATCCACTTATTTATTTATCTTTTCTCATTCAGTTCTCAATCTTATATTTGGAATCCAAGTGGTTATTTATTCAACATCTTGATTTTTAATACAGTAATATGAGGGGTAAAAATTTTGAAACCCCTCATTATGTAATTTTCTCCAGTTCTTGGACCACATAAACATATGGTTGGTAAAAGTTTCCAGAATTTTATGTTGCAGTATGTCAATGCCTGTCCATCTAGTTTCTTCATGAGCTTGTAAGGTTCTTGTACAATATTTCATATATGCTTCATTATATAGAACGTTGCTATTGTTTCTAACCTCATTAAGTTATATGCGCTGAAATTTTATTCTTTCATCCTCTCACAGACACAACGCAAATCTTGGCACAGATCTGAGAAGTAATTACTTCACTAGATTTAGTTGTCTTTGGAATATTGCTTTAAATTATTACTTTGAAGCTTGTAATGGCAAATAAATGCTAAAATGTTAAAAGAAAATCATTGCAGTGAGCAGCTGCAAGGTTGTGCTGTGGTATTTTTGGTTTCTAGGCATACCACATAACTGAAAACCTGCTGTGGTTTCGGTGCATAAGAATTAATGTTATGTGAACCTATCCTTTTAGGCCAACCACATATAAACAATGTTTTAAAATTCACTCCACTTTTGAAGATATAGTAGCAGTAAAAATGTGACATTGACATATCCCCTTTGTTGGAAACCATTACTGTTAATGTGTTAACTGTAAATTCTGGAATTAAATTATGTTTTCTGGCAGTAGCCTGATAAATAATTTCATTCATTTAGCAGTAGTTAGTCACCACCAAGGTGCAAAATGATCTACTTGCATGTGACCATACACTCATAAAATATAACTCCTCATAATGTAAGCTGCAGAACTACCTGTTCTCCTTAAATATCACCCTATGAGAATTTCATACAGTAGAGCATTATAAGGGTGTCTAGTATATATATGTTGGTCATAAATGCTACCAGTCTAACAACACTTTCTATTTTAGTTTTAAAATTGGTGCTCAGACATATTGGGACCAAGTTCTTATACCATACTTGAAAAGACAATGCTCACTTTCTGTTTGTTTGCTGATGTACATTGTATGAGCAGCAGGGACTCTTTACAAGTGACTTGCATTACAGCAATATGTGAGTCTGCAGTGTTGTGCTACTCCAGTTCACTTTCAAATTCAGTTGACTAGTGTGAGTATATGTGACAGCAAGCATAAAATTGTGCCTTGCCTTTCACTGTACCACATGGAGGTACCCAGATTGACAGTTGTAGATTTATTCCAATCACTCACGAACAAATTTCTGCTTCTACAGTATTTTACACTCAATAACAATGGGGCCCTTGAAATGGAAAGCCTCCAGTTTTTATTGCATCCTGTTTAGAAATCTGACACATGTAAATTTCATATAAATTCATACAACATTGTTAAAGTCATAGTAATTTTGCAGTGCAGTCTCCAACTTTGAGCAAAAGCATACACTACCTGTGGTCTGTCCTCTGCAGCCACTGGCACTGGCACACAGCATTCTCCCAGTGCATTGTCATTGGCACAGTGGCATATTTGTAGGTTCCCCCCCCCAAATGACAAACAGGTGATCTGTTGGTGCAATTGGAGGACTCAAGGGTAGATGTGGCAACACTATCCACCCCATAATTTTTGGTGGCCTAGCATTGGCATGACCACTCACTTTCATTCAAAATGCCAAGGTCAAGAAACTGTGGAACTACTCCTCCATTCCCCCTGTGCATTTTCATATCATGACACTTAACTAACCACAAGGACAACGTTACTTTTTCTTGGGTACAAAATCTAACTGCATCTCTGCTTAATAAATGAAGTTCTTACAGTGTTATACTGACAATAAGACAAAGTTTGGTGAATTAAGATGAGTTTAAACAGACAAAAGTGCTTAGAATGTGTGGAATTCTGCATAACATTGTTGTAGTTCCATAAGTATATTAAAACTTTCAATTACGCTAAAACTCGGTGATAATGTGGATGGACTTTATGTACTTTAAACCTTACTGTGTGGGATGTATTTCTATCATCTGTACATAGAATCAAATCACTCTGATGTTTCTGTGTAAACAAAAAAGATATTAATAGAAATGTCATGTGTTACATATGTTTAAGTATGTGGGATGTCTGGAGCAATCTGTGAGGTTTAGAAAACCAGGTCTCCTTTCAGGCTGTTCTCTAGGAATATTGTATTTATTCTTAACCCTTTGAAGCTCAGCACCACCATGTTTAATTTTTAAAAACTCCACATTTTTCCTACACAGTGTAATTATGTGTTCCACACCATTCTTACAATAAACCACGACTCTCCCTGTACAACTTAATGCAACTGATCTTTCTCAAAGAAGCACACTGTGTTCTTTGAAGGCCAGGAACTAATTCTGTATGTATATATATTGCAGATTAATTTTAGTCACCAAAGAGTTAATTTTCATTTTCCATCATACATGTAATGTGAAACCATGTATGCACAGAGTATTCAAAAACTTCTCACTTGGTGTGGAAGCATTATTACAAATGTAAGGTAATTATTGGAGTTTAAAAATTAACAAAGACTTGGTCCCTTATCTCCAAGTGCTGAAGTATGTCTATTAGTATTTCTTTCCATTGCAGTGTTGTTCCTATCATGATTTACTGTTTAGTGTTATGTTCCTTGCAATGTCATCAAAATTCATGTAAAGAAGTAGGTTCATATGAAAATCTTTAACAGCAAACATTACACACATGCTAACGAGCACCAAACCTGGGCATTTTTACACTATTTGAGAGAAGAAATGTCAAAATTAATAATGCATAAATTTTTAATTTCAATATCTAAAAGGACAATAAGCATAAAATAGGTTATGTCTGAACTAGCCTGAGGCACAGATGGATTGAGAGAAAGCTCTGCAATTTAAGATAAGCCACTTATTAAAAGACTTCAAAACACTGTCCAAATGATTACCTGTTATGCACATGTCATTCCATCAGTTCAAAAAGAAATAGCCAGAAGGCAGTTAATGTTCAGTGCTTGCTGATCTGTCATTCTATAATAAGCATAAAATAATTATTCGATTAAATTTTTTTGGCCAGACAGCCACTTCAAGATGTTATGGTTTTCTGACATTTCAGGTACTAACTCTGTCCCCATTTTCAGGGTGTGTTGGTGGTGGTTTGGTAGACCCAAAACTGATGACTAGATGTTCTTAGTGTATCTCCTTGTGGTTGGGTATAGGATGGAATGTGACCCCTCTGGTTAGTGGGAGTAGTCAAAATGTCATTGCACTTGGCCAGGACTGTCTATTGTTGGTTTTGGAGAGCATTTCAGTACACTAATTACTGGCTGCCACATACAACTGAATATGTATCCTGCCTCCCTGATGAAGGTTCCAGGATGTATTTGAATTTCTATTGCTTTGTTCACAATCGAGTTCATATATGTAGTTGTCCTATTCAGTCTTCATGTTTTTGCAAATTGGATTGCTTGTCCTGTGTTTAGTAGGTGCTCTTCTGCAGCTGAATTTTCTGTCTGGCCATGCTGCAGATGTCTTATGTATTCTTGGCATCTGATTTCGATAGTCCTGGAAGTCTGGCCCGCATATACACCTTACCTCATTCACACTGAATGCAGTGCACCCCAATATTTTAATGCCTAGATTGTCCTTGATTGTGCTTAATGTGCTAGAAGTTATGGGGACCGTTAATCCCTGAAACATCAGAAAAATTTCAAATCTTGATGCAGCTGTCTGCCTGAGAAAATTTCATTGAATTCTCTCGCTGTGAAAGCTGGAAGACTAATGTAAAATAATTATTTCCAGAATTTTATGAAAGAAGCACACTTAATGTGAACCTGAACTAGAAAATGTCTTGTATAATATGGTCTTTCTTCCATATGCTCACATTCTCAACTTCTTTTAAATAGTTTATGTTTATACCACACATATGTATATACAATTTAACAAAATCTTTTTGTACTGTTACAGAATACACAATTTGTCTTGCATTGCATATTTATTCAGATTACATTTTCCTCCTAGAACGTACAAAAACAATTCAGCACACAGTGAAGGTATAAAAAGATTTAATCAAATTAAACACTAGTGCATGGTATGAAAATGAACCATTTTAAGCTATTAATGGCGAATCAAGTCACATTAATGTGGACATAATCTCCTGAGAATGAACACTTATTACCAAAATATGTTGGAGAAAAATATGATGTAAATAAACATAACATAACAGTGTAATATCCTGTGATGGTACGACAGATTTTGTCACGTTCTCATCCTATTTGGTATGCATATGAACCAGGTTAGCCCAATCAGTACCTTGGCTGGATATGAACTGTGTGCTGCGATTAAGTTCTGAGAAAGGCCAGGACTTAGTGACTTTGCCAGCATGTCCAGACTGGCTCTGGGCTAGGTACTGGTTAGAGTTATAGGAGTCAGAGTGTAAGATTAACCATTTAGCTCCATGCAGGGCTGAGATTATGGAAGTGCAGTGCTTTATCTTCACTCCCCTTTACACTTTCAGTGTCATATTTGGATATTTATTAAGTATTTGTTTGCCTGAGGGTATTATCAATTTGAACATAACATATTCGTGGGTCTCCTATAAAACTGCTTAAAGACAGATATTTTTGAATATGGCCATAAAGATTTGGATTAATTGCCTCTTCGAAAGAATACTGGGAGACCAAATTAACTCTAATGAAGCAGACACCCTTAGCTAATTATTCAAAAGCAGCTGGCCAAGACACTCAGGTGGTCAGGGAATTCTTTTTTTGGTATATCAGGTCATCATGTTCAGCTGGTACAGGTGAGGCATTAACAGGATCTCGCAATGTAAGTCCATAAGAGTTATAACTGGTGATTCAGCGTCATTTTATGTGGATCAATGTGAGTTACATGTATTGATCAGAAGGCCATGGTTTGGACAATCGTAATGCAAGATCGGTTTATTAGCCTTGATAGCTACACAGGGAGTTGCTACAGACAACACACATCCATGCAGCTGTAGTTTCCCTTCCTTCTGCTCCTGTCTTTTGTGGAAACTTATCCATGTGAACTTGTGCAACATATCTATTTTCATTAAAAATTACAGATTGTGATATGCAAAGATATTAGAGATTAAAATAATTATATATATAAAAACAATTATTTTTCAAAACATGTGTGAACTGAATTACGTAGTATTTTTAACCAACTGACTTGTTTGTAAATTATGTATAATAATATAAAGCTTGTAAATATGTATCCAAGAAGTTACCTTAGCAGTTAATTTTATTTTAATATGTATTGTAGCTTAGAGAACAAGAATCTTTGCCTAAAACATCTTTCAAAAAACACTATTCTGTGTGTAATAGGGAAATGACAGACATAGTTACCATAAGCATCTTACTTTAATGACAATAAATGAATGATTTGTCATTATTGGTGCAAACTTTTAAACAGGGTCATCCAAAACAGGTTTTGAAAATTGTTCTCAGAGTACAGTTTGTGTAAATTATATACAGTGAGGCTCACTGATCCTTCTTTATTTACATGGTGTTGTGTTCAACAGTGCACATTTGATTTATGATTTTCATTACTGTAACATGGTAACTGGTTCTTAATTAGCTTTCTTTATATATGAGTGTCATCAATGAAAGCCAGATATCAATGTTATGTACCATATGAGTAAGTCAAAATTAGTTTAGTGACTATACTTTGGGCTGGTTGACCAAGGCATCAGGAATTGATTTCCCATAGAGGCAAGAAATTTTTCTCTCCTCCAAAGGACACAGACCAACTGTGTCCCTCCCAGCTTCCTATTCAGTGGGTGTGAGGGGCTCTTTCCGCAAGGGTAATGCATGCAATGGACAATGCAAATGTGTCTCTAGATTCACAAATCTGCAAGGATAGAGCAGCCTGCGTATGCAGTTACCCCCTGATCTCAATCTATGTTTGAAGTGAAGAATGCATTCATGCCCCTATATGCCATCAAAGTTTGGTGCCTAATTAAGCATGGGGATGACTACCTTTTATTTGTAGGCTGTATATGCCGATTATGTTATTACACAATTTGATTTTATGGCATTCATTGTCTGAAATAATCAGTGTCATATATTAGACCTAATAAAGGAAATGTATCCTGTATATGTCAATGAACTCACCAAAATGTTAACTGAAGAAAATTCTTGGGTGACATCATCACATTGTGTATTTCTTATCAATAAGGTGTTAATTAACCATAATTAACACTTATTGTGTAGAAAGTTCTTATTACCAAATTATGGGTATGGTGTCCCATAGGGGCCTAATCAAACTCTTATGAATAATTTACACAATTTTAATCAAAGTATCATATGTTTTCTGGCATTATTATATATATATTAATTGAATTATTAGTAATCTGTACTTACAAGACTTATTAAAATTATCGTATTATACAGTTATATAGAACTTCACTTATAGTTTTTTAATTCATTTAAAAATAAAAAAGTTTAGTACCAAATCTCTTGTTTGTATGGATATGACTCGTGCATATTGTTGCACTATAACATATGAACAGTAACACCAACTTTCTGTTAACTATGTGCCTGACCCCTAAAATGGCATATGTTTAGCAACAATGAGGTTTACAATAAAAATTGGAGCTTCTCTCAGTCACTGTTATATTCCTGTCACATTGCTTCTTTTGTCACAGCATCATGGGATGGTAAGAGAGAACTCACCACAGGTATCACACCTTCCATGTACCCCACATGTTCTCAGTTTAGCCAATAATAATATCCTCAAATAAAGGTATGTACAAAACAAAATATTGATGTCTTAATTTTATTGCTGTGTATCTAGACAGGAAATTATATTTTGAATGTTTCTTGGCCACCATGAAGCATGGTGTCAGTTTATTCTAACATCACTTACAGTACTTAAGAAAAATGTGGTTCTAAATATGCGAATCAACACATGTATAGTGTTGTGCAATGTATACATATTTAAATAAAACTCCCTAAGATGGTGATATGTGGTAATAGAATGAAGCCACGCATGTATGTGAAAAATACAGTAAGGCACTGATAAGTGCGCATTTGTGCACGAGGGTCAGACACTCCTCCTGTCAAGTGGGGTTGTTCTGTAATTTGTGAAGATGTATTGCATGTACCCGAGTATCAGATGACCCGACACATAAAACAGCCCCCCCTCCCACAATCTTCCATTTTCAGAATAATTTCCATACAGATAATGTCTAGCATTTGCAAAATTATAAAGTGACTTCCCAATTTCTGATAATGAATTTGGGAGAGAAAAAAAACCCCTGTATTATAGGAAGGCAGAAACACTATACATGTCATGTCCAGTGTTATTTATTTACTATCTGATACATGTATCCCAAGATAAATGTCATGCATGCACACACTAACACTGCAGTAGGATCTGACCATGATCTTACAGTGGCCAATGGCATGTATTTTCAAATGGCCATAGAACCAAATACTAATCACAAACTCTTGCTTGTGATTAGTATCACACAATCAAATGACACCAGCATACTGAGCAAAATTTGGAGGTACGAGGGATGTGAAGAGACTGAAGCAACAGAGGAAAATAAGGGACAGTATGGAGAATTCCATGATGCTACATCTCCACAAGGGAGATATGAGGAAAGGAATAATAGGCTGGTGTGAGGTGGCCACGCAGAGACTACCCACCTTTATGTTTTTGGATGGAGCAGTTAACAGCCTCCCAAATAATGTGGTTCATATTTTTGGATTTGGTAGAAATGATTCTGGTGTTCTGGACTTTGATGCAGTGTTTCAGACTAATGCTATGTTCTGCTACAGAGGACATTTGAGAGGAATATGCTGGTGGTGTTCCTTGAACCTGATCTCAATACAGCATCCACTTTCCCCAGCGTAGACTTTGGCCTCATTTGCAGGAAACATCATGCAAGCCTGCTGTAGTGTGTCATAAACTGTTATCCTCATGTTGAAGGAGACTGAAGATCTCACTTGGGAGTGAGGACAACACATTTAATGCTGTGCCTGGTCAGCAACTGAATAATGTGCTTACAAGTCATACAGGCAATTGAAGCAGTCACCTCTTGTGTCAGAACAACTGTGATGTGGACTGACATCCCACTGACACTGCCAGTCACTTTCAGCCATTCTGTCTGAATGTAATCTTCAGAAGCTCCATCTTATGTAGACTATCATAACCAGCAACAGCCCTGGCCCTGTGAGCCAATGACAGAAGCATGGTGTTTGTTGGAAAGGTGGTGGTGGGAGTTGTAGGTGAGATATGGGAGGGTTTTCAGTGTGCTTTGTTATCTAGTGAGACATTAGGTTTCTGGTAAATCAGAGAAGAAAATGTTACATTATTTCTCCATGGTGAACTACATGCACTCACATAGGTGACACAAGTAGCCCCTCATCTTTTAAAGTCCATCAGGCCAGGTCATAGATGCATTAATGTAACAAGCAGCAAAACTAATGGGCTGCCTCGTTGATAGTATTCCCTTCAAAATTTTCCATGAAAAAGCCCGGAATCACCGGTAATAAAACACAAACCCATAGCTACTGAAACAGACCATAGGAGTCTTGGAATGTTAAAAATCTCCATAACATCGGTTTTATCTGCACCAGACTGACAATCCAATAGTCCATGCTCCTTCTGGGCCGACATTTTGATGACGATTACATTAAATTTTTATATTAATTTGCCCGTATTCTTTAATACTGTTGTGAAACCTGGTATCATTCATTAAAGAACACACAATATGTCACGGGTGTTTCAAAAGAGGATTCAAAGGATATCTGGACCTTGCAGAACGTAAAAACAGGCCAAAGAAAACTTCATAATTCAAGCTTCTATACTCTTCACAAAATATTAGGGTCATCACATTAAAGAAGAGATCGGTGGGTTATGTTACAGATGAAGGAAAATACATACTGTGTTTGGTGGGATAACCAAAACGGCGTTGCCTACGCTAAAGACATGTCTATAGAAAATAACGCAGAAATGGAGCAAGATATGTCTTTATAAAATAACGCAGCATTGGACACGAATGCCAATAGACAACCAACTTAGCACAATATCGACTCTGATCCGTGGTCGAATCGTCTCTCTCGTCGTAGAAGACAGTAGCGCAATCCTGTGAAAACGAGATGTAACTTCTCGGTACTTGAAATTCGGGAAATTTCTTGCTCATTCCTTGATAATCCGTGTTATTACGGTAGTTGGGGATCTGTCATTGGAAGTACTCTGTTTATGTTCTACATGCATTTCAAATGCCCAGCCTCCGAAACCTTATGGCTTAGTCGTGGCAAATTTCAAGCTTGCAGAGATGAAGATAACGTGTACTTGCCAAGTGTGTACAAAAAAAAATACCTCTACGTATTGCACACCACATTATTAGACCCCAAACTGCCAACGCAACGGATTATCCATGTACGCACTAATTTGTGGTGAGTGGCGGAGTCTTTTATGAACTGTGCCAAACGTTCAGTTGGGCCGTGATGTATGCTGTACGGGAGGGAATTTTCTGTAGCACAAGAAGTGTGGTGTCAAGTTTGGGCGGTGAAGAAGCGTGTAATGTGTTGTTGCCATTTAAACAATTTTCAAATAATATAAATGGGATGTAATAGGATCAAGTATTTTTTTTGAGTGGAATCTTAACGTTGATCAGAAGGAACTGCTGATAAAAGAAATACTTTCATTGTAACTACATATCTGCAATCGTAATGGCTGATGAAGGTGATAGCGAAGGCGGTGTTACGGATTCACCTAAGAAAGGTTGGAAGTGTCATAAGATGTTCGTAGGACAGTTGCATTCTCCAGCAAATTGAAGTG
>Ga0209755_10007036_pt1 | contig 12282 bp, 16 predicted proteins | sample TergutCo191P1_FD_187301 | JGI IMG/M metagenome (GOLD analysis project Ga0209755, IMG submission 187301) | Cornitermes sp. P1 segment gut microbial communities from Petit-Saut dam, French Guiana - Co191P1 (SPAdes) (version 2) | ecosystem: Host-associated > Arthropoda: Insects > Digestive system... | reverse complement strand
GGATGTGGATGATATGGTTTTCTGTGGGCGCGTTTTGCACATTTTGTCCGTCGGCAGAAAATATATCATCATAGCCCACAAGTGCAGGAGTGCTGATTTTCGGTATCTTAGGCACTTTTGCCCACCTCCTTTTGTGATAACTCAACTTCCGATGGCGATAACTCTTGAGTATCGCTCAATTCTCGCAAACTCAACAACTCCTGCGCGGCCTTTGCATAAGCTAAAGCGACCTTGCCATTCGGATCATGCGTAAAAATGCTCTTACCGGTAGCACTCGCCTCAACGGCACGCACAGAATGAGGGATCGAATCTTTGAAGATTCTGATTTGCCCTCCATATGCCCGCTCAATCATAGCCACTATATCCCTTGTAAATCTCGCCCGAATATCCACCAGCGTAAGCAAAATACCCTCAATCGAAAGTTCGGGGTTGATATGCCTGCGGATTTTTGCTATACTTTTTAGTAGCAACTCCAACCCTTTTGCATCAAGGAATTTTGGCGCAACCGGGATTATGACGCTATCCGCAGCGGCGAGTGCATTGACGGTTAGCAAGTCAAGGGTCGGCGGCGTGTCGATAAGTACATAGTCATACATTGGCTTTATCATGTCTATGTACTGCTTTAGAACGGTTTCGCGCCCAATGAGCGGTGCCAATGCTATCTCGACACCCGCGAGGCTGTTGTTTGCGGGCATTAGGTGGATACCTTCCTCATGTTGGATTATCCCACTTTGTGGATTTTCAATATCGACGGCAACTTCCTTGTCGTCAATAATATCAGACATAACCGTAGCCAGGGTGACTCTCAGTTTATCAGGCTCGCCAACTCCAAGGCTAACAGTCAGAGAGTGTTGACTATCCGAATCAACTACTAAAACTTTCATGCCCTGCCTCGCCAGTGCCGCCGCCAAGCTAACGACCGTCATAGTTTTGCCTGTTCCACCTTTTCTGTTTGTGATGCATACTGCCTTACTTAAACGCTTGTCCATAATTTCTCCTCCTACGGGCAATAATCAAGCCAACCCGGGAAATGTTTAGCGTTAATCAAACATCTCTCATGCTTCGACAAGATTCGCGCCCTGTTTTTAGTTGGCATTTCGTTGGAAAAAGATGCCAGTTAAATCCACAACCCTTGTTTTTGTAGGGGAAAGTGGTTTAGCGCTATTATACCTTACATCGAAAAAAGTGAGGTCTGCGAAGCATAATCGGGCTTTGAAAGGCGAACACGCCTCTGGCAGAACACCCTACGGTTATCTCAAAGACCCAAACGACAAGCACAGACTTATCATTGATGAAGAAGTTGCGCCCATAGTGCGTAGAATCTTCCAAATGTGCGCCGATGGGCTTGGAACGTACCAAATTTGCACCCAACTTGCCCAAGACAAAATACTCACGCCGTCATCATTGGAGTTTGTACGCACGGGGAAATTTGCGGCGTACTATGACCCAGACTACCCTTGGGATTGGAAAACCCGCACCATTGACACTATCCTTCGCAATCAGATGTACCTTGGGCATATGGTAAGTCACACGCAAGCGTCCAAGTCCTTCAAAAGTAAGAAGATTATTCAAATTCCGAGGGACGAATGGATTATAGTTAATGATAAACACGCACCGATAATAAGTCAAGAACTTTTTGACAAGGTGCAGAAATTGGTAACGATTAAGAAACGTGCAAACAAGCAAGACCTACCTAACCTGTTTGGGGGCTACATTTATTGCGTGGATTGCGGAAAATGCTTAACACTCCATAACAACTGCAGACGCAACACGCCGTACTATATTTGCAGTGGCTACCGCACTGGAACACGCACAGGTGACAGCAGGCTTTGCACTACGCACACCACCAAGGCTAACGAACTGGAAGCACTAACCTTACACCTTATCCAGTGTGCCGCTACTGCCGCCTTGGATGTAGACAAGTTCGTGGAAATGTTGCTGGCAACGTCTGAAACAGACGATACCGAGCGGAAAGCACTGGCAAGGCTGAAAAAACGTGAAGCGAAGTTGAGAATACTTACCAAGAGGGTATTTGAACAGAACGCTCTCGGCAAAATTGACGATACCACTTTCGCTGACCTCTACGCTTGCTACCAATCGGAACAAAAAGATGTGACCGCACAAATTGAGGGCATTGAAAAACGGCAACGTGATGTAAAAGACCGTGCCGCCAACGCCCGCCTATTTGCGGCAGAAGCAACAAAGTACATTGGTGCAACGGCTTTGACCCGCAACATGATAACCGACCTCATGGATAAAATCGTGGCACACCAAGCAGAAGGTGAACGCAGGGAACGAAGCCAAAAAATTGATTTCTATTTTCGTTTTATCGGGAGATTGCCCGATAATTTTTTTGAAGGCTTTGTTGCCTTATAAACATTTGCAGGGGTTCAACAATTAGCAAGCGGTATTATGCGGAAATGAATAGGATGAGGATAAAAAAAGGTTGATTTTTCATGTGCGTTGCTGTATAATAAAATTAAATGTGAGATTAAGGAGGGCGGGTAAATGACGATATCGCTCCAACCTATGACGTTGATGATTATTGAAGACGAAAAAAGTGAACGTGACAAATTTTTAGTGTATGCTAAGTCTTGCCCTGAAAAGATTCGGTTTGTTGCCTCGACTAATTCAAGCAGACGCGGGATCGAAGTTATGCGAGAAGTTGCCCCCGAAGGAATAATCTTGGATTTGGAGCTAAAAGACGGAATTGGCTCCGGAATGGAGTTTTTATCGACCCTCAAAATTGCTGGTTCTGATGGATTGCCGATTATAAATTATAAGCCAATTATTATAGTTACTACAAACAACCCATCAGAGCATACGCATAATGCAGTAAGGGGTCTGGGTGTTGATTTAATTTTTTACAAAAAACAAATTGACTATAGCCCTCGGTTGGTGATTGATCATCTGCTTATGTTTCGCAGTGTTATGGGCGCGGGACATAATGGCTTTGAGAGCAAAGGCGAGCCGGTTGAAGTGGATGATCTGCTTGATGATAGCGAAGATGCAGCCGAAACCATCAGCCCAGATGAGGCAAAAAAGCAAACCAACATAGAGCTAGATGCCATAGGCATGGGTCGGCACTATAGGGGGCGCAACTATCTTGTAACGGCCATTTCTTCCCTTGTGGTTTGTGACAATGACGCTCCCGAGGACCGCATTATTTTTAAAGTTGCACAGGAGCATGAGGTGCAATATAGTAGCGTGCTTAGAGCCATGCAGACGGCTATTGAAAACACATGGTATGATTGCGAACCAGAAGTGCTTAGCCGACAGTACGCCACCCATGTAAGCCAAGTCAAGGGCAGACCAACGCCAAACGAGCTCATTCACTACTACGCAGACAAAGTGCGAGACAATATTATAGCGGAGCGAGGGTTTTATGAAGGACGATAAGGACAGAATAATTGAAATATTAACAAAACATAACGAAGATTTGCGCTCTATACATCATAACATAAGGGTTCGGCTGAATGCGCTGGAGCAATTCGTATTAAAGCGCGCATTAGAGGCATTTCAGCGTGGATACAATGAGGAATCAAATTCTGAGCTGTTTGCGGCGTTCGGCGGTATTGAGCAGCTATCTTCTGAATTTGAAAGCATGAGCAAAAGAAAAGTTCCGCCACGAATTTTGCACAGAACAGGCGTTGTGATGCTCGATATATTATTCGAGTATTTCGAGCGTATGTGTGCGAGAGAAAATGTCGAATTTACGCTAAACATATGGGGCAACGTTCAGAGCATGGTGCAGGATTGCATATCTAGCGACAAGCTTCAAGTGCTGATAGTAAATCTTTTGCAAAATGCTATCGCAGCAATCGATGCTAAAGGCGGAGATTTGCATAAGTTGCTGGTAAACATTGGGAACTCTGGTCATCATTACCTCCTTTCGGTATGGGATAGCGGGGTTGGCTTTACCCCGGACATGCTCCCAAAGCTTGGCAAAGAGAAAGTGACAAGCAAAGGGGGCGAGGATGGAGGCAATGGATATGTGGAAATTTTTGACATCCTAAATCAATGCAATGCAAGCTTGATTATTGAGGAAATGGATATCGGAGATAGCCCCGGTTTCTTAAAAATGATTACGCTCCAGTTCGATGGGCGCAACAAGCGCACGTTTAATAAGATAGACCTATGACAAAAGCAACTTCTGCGGAGTTCTATTATTTGATATGCATTTTTTGTATTGAAGCAGGCGGGTGTTAAAATGCATACATATGCAGTAAAAAGCATATAGACAGCCCTGTCATTTCATGTATTTAATGAAATATCAACAAAAAGCGATTTACTAACCCGCATATTCGCGGGTTTTGTAAATCGAGCGATGCACTTTGCTGCCTTTGGCTGGCGCTCCAAAAAATTTATTTTCTGAAATATTGACATAAATGTAAATATCATGAATTGACTATTATGGACAAGCCATGATATAATTATTGTATGGTTGAGGGCAGTACATATAATTGTGTTTTTTTGCAATTATATATACAGCAATGCTTGCATATAATGGATAACAAGGGTTGTCGCATGTAATTGTAACCACCGCAAGAAAAATCCATAATATGTAATGCATGCTTTTTAAACAAAATCAGGGAAGCGATACCAACTGTGTGTTGTTGATCCTGGCGTTTTAAGTTGTGAGCAAATATTGTTAAATGGCAGCTTCTATAGTAGAGTTGCTTTGAAAACGGAGGGGTTATATGAGTTATATTACGAGTAAACCGGGAAAGAGTGTCGTCTTGCCTAAACCGGGCGAGATAACCAAGCTACTGGAAACAATCCGCGAAAACTTTGCTGATATTTCAACACCTGCAGATAATGAATTGTTTGAATCGGGTGAAAAAAGAGGTTTTTTTGAAGAAGTTTCCGCCAAAGGTCCTATCATTCAGAACCAATTAGACATGTATCGCCGCAACTCTCAGAGGGCAAAAGAGCAAAACGAAGCCTAGGGCATGTTCCCGCTAACGAAGATGCACTTTCGCACGCCGATTTTTCGCCAATCTGCACCGCCCGGCAAAACCGACTCCTTTGGAGTCGCCGACTCCCGGCAGTGCAGATTGGCGAAAAATCGTCGCACGAATCTGTGTTTTCTTATAATTGGAGCACGTCCTAGTGCAATTAACTCATCACACTGGGCTTGGTTTTGCTTGCCCAAGGAAGGAAGCGGTTTATTTTGTCTATTACCAATGACGACAAAGGCGTAAGCCAGAATGTGGAGTTTAGGGCATATGATATCGAGAATGTTTTGCTTGCCCTAGATAGTGTTGTATCAGGCGGGGCGTTACTGTTTGATGTGAAAGGTTATGATGGGAGTGTAAAAAGGGATATCAAGGTTACTTTTTATTCCGGCTCTGATCTTAAAACTAGTAGAAAGGAACTCCCTGGTGTGAATCTTGACCACATTAGAATCCCACATCGCCTGAATGAAGGCGGCAAAAAAGGCTTCGCAATGTTTTTTCTCTGTTTAATTCACGAATATGCCCATGGTTGCACAATTGCTGTGGGCTCGAGAGAGGAAAATTTATTTGCATTAAGAAACGAGGCTACATGTAGCTTCATACATAAATCCATCGGAGATTTAGTGTGGCAAAGCATAGCGCCATTGAATATTATAGCAGACAAAAAAGCATTCAGCACTCTATGGGAAGAGCTTTCTGCTAAGTCTAAAAATGAAATGGTAGCTTCCTGCAATCAAGAATGCCTCACTAAAGGCGATGCATTCTTTTCGCAAACAACAAAGGAATTCCACCCTGAATTAGCGAAAAGCATAGAGAAATCGATGGAAGAAATCGAGGTCTGGTGCACTGAATCGAGGTGCGATGATGCTACCAACAAGTTGTTTGAAGGGCTTTTTGAAAAAGATCAGCGTCGGCGTTTTTGCGAGGCGGTAGCATCTGTCTTGCGTGACAGCCTTACAAAAGATCCCATTAAACGTAGGGTGGATGGGGAAGATTTAACTTATCAAGAAATGAAAGACAGAGGTATGATTACCATCACACGAAGCGGAAGTTCGGAAGTAATTCTGCATGTGCCTGGAGAAATTGTTTTGCCATGGCCTGAAATCCGCTTCAAAGATGGAGTTAATGACGATGTAAAGGACCATATCACGCAAGTCCGCGATGCCAGGGCTGATATTATTGCAGTATCGATAGGGTGCTATGATATAAAGATGTATCTGGATTCCTTTTGTAACCTTTACAAGGATTGGGTTGATGATGAAATTTCAACTAAGCATAATACGCGCGCATCTGCTGTTTTATTGGCTTTAAGCAATGGCAACACAGGGGAATTGGAGCAATATATTAAGGATGAAAACACCTGTATTTCAGGGCGAAAGTTTGTCAAGGGCATAATAGATAGCTGGGAAGATAATCGTGTAATTTTATCGGACGTTGTTATTTTTTTGCGCGACCTCAAGCTCGCTTGTGATATGAGGATGGAAAATGCCGATGATTCGTTAGTAAATGCCCTAAAAGAGCTTGGTTCAAACCGATAGCCTTAAAAATGTGTCAGAGCATGACTAACTGACAAATGACTTTCGCGTATTGACATGCTATTATGAGATAATGGTTTTTTGTGCAGAGGTAAATTATAGGCCGCCCAGCTTGGGCGGCTTTTGCATTGCGCAAATTTTGAGGGGGACGGTGCTATGCCACCGTAGGCACTCTAACGATAGCCACGAATGCCGATAATACGCTATTTTGGCATACTATAAGCCTCCCAGACGTAGGTTTATAGTGATTAGTCCTCGATATATGTTCATAAGCGACTGCCTACCGCTCCTGACGTCAATTGCTGTCAAAACTGCTGTCTAATCGAAATTGTCGTGCATAGTTTAATCGCGATTTAGTGGATGCCGGTGTAAATTCAATAGGTTTTAACAGAGATAGAGCCGAAAAGTTCAAACCAACATCGAAACTTCCGACCCTATATCTTGAAGTTATAAATGCACATTTTGAAATTATGATTTGTCTTGACATACACCCCCATTTGATGTTATATCACTACTGTTGGCGTGTTAAATAGCAGAAACATAAAGACACCATATTCAAAGGCCGTTGCTGTCTAAATTGCTGTCATTTTTCGCCAATTCTGCGCTCATCGCTGATTTACTGATGCTGTTCAATTGTTCGCCGATTGCAGATAGGGCTAAACGATGACCTTCGGAAGTTCCGTGTTGATATACATTTAATGTGGTCGCAAAACTTGCATGGCCTAAGATTAGCTGCGCATCTTTTATAGGCACACCAACATCTTTAAGAAGTGTTGCCGCTGTATGGCGCATAGCATGAATCTTGATGCGTGGAAGTCCTGCTTTTTCGATTAGAGGGATAAGCCGAATACGTAGATTGTTTGGCTCAAGGGGTGTTCCTATGACCATATCAAAGAAGCCACGGAAAAATTCAATTCCCTGATTTCCCCCGCCTAGTGCGGGGGGCTTTTTTTATTTGCACAAATCCGCAACCCTGCAAAGCAATTACGCAACATTTTGCACAAGGCTTATGCTACGCTTAATTTATCGCAATTAAAAGGGGCAGGGGGCATATGAATTACCAGAATCAAGATAATGTGTTTGTCGGAATTATTGATAATGATGGAACTATTTACCAATTTGCAAATCATCGCAAAGGTGCGGTTGTTGGGATTGATATGCACCGCGAAAAAGAAATGCAGGGGCAAATTGGCGAAATGCAAGAGATTATTGAAAATTATTATCAGAAACTCATTGAGGTTGGCGTTATTGTGCCTGAAAAAACCCCGGCGGAAATCGCCCAAGCGGCCGCCGAGGAGCAGCTTGAAATAGCGCGGCAGCAGGCCGAAATCAATACTTCTTTGCTTGATGCGGTGAAAACTCTGCAAAGCGAAATACAGAACCTGAAAAACAAAGATAAAAAAACAACTGCAAAAACAGAGGGGGGAGGCGATAGCAAATGATTAACTTGCTGATGAAATACGCCAAAAGCAAAGTGACACAAATTGCACAAGCATCCGGTAAAAGCGAGGATGAAGTCAATTCCGCAATCGAAAAAGGCAAGCAATATTTGCCACAAATCAACAATTCCCATGATGGAGGGATTGAGCTTGCTCATTCGTTGGGAATAGACCGCAGTTTTGCGGAATCTATGTATGATAGATTTGCTCATATTGCAGATAAAATTCCATTTTTTGGCAGGGCTATACTGGATAAGGAATACAACAAACTCATCCAGAATTTAGATGACCATTCAAAGCCGCAATTAAACCGCTGCCAAAGGCGGGCGGAATTAAAGAATTCCGGCGGGTTTAACAGAAATAAATATCGCAAAGTTTGATAAATACCGTGCGCGCGGATTTATATATTAATTTCACAGGAGGTACACAAAATGTCAAATTATACTTCTACCGCAGACATTAGCGGCGGCGGCTACCATGGCGGCAGCATGGGTGGCATGGGCGGCGGCTGGCTAATTGGTGCGCTCATCATCTTTTTCCTGCTTTTCCGCGATGGCTTCGGCCACAAAGGCGGCCACGGCGAAGGCCACAAGGGCATTCATACCGATGAATGCAATCGCGAGCAGGATTACAAATGGCTCAAAGAGCAAGGCGAACACGACCGCCGCGTAGTAGGCGAAATCGTGAAATCCCGCGAAATCGCAGATGCTCGATATATCGAGGGGCTTCGCGACAAGATTCTTGAGCGCGACGGCATTATCCTAGAACAGAAAAACCAAATGTTTGTAGGCGGTCTTTTTGGACAGCTAAACCGCAGGCTTGATATGCTCGAATGCGGATTGCCCAAAGCGCGCCCGCAGTATGCGTCAACGGTTACTCCGTGCCTCGGCGAATTGCCGCGTTGCGGCGAACCTGTTCGCGGTGGTTGCCCCACGTTTATCGACTAGGCATTTTACAAATGAATTTTCGTTTGACTGATAATCGTTAAATCAGCACAAGGGGGGGTGACTGCCATGTGCGGTTGCCCCCCTTTTATGAAATGGAGTGGATTGTTATGACAGGATTAGCTTTGGGGCTTTTTGTCGGAGCGTATTTGAATAACCCGCAATTGCGCCAGACCGTAGACACCGCGGTAAAAAAGGCCGTTGGTCTGGGAATTGATACATTAAACGGCAAAGGTGCGGCCATTAGCGCGCCGCCGGAAACAAGCGAGGACGAATAATGCGCGGCCATATAAGTTTTGGGCGAGATGACAGAATAAATTTAGCTAATTTTTTGGCTAATTTAGCGATTTTGTATGTTAGTGTCCAAATTTTAGGGGTTTCGCGCAATAACGCCGGCTACAATGCCGGCATTCTCCGCAACACAAGCGAAATAAACAAAAATTTATCATGTAGAAAGAAGGAATCAGAATGAATAATTGTCGTAGATTAGTGGCAACCGCCACGCCCACGGTAACAGAGGGGGCTACCGTTGCCCTCGATATCACCAACCCCACAACTGCACCCGAATTTTCGCAATGCATAGCCTTTCGCATTGCACCCGCGCCGCTCGACCCCACGACGGGGCAAGAAGTATGCACCCTGACAATCGGCGGCGTTACAGGGCAGATAGTCGGCAATTGCGGCGAAACAATCCCCGCGCAAATGATTGCTGATGCATTATGCCACAACCCCTGCAATGTGTTTGTCGTGCAGTTTGGCGTACAAGGCACAACGAGCGTGTTTTACGCGAGGCGCGGATTTGCGAGGCGCAAGACTTATTCTGTTGCGCCAGCGGCCGCCGGCGCATAAGGGGGGCTTGATTATGCCTTATAATAATGGGCAACAAAGCCCAAATATGCCTCCGCAGGGCGAAAAGCCCGGCAAGGGATTTTATGAGCTGCTCGACTGCATATCCACCGATTTATTTATCGGGGCGGCATGGCATTTGCGGGCGGCGAATCAGTTGCGGAAAATGGGGCTTCGTGGTTTTGCGCGGCTGCATGAATATGGCTCTTGCCATGACCACAAAAAGCGGCTCTGTCTTGAAAAGTTGGTATGTGACCGCCTGCATTATGCGCCTAAAATTGATGTATCTGATGCGGAGCATGTCACCTCGTTTGTGCTTTCCGACCCCGGCAAGCTAAAACCGCATCTTGAAATGTGGCGGGATAATGAGCGGGAATTTGCCAAATATCTTGCCGAGGCTGTGAAATTGGCGGCCGGCGAGGATATGTGTGTTTATAACGAGCTTGTCTGTATTCTTGATGGCGTCCAAGATGAAGTATTTAGAATCGAAACGCTCCTAAAACGCCTAGAATTAGGCGGCTGGAGCGGGCATGATTTAGCGACGATTTCTAGGCAACTTCATATCCACTTTGAGCATCACCCCGAAAAAGGACTTGATATTGATGTATGATTGCGCTAAGGCGGCGCACAGGAAAATTAACGCCTATGCCGCCGTATTTATGGAGCAGGCCGCCGGACATAAGGGCGAGATGCTTGGGGCGATTGAGATTATGCGGGGGCGGATAGGCACAAAAACGCCGCATAGCTTCCCGGAATTGTCGGCGGCGGCCGGCGAGATTGCGGCGGCTTTTTGGAATCCGGTTACGGCGGCCTATGCCTATTGCCAAAGGGAGCAACGGCATATCGTGGCGACAGCAATCGCGCAAACACTCGACCGTCTTGTGATTTTACTGGAGCGCGAAAATGGATAAAAAACAAATCAAGGCGGCTTTCAAGCGGGATGCCGCCTTGATGAAATCACGGATGAAAGGGAAATATAAAATGGATTGCGAAAAGGTTATCAAAGAACGGCTAAACGAGGCTGAAAACGTGCTGAAAAGCGGCCATAATGAGAAAGCGAAATTTGATGCCGCCTTGATTTCGGTAGTGCTGGGGTTGTGCGAAAAAGAGAAGGCGAAATCAACCGCTGCAATTTCCGCAACGGTTGAAAGTGGCATTGAGTTTTTCGACCTTGCCGTCGATGAAATGAAGTGTGCGGAAAATTATTACGGCATGTACCAAACAAAGGGGGATAAGCGACTTTTGCAGATTGCAAAACAAAAGCTAAACCACGCCGCCGCCCTAGGCGAGATTTTGCGCGAGAGCGGCAAAGAAAAAGACGCGGCCAGCCTTGATGGGAAAAGGCAACGGCTGGAGCGGATTATCCGTTAAGATGTTTACCGTTTTCTAACATAATCAACTTCTATCGACCAACAGTATACCCATGGGGGGACTATTGGGGCGCGGATTTCTGTTATTGTGGATAGGATTTTTAATCAGTATTTGGCGCAGGTTGGGCATAAAGAGCCGTTTTTGGCGCTTTATAATGATGGGGTTGTGGCCAATTTTCCCGGGCGGCTTTCGCAGTGGGGGTCGTTTTTTGATGCGCGGGATAGGGGCATGAATGCTATGCAGATTATCCGCAGGTATTATCCGCAAAACCTGGAGCTGCGCGAGGTTGAGCATTTTTCTGGGCCGCTGGAGAGCTGGCCCGGGGGGGCTTTGGGCCCGGGGTCTTCCGGCAATGATGTGCGCACCATGCAGCGGTATTTGAATCGGATTTTGGGGCGGTATACGGATGTTATTATCAATCCGGTGGATGGGATTTTTGGGCCTGCGACCCAAAATTCTGTGCGGATGTTTCAGCGGATTTATAATATGAACCCCACCGGGATAATCGATCGCGCCACATGGTATCAAATTTCGCGAATTTACGCTATCGAAAAGGCTTTGTGGGAGATGCATAGCGAGGGCATTCGCATAGGAATCGGCCAAACGCCGCCTACCACCATTATCCGCGAGGGCGCGACCGGGCGGCTAGTGACAGAGCTGCAATTTTTGCTAGATTATATCGGCATGTATTACGAGGAAATCCCATTTGTGCCGGAAACAAGCCGTTTTGAGAGCCTAACCCGCGAGGGCGTGCTGGCATTTCAGCGGCGATTCAATCTAAACCCAGACGGAATAGTCGGTCCGCTAACATGGCGGCGGCTTTATGAGGTCTTTTGGGGCATCCGCCAAAACGCGCCGCCTCCGGTGGCCGTCCCGCCGCCGGTCGACCCGCCGGGAATGCCGGCCTATCCCGGATTCGTTTTGCGGCTAGGCGCATCAGGCGAGCCGGTGCGCCAAATCCAGCGCGCCATAAACCGCCTAGCCACGGCCATCCCCGGCCTTTGGCAGCTACCCATAACCGGAGTTTTCGACGAAAACACCCGCAACGCCATATTCACATTCCAGCGCATTTTCGGCCTAAACATCGACGGCGCGGTAGGCCCAATCACCTGGGATAGGCTATTTCGCGAATACCTAGACCTACAACCCGGCGGCGGCACAACACCACCCCCGCCACCCCCGCCACCCA
>Ga0209755_10007034_pt1 | contig 12283 bp, 11 predicted proteins | sample TergutCo191P1_FD_187301 | JGI IMG/M metagenome (GOLD analysis project Ga0209755, IMG submission 187301) | Cornitermes sp. P1 segment gut microbial communities from Petit-Saut dam, French Guiana - Co191P1 (SPAdes) (version 2) | ecosystem: Host-associated > Arthropoda: Insects > Digestive system... | reverse complement strand
ATATTTTATTAATTTTCTTTAAGAATGTTAAATCATCTTCTATGTGTTCAATAACATCGAATAGACCTACTGCAGAAATAGAATTATCATCTAAATTCAGATTTTCAAAATCTGAACACACAATATCTGTTAAACCTCTTTTTTTTGCATTCAGGCAACCTTGTACTCCAGGCTCAACTAAACAGCTTTTTATACCATTATCTTGCAATCCTTTTGACACATAGCCATTACCGCCGCCAATATCTAAAATTAAACTATTCTTTACATATTTTTTTGCAAGATTAATAATACAATTATTCCTGTGTTTAAACCACCAACTTTCATCTTCGATATTAAAACATGCGCTGTTTCCGTCTGAGGGATAGGAAATTTCGCCAGTTTTTTTATTAAAGAGAATTCCATCCTTTTCTATTAAATTTGTTTTATTGATTGTGATCATTATTTTCCTTTAACCAAAAATGATAAATATTTTTAATTTCATTTATTTTATATCCACATTTTTCATAAAAACTACATGCATTATAATTTTCAAATTGAGTTGATACTTCTATCTGCTTTACATTATTATTAAAAAGTGTATTTTCACAAATATTTAATAATGATTTCCCATATCCTTTTCCCTGAGAATTAGGAGATACAGCAATTAATCCAATAACACCTTTATTATCCAATATTTTTAATGTTACAAAACCTTTAATAATATTTTTATTATCAGCCACAAATATTTTATTTGCAATATTATGTTTAATAGATTCTTCTATCCATGTTTTATACATTTTGTAAAAATAAATTTCTTTAAAATTATTATCTAATTTGAATCTAGAGTATTTCCCAGCTTCATATGCTAATTGTTCTAATTCAGGTTTTAATTCATTTTTTAAATATTCATAAATAAATGGCATCTCTTCTTTTATTAGTTTTAAATATTTAATATATGTAACTTTTCTATCTACTAATTTTCCATTATATTTTAATAAAATTTCATTATTTATAATGAATTCATTATCTCCAATAAGATATATCAAATCATATTTAGATTTTAATGCATCTTCTAATCTATCTATTAAATTATCATCATTATTAACAAACATTTGACCAATTTTTAAAGAAAAAAAGTTTGAATCCCAATTTAAGTATTTGATATCATTATACATTTATATAATCTTTAATAATAAAATTTGGTCTATTTTTTACTTTATCAAATATTTTACCTATATATAATCCAATAATTCCAAGAACAGCCAATAATAGTCCTCCTATAAACCATATTGAAAATATGGTTGTAGTAAATCCCTGTAAAGTTATAATTTTTAGAATATTTGCAATTACATTATATATAGCTAATAATATTGAAATAATTGACATAAAAAATCCTATTTTTATTGTAATGCGTAAAGGTTTATCTGAAAAAGCAATTATATTGTTAATTGCTAATCTCATTAAATTTCTAAAATTATATGTTGTTTTTCCTTCATATCTAAAAGAATGCTGAACATGTAAATAGTATTTATTAAATCCAACCCATTGAACCATTGTAGGGAAATATCTTATATCATCTTTCATTGAAATAATTGCATCAATTACTTTTCTATTATAAATACCAAAATTAGCTATTGTTGGATCTTGTTTTGTATCTGTTAAATAACTAAACAATATATAGAATAATTTAGAAAAAAAACTTTTAAAAAAAGAATCACTTCTGTTTATTCTTTGAGCAAAAACAGAATCATATCCTTCCTTTGCTTTATTATAAAGATTTGGAATCTCATCAGGTCTGTCCTGCAAATCGCAATCCATTACCACTACCCATTCACCTTTAGCATAAGCCAATCCTGCGGTAATCGCATAATGCTGTCCAAAGTTGCGGCTTAAGTTTAATCCCTTTACACGCTGGTCTTTACTGCATTCGCCAATAATTGCTTCCCACGAATTATCCGGCGAAGAATCGTTTACAAGTATAATTTCATAATTATCAGTTATTTTAGATAAATTTTCGTGTAACTGTCGGACTAGTTCTGATACTATCTTCTCTGCACGGTAAACAGGCGAAACTATCGATATATGGGGTTTATTTTCCATGTTCTACAACTTAACTATAACAATTATATCTAAAAGCAATAATTAACATCTTGTTTTTATTTCTAATTCAATTCAAGGATTTTTCTGTCAATATCCTCTATAGCATTTTCTATACGTTCGGAATGATATTGTTCATACATATCGTTGATATAATCTATTATTTTTTTATCTTTCCATAGGTTCAATATACTTTTTGATGATACATTTTTTATCTCAGCATATTTTTCTAATAGAAATATAAAAAATTCATTTTTATCAGAAATTGCTTTCATATTAATACATCACAATAATCAGATATGCTGTAATCACCATCTTTATATTCAGTATTCCATAACTCATAAATAATATATGGCGATAAAAGATATAATCCTGTATATGTATCTTCTAATTTATCTGCAATTTTTGAATTATAGAAAGCAAAAATTGCTTCTTTTTCTTCAAGTTTATTATTTTCAACTATAAGGCTTACTATCATATTAATTAGACTAATTCTTATATAGGTAATCATATTTCATATGCCTCTATAAAATCCAAATATTTCAAAGACATTTCTGATGCAAATAAATACTGTGTATCCAGTTTCTCCGGCATCAACATTTTAATTACCATTTCTTTTGGATTATCTAAATGATCAAATAATCCCTGCATATATTGGTCTATAGTTAAAATTGTTTTATCATTTGCTGTAGGACCTATTATTATATCATATTGCTGTACAGAAACACCTTTTCTGTTTGCAATTACATAATCCAGCCAGTCAATATCTGCGCTATTGAATTCCTTTACTTTTAAACTATTCGCAGTATTATACTCATAAATATTAATTGTTGAAATTCCTTTATTAAAAAATTTTTTAGATGATACTGCCCTGTTCTCTGCCTGTTTTAACATTGCTGATAAGTAAAATCCGCTGCCAAAATCCAAATATTTTCTGCTTTTACTTAAATCTGGAGTTTTAATAATTTGATTACTTCCGTGATAAAGCTTCATAACCCTATAACTTAACCGTAACAATAATACCAATAATAATCAGTACAAGACCTATTACTTTTCCAATTGTAAATGTCTCGTCAAAAATAAAAATCCCTAAGATAAAAACAATAGCCGGGGAAATGCTCATGAACGGATAAGCATATGTTATCTCAAATTTTGTCATAGCAATTGTCCAGAATATAGATGCTATAAATGCGCCGAAAAATCCAGAAAGTATAAATGGGTCAAATAACAGTTTTAAATAGCAAATAACTTTTTCCAGTATATTGCCATCGGTCATTGTCCAGCCTAGAGTTTTAATTCTCCACTTCAGGATCATCTGTCCATAAACTGTGAATAGTATTGTTCCGAATATATACAGGTATTTCATATTTTATTTCCGTATTATACGTTTTAAACGATTGTAGAAAGCGAAAATTATTTCCTTTTCCTCAAATTTATTATTTTAACTATTAGTCGCATTATTATGTTATAATTATGTCCCCAAGCCGCCAGCTAAGATTATTATTTTCATTTTTTACATCAAATATTTTTTATCTTATTGGTCCTATGTACATTACACCTATTGCCAAATCTCTTTTATCAATATTACTAAAATCTTGTTTATTAGGGTTATATTCACCATTTGTTATTAAATTAATCTTTATTATTTCATTTATATTTTTTGGAATTTCAGTGTTGTTTATATTTATAATTTTTTCTTCAAAAGCCGGCATATCATCTAATAATATTGATTTAATAAATATATTATCAATAAATATATCTGTTTTTAAATTTTCATTGTTGTTATATTTCTTAATATATGGCGCAAGCATAAATTTTAATTGCATTCCGGTGTCGCAGATATTTCCAGCTTTAAGCCAAATAGTAGCATTTGGTGAAAACCAATGAAATGTTTGTTCCCATTGATATATTCCTAAATTATTTCGAGTTAAATCTGAATGTACAGTAGGATCAAATGAGTAATAAATAAATTCTTTATTCATTATTTTTATATTTTTGGGAATATTAATATATATATATGACTTATTACTTTTTGATGATTTAATTATCAATTCATTAAATAATAATTTGCTACTTTCATCTAAAAAATATATTTTATCTAATAAAACTAAATTTTTATTATCATTTTTATCTATAAGAATTTTTCTAATTAATTTATTTTTACTATCTAAATAAAAAACTGGCTTTATATAATTATAACCTCCATCACGATGCTCAACTCGGCTTATAAACGTAGAATAAAATGGATTATATATTGAAGGAAAATTATCTAAAATAAGCTTTGAATGTGGTAAATTATCAATATATCCATACTTTTCTATTGGAAAACCTATATTTTTTAATAGTATCATTGAAATTAATATCGAAATAATAACTATATAGATTTTTATATTATTTAGAAATTTATTAAATTTTATTATCATATTATTTTTAATATTATTAATTGTATTTAAATCACTTGTTATTACTATAAATAACATAATTGGACTAGCCCAGGCATTATATCTTGAAATACCACTCATTCCACTATTTATATGTATCATAATAGAATAACCAAATACTATTAGAAAGAATCCTAAAGAAGGTATAATGTATTTATAATTTCTATATAAAATAGAAATAAAAAAGAAAATAATAAATAAGCAAAATATAAATGAAAACCATGGTAAAAAACCATGATTAAAATCAAATAGATATGCAAAAAATCTATCAAATAAAAACGAAATATCTGCATACTCCGTTCCTGTTGAAATAATACTTTTATTATTAGAAGAAGATGCTAAGTAATTATATATAAATACAGGAATTATAAATAAAAAAGATAACCCAAACAAAAAAATATCTTTTATTTTATTTTTAATTAATTTTAAAATATTATTACCTGTTCCATATATTTCATTTAAATTAATAAAATATGAAATACATAAAAATGGAGCTAATCCCATAACTGTTAAATTCATAGAACTAGCTATTGTAAGAAATATAGCAGCTAACTTATATGATTTATTTATATAAAATATCATTGTAAAAATGATAAATACATATATAAATATTTCATTTCCTACAAAAGATAAGTAATACATAATAGGACTTAATGATAAAGCAAGTATTAATAATAATTTATCTTTATCACTAATTTTTAGATAAAATAATATTGCAAATAACGATATAATAAATAATAATGCGTTTGTTAATACAAATGCATAAGATTGATCTAATCCAAACGTTTTAAGAAATATACTCATAGGGATACAAATAGCTGAATATGAAGGAAAATAATACGAGGTTTTTAAATTCGTTTCATTATATAATATTGTTTTATATCTTCCTGTAGTATAATCTCTTATTGCTGATTCTTTGTATACAGGAAATATATTTTCTAATATTTTTATTGTCTTATCAGTATAAAATATTGATTTCTCATATTGGAGAGCTATTGTTGTTAGAGTATAATTTCCACATTCACCTGCCTGATATAACGGTCTTATTAATACTAATATTAAAATAAAGAAACAATAAATGACTATATAGATAAATATACATTTTTTTAAATTTATATTATTTAACCAATTTAACATATTATTTTACTCCCTATAATTTTTTACTTTCTTAAAAAACAACAAAGCATTCTAAACGGCTCAATCAGGAAAAGAAAATAAATTAAAATTCATATTAAAATCATGAATACATAACCAAAATTCTTCTAATTTTTCTTTTGGAATAAGAAAATAATCCCAATATACACTATCACAAATATTATTCCAGATTTCTATATTAGGAATAATATTTCCAAACAAATCTGTAATGAAATAATTATATTTTTCACATAATTCGTATAATGAATTTCTATTATAATTATAAGCGCTATAACCAGCATATCCATATTCAACACTTATAAATGGTCTGAATTTATTAATAAGCTTATCTCCACCTTGTAATATGGAAATTTCTGCTCCTTCTGTATCAATTTTAATAAATTTTAAATTATCTATTTTATCAATATAGTTATTTAAAATATCAACTTCTACTTTGATTGTCTTTCCATAAGCATCTTTATTATTAAAAATTGTTCTTTTATTTAAACCGCTTTCTTCTGGATAGTTTTCACATGAAAAAAAATCCATTTCTCTATGTATATTTGATAATGCCATATTTTTAATTATTATATTATCATCTTTAAATATTTCAATCAAAACATTATATTGATCTGGTAATGGTTCAAATGCAAATACTTTACCTTGTTTACCAACTAGTTTTTTAAATATATTTAGATGTCTTCCTGCGTGTGCGCCAATATCAAAAACATTATCTCCAATATTTATTAATTTACTATAATGAAATTCAAGAATACTTTCAAAGTCAACTTGTTTTCCTTTAATATTTCTTTCTTTTAATATTTTTTTTGTTTTAAATATATCATTATAAATATATTCTCTTTGTATATACTTATTTATTTGATCAGTATGATTTATTAAACAATTTTCAACCTTTTCTAATTTATTTTGGATATTTTCATTATATTCATTTTGATTGACAATATATTTATAAATATTTTCTAAAGAATTTTGAATACTATCTATTTTTCTATATAAAGGTGAAATTGTTAATAATAATTTCTTAATAATATTTTTCATATAAATATCTTAATTATTGTATTTTCTGCTAACATTTCTATTCAATTAATTCATATAATTTAATATTTTTAATAGTTATATCAGCATCAGTTCCATAATTCATTATTCTTAAATATATTTGATTTTCTTTAGCTAAAGAAGTATCAAATGAATTAATATAAGCATATCTGAATGTTACCGGTAATAAAGCTGTTGTATCAAGTATTACATCTGTTTCTTTTAAATCATACTCTGGACCTGCATAAAAATCAATAGCAGCAGAATTATAAGTATCTTCTATTATCTCACATAACACTTTATATAATGTATTTTTTTTTATATTTACAGGAAAAGATGGAATATTTCTTAATTTATATTCATTTTCATTACTATAAATTAATTCTAGTTTATTATTTGTTTCAATTAGGAAATTATTTTTTATTATTTTATATTTTCTTGGTATATTTATAATTTTATATTTACAATCATTAATTAACACTTTTGAAAGTATTTTATTAAAATATTTTTTATCTTTTTCTTTTATAGCTAATATCTCATTTTTTAAAAACATATTATTTAATATATTTTTATTATTTTCATTATCATATATATATATTTGTTTTATTACTTTTGAAATATTATCAATATCAAACAACGGATCTGCAATATTAATATCTAAATTATTATTATAAATCGAATCTAGCATTTTCTCCTTTATAACATTTACTGTTTTTTCCCATGAAAAATACTCAGCTCTTTTTAAACCTTTTTTTATATATTCATTTCTTAAATCTTCATTAAAATATAAATCCTCAAATGCCTTAATACATTGTTCTTCGCTATTATAATCAATTTTTATTGCAGCATCCTCTACTACTTCTGGTAATGAAGAATTGTTTGATGTTATAACAGGTGTTCCTGCCTGCATAGCTTCTAGTGGAGGCATACCAAAACCTTCATATTGCGAAATATATGTAAAAAATATTGAATTACTTAAAAATGTATTAACATCTTCATCATCTATATAACCTAACCTAATAATTTTATTTTTATATTCTATTAATTCTTCTGATACTTTCTCGAATTCTCTCATAAAGAAATCCCAATCAGAGCCTGCAAGATAAAAATATAAATTATTTATACCGTGCTTTATAATAAATTTTAAAAAACAAATTACAGTAAATATTAAATTTTTTCTTGGTTCTATCGTACATAATGAAAATATATAATTATCATTATCATTTTTATTAATATTATATTTTTTTAATACATTATATAATTTTTCTTTATTATAATCTGGATAAAATTCCTGCGCCGATGAAATATATGCAGTAAATATTTTTTTATTATTTATTATATTATTATAATATTTTAAAATATCATTTTTAGTGTTATTGGATATACAACAATAATAATAATAGCTTTTTAAATTATGTATTTTAGCAAATTCTTCAATGTAATTAGTTGTAGTAAATGTCCCAGGAAAATATTTTGGAAATAATAATGAAATTGTATCATATAATAAAAAAAATATTTTAATATTTTTATATCTTTCAATCTCGTCAGATATTTTATAATTCCATGATGTAAAATATAAATCAGTATTTTTTATTATATTATAATAATTTTTATCATAATATAATAAATTTCTTATTATACGTAAATAATTTTTAATTATCTTTAAACATCTAATAACTTTATTATATAATCCTTTTTCTTTTAATCTATATTTATGAATATCTATTTTATATTCTATATTATCATTATATGATAAATTACAATTTGAAAAAATATATGTAAATTTTGAAAATAGTTTGTCATTCTTAATATTTCTTAAATATTTCTTTTGATTAATATTAAAATGTAATACAATATTAAATATATTTTGTTTGCTTAATTCTTTTAATATATTATAAGGAGCAAAAAAAATACCTGTGCGGTAACAATTTTTTTCAAAATTAGCAGTAAGATTTGAAGCTTCAAATAATAATGTTGGTTTTTTTTCCATACTTCTATTTACTTTTTCTTGCCCATATAATAGACTCAAAACCCCAAAATGCCCAAGTCCAGGGAAATAAAACCTCTTTCTTTTGTTTTGATTCTTTTTCTTTATAAAAACCTACAAACCATTGTAAAAAAGGTTTATATGATTTACTACTAAATAATATTTTCATATTATTTTTCTTCAATATTTTCAAAACATCTTTAAATTTCGGCGGATCTTCTTTATGAGTTTTATCATCAAAATAATTAAGTGTATATTTTCTTCCTTTTGGAAATTTTACACTCTTTTCTGTAGGAAAAGAAATATATAAAAATCCTCCTGGTTTTAAAACTTTTATAATAGCTTGTAATGTTCCATCCCTATCATTACAATGTTCCAAATTATGTGCGGATATTACTGTATCAAATAATTCTGGGATATTCGTTATACTTTCAGCAAATTCTTCTGGTTTTACAATAATATAATTATCTGCATCATTTGGTTTTGATTGATTATAATCTCCTACATCAATCCCAGTATAAATTATATTTGGATATAGTTTTTTGGTCCAATATGGAGAATCATTACCACATCCAACATCTAATAAATTACCTTTATAATTTGTTATTTCCAAAAATCTCCATCTATCACGCTTTGTATAATTTTTATTTAGTATTTTAATTTTAATATTTTTAAAAAAGTTCATAATTCAAATACTTCTTTCATTGTTTCTATATTTTTTTCATAAGATAAATATTTTCTATAATATTCATCTTGTTTACTTACTGTCATTTTATAATAGTTCTCATCATTTAACAATTTTTTAATATAAAATGCAAACTCATTCGGATCATTTGTCACTAAACAACCATTATTAAATTTATCAGGTAATCCATCTACACCCAATACTGTAGATACAATTGGAATAGAACAATACATTGCTTCCAGTGTCTTTATTTTTAAGCCTGTTCCGCTAAGAATTGGCACAACAACTACTTTAGTAATTGAATATAATTCATCAAGGTTTTCTGCGAAATCAATTGTTTCAATGTTTAATTCTTTAATTTTAATAAAATACTCTTTAGATAAACCTGTTAAAAATTTTCCACAAAATGTAATTTTTATATTGTCATCTAATTTTTTGCATACATTATCAATGAACCATATTGCCGCAGTAATATTAAACTGATTATTAGCTGCTATATAAAGCACATCTATAATTTTATTATTATTTATTTTTTTAAATTCATTTACTGCAGGTAAAAAATAAAACTTTTTTTCAGGAAAAAATTTTGACCAAAACAGCATTTCATCATGCGAAGCACATAAATATTTATCAAATATATTCAGTAATTTTAATTCTTCTTCAAGATAATTCCCAATATTTTCAATTCCTTTATGATAAAATAAATGAATAAAATAACTATCATGCATATTATATATAATTTTTGTATTAGCAGGAATTTTTGTAAATTGGAATAATTCAGCCCATATAATATAATGAACATAAATATAATCATAATTATTAAATTTTAATATATTCCTAAATTCTTCAAGAACAATTTTATTTAATGTCCATGATATTTCTGAAAAAGAAATATTTTCTTTTATCTTACTTCTTTTTGCATTATCAACCAGATACAATTTATTAATAATATTCTCTTTATTATATAAAGAAAAATCATTAAAATCATCAACAATATTTGTTGAAAAAAAATCAATTGTAAAACCAAGATCCTTTAACATTTTTACATTTGTATATACTCCATTGGCACAACCCATATCTCTTCTGAGAAAATTTATATGAAATAAAATTAATATTTTCTTTTTATCATCTTCAGGATTATTTATTTTATATTCATTCCCTAATACATATTTTATTTTATTATCCATTACATCAAATGTTTTATTCCATGAAAAAAGATTTGCCCTTTCAAGTCCTTTTTTTATATATTTATCTCTTATTTCATTATTATAATAAAAATCTTTAAATGCTTTTATGCATTGACTTTCATTATTGTAATCTATTGATATTGCAGCATCTCCTACAACTTCAGGCAATGACGAATTATTGGATGTTATAACCGGAACCCCCGCCTTCATCGCTTCAAGAGGAGGAAGTCCGAAACCTTCATATTGCGAAAGATAAGTAAAAAATAAGGAATTACTGTATAATACATTAACATCTTCGTCATCCACATAACCAAGAAAAATTATTTTATCCTTATATTCTGAAAAGTTTGTTATTTCTTGTTTAAATTTTTTTATGTAAGTGTCAAAATAACCTCCACCAAGATAAAAAAATAAATCATCAATATTATTCTCTTTAATAAATTTAATAAAGCAATTAATTGTAAAAATTAAATTTTTTCTTGGATCTATAGTACAGAATGAAAATATATAATTACATTCATTATTATATAAAACATTATACTTTAATAATATTTTTTTTAATTTTCTTATATCCTTATCAGGATAAAACTCTTGAGATGCAGCAATATGAGATACAAATAATTTTTCTTTATCAAGGATATTCGAAGCGGCTTTTAAAAAATCTTTTTTGGTACATTCAGAAATACAAAAATAATATGTATTTTTATTTAAATTTTTATACAATATAGAAAACCAATGATTAGGATCATTCGGAGGGAAATCAATATTATCAATAATTGGAACACAATCATATAATATATGAAATGATTTAATAGCAATATTATTCTTAATAATATCAGGAATTGTATATACAGGAGATAGAAATACATTAATATCATGTATTTTTTTATTAATTATTTTTGCAAATATTATTTTAATTAAATCTTTTAATATTTTAAATGAATATATACAAAATGCAGTTAAACTTTTTTTCTCTATTATTCTTTTAATATACATCTTTATATTATTTTTAAATAATTTTATATCGTAATAATTAATTATATTAAAAGTATTCAAAAAAGGTATTTTTCTTTTAAAAAATATATCTTTAATTGAAATATTAGAAATATATATAGAAATATTATATAAAGGAGATTTAACAAATTGGATAAATACATTGTAAGCAACCCAATATATTCCGCTTCTATTAGCATTTTTTATATTATGTGTTTCTACAAAAATTGTTGCATCAAATAGTAAATTAATTTTTTTCATTAATATTTTCCTTAACCCTTTTTATAATCAATAATAACTTTTTCTTATACTTAAAAATCTGGTAATTCATTATACATTTCCTTAGCAATATTAATCATAAAATCTTTATATGAATCAATAGAGTTATTTTTACTTCTAAATTGCTGTGACATACTCCACATTGCATTTAATTTAAATTCCTGGAAATTATCCTCTGTATGATTATCATACCATCCTAGCAAATTATTATGCAATATTGTTTTATCTGCTTTATCAAATAAATTATAATCTACTGCCATGCCATATAATTCATATTCAGAGAATAATAACTCTGAATTACGGTTAATAATCAGATCAAACGTCCTTTTATAATCGGTTTCTTTTTCTAATCTATTCCATAAATAAGACAAATTCTTAATAGAAAACAATTGCAATCCGCTAATATGTCTCTTATATTTATCAGAATTTGCGTATTCTAATATTA
>Ga0209755_10007033_pt1 | contig 12286 bp, 7 predicted proteins | sample TergutCo191P1_FD_187301 | JGI IMG/M metagenome (GOLD analysis project Ga0209755, IMG submission 187301) | Cornitermes sp. P1 segment gut microbial communities from Petit-Saut dam, French Guiana - Co191P1 (SPAdes) (version 2) | ecosystem: Host-associated > Arthropoda: Insects > Digestive system >... | reverse complement strand
ATTCATGACAGTAGAAATGGACAGATTCAGAGCCCATATTGATCGCATTTATGAAGAAAAAGCGATCTACGATGAAGGTTTTGCTGAAGGCTCTGCAAAAACCGATGAAAAATGGCGGGACGTAATCGCGGAACGTGAAGCGGCGATCATCGCCGATAAAGACGCAGAAATCGCGAGATTGAGGGCTCAACTACCAAAGGACAGCTAGCAATTAACAATTAACAAAGAACAAAGTTCAGTCTGCAATCTAAGATTGGACTTCATGCTAAGCCTACAAACAATGCTCTTTGCTCTCTGTCCTCTCTTCTTTGTTCTCTGTTCTTTGCTCTTCTTCCCTATTAACTTAAAAATCTCGAAGCTCAATCATCAACCCCCAAACAACATGTTCGCTCCCGTTCGTGTGCATACCGAAGGTATGAGTTCGTGTTAAAATTCTTGTCTTTTTGGTTCGTAGCAAAAAATTCCAAAAATATTTTCACTTTTTTTCATTTTCGGTAAAGCGCCGCGCATCTGCACACCATATATATACATGAACAAAATAAAAAACTTTTTTTTGCAGGCGAGGGAATTTCTCTTCCCCGGCGCCTGCGCTCTTTGCGGCGGCAGTCTGACTGAGCCCTCTGAGATGCAGAGCAGCCTTTGCTGTAACTGCGTTGATTCAATTACACTTGCAAACGGCAGTAAGTGTGATTTATGCGGGAAGCCTCTGATTTCCGAGATAGGGACGTGCCTTCCCTGCCGGAGCGGCGGAGCGCGGTCTTATGAGCGGCTTTGGGTTTTATTTCCTTACATCGGGAAATTCAGGAAATTATTGGCTGCGTACAAGTTTGGGAAAATTATCGCTTTAGCTGATTTCTTCGCCGCGAAAATTCATGAAGTTATCTCAAACTCTGTAATTCACGATTTTCCTGAATTACAGGACGCGGTGATCGTTCCTGTTCCTCCTCGGCCCGGGAAAATAAAAGATTCAGGCTGGGATCAGATCGAGCATCTGTTAAAAAGGCTGAAAAAAAATCCCGGCTGCCTGTCCGTAATGCGCTGCCTTGGGCGGAAAAAATCAAAAGCCCAAAAACAGCTCAGCCGGGCGGAGCGCCTTGAGAACCTAAAGGGGCGCATTTTCCTGAAAAACAATTTTGCCTCAAAAATAAGCGGCGGCAGTTCCGTTCAAGCTTTTATTTTAATTGATGATGTGATAACAACAGGCTCCACAATCGAAGAATGCGCCGCGGTCTTAAAAAAAGCAGGCGCCAAAAAAGTATACGGAATTTGCCTCTTTTACGATTAAAAGGTTTTTGACTCAGGATGATTTACAGCCGTCTCTCGGAATCGAACCGAGGACCTCATGATTACAAGTCAAGTGCTCTGCCAGCTGAGCTAAGACGGCATTTTCTAAAATTAGCGAAAAAACGGATTTTTGTCAATATGTCTGCGGGGGCGCTGATATTTTAAATTCGATAGTAAAATTTAAGAATTTTACCACGAACCACACGAACGTTCGTATTTGTTCGTGGTAAAAAATTATAAGCCTTCTGACTTACGGCAATACCGGATTTTGCGACGGCATATCTTGCAATGTTGGCAATGCGCCGTTTACAGTCAGATTACCCCTGGGAATGTACCAAACACCGGTATCCCAACCGCTGAACACAGCGGACAATGATGTGTTCAGCGGTATGCTCTCACCATGTATGCCATTTGGGTGTGAAGTAATCTGTACTGAAATGCCGGAAGCTCTTACAATCATGTCAGTTCGGGCTTTGTTGTTGGAAAGATATCCGCCAACACTAACGCGGACAACATCTACAGTGCCGCTTACATTCTTGCCCAGCGATACACAATTATCCACCGAATATGAATATCCCCCTACTATGCCGCCGATATTTTCGCTGCCGGAAACATTACCGGTATTGTAGGAGTTGTATACCGAACTGTATTCATTACGCCCAGCTATGCCGCCGATATTTTTACCGCCGGAAACATTACCGGTATTGTAAGTGTTTTCTACATTGCCGTACGCACTAATCCCAACAATACCGCCTATATTAATTGAGCCTCCGACAATACCGATATTATAAGAGCTTGCAATCTCGCCATAATTCACCCCCGCAATACCGCCGATATTATTATTGTCGCCATGGACATCGCCTTCGTTATAGGAGTGCGATACCGTGCCGGAATTTTTCCCTACCACGCCGCCGGTATCATTTCTGCCTTCAATGCTCCCGTAATTATAGGAGCCTATTACCTGACCGTCATTATATCCCACTATACCGCCGACGTTATTGCGGCTTATCATTCCGCCGTAATTTGTGCAGTCTTGTACTGTACCGCTGTTGTAACCGGCTATCCCTCCGGCTTGCGCATCGGGAGAGAATCCCTGTATGCCGAAAATCATATCCCTTCTGACATTGGACCTGCTGGTGCAATTCTTGATAGTCCCATAATTTATACCCGAAATCATTCCTACGCGGGCTTCCATGCTTACTCCCAAACGGCCTGTAACATTAAGATTTTCGATAGTGCCGGAGTTTACTTCAAACAAACCTAGACCGCCGTCAACAGTCAGCGGGTAATTAGCAGAAAGGTTGGAAATAGTCTTTCCGTTTCCGATAAAATGACCGTAAAAGTGCGGCAAGGGCAGCGCGTTACCCACGACAGATAAATCTATGTCTTTAGAAAGTTCGAAGTAGGTAGTGGCAGAGTCAAGTTTATAGATATTAAGAAGTTTTGCTGCATTTACAATCTGATAGGGGGCATGCGCTGTTCCGTTTCCCAAAACTGGTGCCGGTATTAAGCTGCCGCTTACTGGTACGGCTACGGCAGGCATATATCTAAAATCACCACTATCGAATGATAGTAAATCATTGACAGTTTGATCTCTCCATATGATTTTCGCTCCATCGCTGGACACCTCTAAAACTAAAGCATATTCAACGTATTTCAACCCTCCTTGTGGACGGACCGGAAATTTCACAGTAAGCTCAACATTGGCTGTCATATCCACTTGGGCAAGATAGCCGGTTATACTCATCGGTACATTCCAACTCAAACGGTGTTCAACATTTGGATTGGGGTCAAACTTATATAAAGAGTCTAAATAATACGAATAAAAGCCGACTTCTTCAAGAGTCCATGTGTTGTCTGTATAGAGTGTAAATATTCCTATTGGTCCTTCTTTGGAAGTACTATCGCTTTCTAAACCCTTTAAAAGTACATCAAAGTCCCCAACGGCAGTTTTAGCCGGCGGAAATACTACGGTCAGCACTCCGACCGCATCATTAAAGCTGGTTGATGCTGCCCCAAAAACGGTGAAAAAATTAGAAGGCAAACCCTGTAGGGTAAAATTTATCGCGGCATCCAGATTAATTACTGCGGTGTACGCTGTCCCGGCGGCAAAAGTTTGATTGCTGCCTAACGGAGTTCCGTAACTGTTAACCCATGTTACTGTTCCGGTGTATTGATGGGTAACAACACGTGTCTGAGGCGAGCGTCCGGCAACAGGGGCGCGTAAAGGGATGGTATCGGCAGTGACTGTAGTTTGAGGGTTCCAGTCATTATAGATGATATAGTAAATATCGTTATCATAAAAATATTCTGCTGCATATTCGCTGCCATTTGCACTTCTCTCATCTGTCCAAGTTTTTGTCCAATCTATATCAGTGGTCTTGTAATTAAACTTCATAGGTGCGTACTCTCCAGGTTTATGATACCAACCGTTATTCTTGATATATCTCATAAAATGGTAATCTTTGGCACCTCTTCTCACACATATCAATTTTTGCTGAGGTTGAAGAGTCGAAGTGTTCGGCGCTATATTGGTAATCTGCACAGGGCTTGATGTTAATTTTTCCAAATCGGCTTTTACTACCAGCGCTAAATCATATATCGATATACTTAAAGTAAAACACCCGGTGTTGGCAAAATTACCAGGTTCGTACCACTTTTCGACTTTGCCTATTGAATAAGAGTAGCAATTATAGCCTGACCAGTCATAATGCCAATAGCCGCCGCTGCTGCCCCAATCACCATTTTTTGTTAAAACCTTACTGTCTTTAAGGATATGTGTCGAACGTGTTGATGCCGAATAGCTGCGTGACGTGCCGTAATATCCATTAACTGCCACTCGTATGCTTTCGGCAAATTTATACGATACACCCCAGCTATAAGCCGGCGGTATGTTCGGGTTGAGTTCCGCTGCCTTAATATCACTTTTAACAAAGGCGCCCAATTGCGGATGGTCAACGAATTCATCGGGAATGACAACGCCTTTACTTATAATAAATTCCACGCACTCTTTCTCCGTCATTTCAGAGAGTATTTGCGTTCTGGAACGCTGATCCATTAACGATCTTGCACCTGTAAGTCCTGTCTCTGTAAAGGGATCGGAACAGCCTGCAAAGAAACCTGCGCACAATAATAAAACGCTGACAGCGAATAGTATTTTTACCGTTGCTGCTTTCATCTAGAGCCACCCATCGAGGCATAGTCCCAATAATTGGCTCTAACCTCTTCAAAAGCAGTTTTAACATATTCTTCGCTCACATTCTGGTATTTGCCGTCTATCTGCGGAAAAAGAACTGGTCTTAGAACAACCCCATAATTACGAGTACACCAAACCACAGCGTACCCGACAATGTTTTGCTCCAATTTTAAAATAATTTCAACGAATGCCTCATTAACCAACGATCCATCACCTAGATCTTCCCGGCCTATCCACATAACACTTTCACCGGAACGTACATTCAAATTTTTAAAAAGAGGACGGGGGGTCAGAACCACGTGCAAAGTACCTCTGTCGACCGAACACATAAAAACAATATTTTCGTCCAAAAGCCCCATTGTCATTACCACAGAATCCGCACTGGACATTGCCCCATGTTGCGTCTCAATAAGTTTCGCTTTTTCTTCGACGACTGCGGGAACCGTAACGTCAAATTCCTTGGTGTCGGATGCGCCGCCCAGAGCCAGTGTGGCTGTCAGGGTTGCCGCTGCCTCGTATAGTCCCATTGTTACATGACCTGCGCTGCTAATGACGGCTTCGTCTGACGATGCCCAGCTAATCGCCACGCCGTTCAAAACCGCAGGCAGGTCAAGGTCGCTGACTGTTTCTGCCGGGATTGCCAGATCGTTCTTTGCCGCTTCAATTTTTGCCGCGTTTTCTTGGGGTATTTGGGAACTGTTTTCGATTGGTTCGCATCCTGCGAACGATATAACCGCAGCCAATACCGCAGTTAGTCCGATAATGAACAAATTTTTCATTATTATCATCCTTAAAAAAACTCAATTTATAAGGAATGAGACCAAAGTGAAAGGTATAAACATTTTCCTTCGCAGATATATTAAATATGGCACGTTTTTTGAAAATTGTCCAATAAAAATTTAAAGAAACTGCGAGCGAATAGTATTTTTACTGTTGCTGCTTTCATTGAATGCGCCCCATACTGTAATAGTCCCAATAATTGTCTTTAACTTCTTCAAAAGCAGTTTTAACATATTCTCCGCTTACATTCTGGTATTTTCCGTCTATCTGCGGAAAAAGAACGGATTTTATAACAAACCCAGAATTACCAATACACCAAACCACAGCGTACCCGACAATGTTTTGCTCCACTCTTAAAATAATTTCAATAAATGCCTCAGTAACCATTGAGGCATCATCCAGATATTCTCTGCTCATCCAACAAACCTCATCATCGTAATTTGCATTCAAATTTTTATAAACAATTAAGGGGCTTTCAGGTTCTTCACCAATCTTGACCTTGTCTAAAACCCCTTTATCGACCGAAAATATAAAAACAACATTTTCGTTCAAATACTCCATTGTCATTGTCACAAAAGTCGCGGACATACGACGTCCTGTCGCCTCAATAAGCTTCGCTTTTTCTTCTACAACTGCGGGAACCGTAACATCAAATTCCTTGGTGTCGGATGCGCCGCCCAGAGCCAGCGTAGCTGTCAGGGTTGCCGCTGCCTCGTATAGTCCCATTGTTACATGACCTGTGCTGCTGATTACACCCTCGTCTGACGATGCCCAGCTAATCGCCACGCCGTTCAAAACCGCAGGCAGGTCAATGTCGCTGACCGTTTCCGCAGGGATTGCCAGATCGTTCTTTGCCGCTTCAATTTTTGCCGCGTTTTCTTGGGGTACTTGAGAACTATTTTCGATTGGTTCGCATCCTGTGAACGATACAACCGCAGCCAATACCGCGGTTAGTCCGATAATGAACAAATTCTTCATTATTTTCCTCCTTAAAAAAACTCAATTTATAAGGAATGAGACCAAAGTGAAAGGTATAAACATTTTCCTTCGCAGATATATTAAATATGGCACGTTTTTTGTTATTTGTCCAATAAAAATTTAAAGAAAATCACCATACAGTTCCCCTCTTGAACCTCAACCGAGCGAGTAGAATACGAGCGAAGGTTCCCCTTTTGATTAAGCAGCTATTTATCCCAATAATCCAAGAAACTTTAGTTGCAGTAATCCGCGGATAAATTCTTACTTCTCGGACAGCTCCAATTCGTGGTAAATTCCTCTTCCTCCTCGTTCGCTCCTGTTCGTATGGTTCGTGGTAAAAAAATCTTTCTTTTCGCTCAGCCGCAGCTTTAGTTTTCCTGTTGCATGGTAAGTTTCTTTTCACTTCGTTTTTCAAGGATTAAATAAACGACAGGGATGAAAAAGAGCGTGATAAAAGTTGAGCTGAAAAGGCCGCCGAAGATGCACTGACCGAGCGGAGCGTAGACTTCCGAGCCTTCGCCGGTTGCCATTGAGAGGGGGATGACGCAGAAGAGCGTTGTTACTGTTGTCATCAGAATTGGTTTAAGGCGGGAAATCGCTCCTGTGATAACTGCTTCTTCAAGAGGCATTTTGTATTTTTCTCTGAGAAGATTGGTGTAACTGATAAGAATGATTGCGTTATTCACAACAAGTCCCGCTAAAGTGATGATGCCCATAATTGAAACAAGATTTAATGAAGAGCGGAACAGCAAGAGCCCGCCTGTAATTCCAATCAATGTAAACGGAATTGATGACATGACAAGCAGAGGCTGCGTGAAACGCTCGAACTGGATTACCATGACCGAGTAAATCAGGAAAATCGCTACAGCTAAAATTATTATTAAAGAGCGAAATGATGAGAGCATTTCCGCGGCGCTTCCGCCGAGTTCCCATGAAGCGCCCGGAACTATTCCCTGCGTTTTTAGAAGCGACTCTAAACGGCGGGTGCTTTCGCGTACATTCGGATCTTTTAAATTCGCGCTGACAGTAATCGCGCGCGATTTATTTCTGTGATTGATCTGGGATAGGGTTTCTTCAATATTGAGTTCTGAAAAATTCGCGTATGATACCTGATTTCCCATGCCGGCTGTAATGCCGAGCGAATACAAAACGTCATGCGGGATTGAACCGCTGCCGAGATTTGTCCTCAGTTCTATCGGATAATTTTTTTCTTTCGCGTAATAATTTCCGAGCGAAATACCGTTAAACACAATTCGGTTTGCGAGAGCGGCTTCGTAGGATGAAAGCCCCAATAATCCCATATATTGATGAAGAATGCGTGTATTCATTTCACGCTGATTAAATCTGATATCAACATCGGTATTTATTACATTCGGATCCTGCGACATATACTGACGTATCTGATCCGACGCTTTAACAACCGTATCCAGCGTGCTGCCGTATACATTGATGACAAGCCCTTCGCCGCCTGTCGCAAGCGACAGGAGATTTGACAAACCTCCGTTGCGGAAATCCGTAAGAACGTCGGGGAGCGCTCTTTTTACTTTGAGCTGAAGTTCGTTTACGATTTCTGTTACGTGACGTTTTCTGTCGCGGATACGCTTAAGGCGGATAGTTCCGTAAGTTCGGTTCGGCTCGCTTCCCATTGAAAAAGCTCCCGCCTGTCCCACGATAAAATAGCACGATTCAATTTCATCAGGGATTATTTCGTTTATCGTTTTTTCAAGCAGAATAACTTTATCGCGTGTCATTTCCAGAGTGTAGCCGCCGGGCGTTTCCACATTTACAATGATTTCCGCCATATCAGTCTGCGCGAGAAATTCAAATCCAAGAAGGCGCAGAGAAAAAATGCTCATTATAAAAAGAACCAGCGTGCCTGTTATAAAAGAAACTTTGTTTTTTATTGCACCTAACAAAAGGCGTTTGTAAAAACCGTTAAGTTTTTCCATGAATTTGTCAACATACGCTGAAATTCGCTTTCCAAATCCCTTAACGCTATCATGTTTCAGGAAAAGACCGCAAAGAAAGGGAATTACGACAATTGCCGCTAAAATGGAGAAAAAGATCGAAAAAATAATTGTCCACGCGACATCTTTTAAAATGATGCCGGTAAGACCTGTTAAAAAAAGCACGGGGACAAAGGCCGCCATTGTCGTTGTCATCGATGCGATAAGAGCCGAGCCCGTTTCGCGCACGCCGACAGAAGCGGCTTCTCCCGCAGAGAGCTTCCCCTGATTAAAGTGGCGCTGTATCATCTCAAGCACGACAATGGAGGCGTCAATCGACATTCCTATCGCCGCTGTTATTCCTCCAAGCGTTACAAGATCGAGACTTGATCCTTTTACCCAAAGGCCAAGAAAGGTAAACAAAATGGAAAGCGGTATCGCGAAACTTATCATTAACGTTGTGCTGGTGTTATGCAAAAATATAAAGAGGATAACGACGGCAAGAAGCGCTCCCATAAGAGCGGAATTTAAAACCGAGTTTACGGACATGGAAATGTTTACCGCGTCATCCTTGATGAATGTAAATGAAACGCTGCCGCCGTAATCTTTTTCTATCGCTTTTAAAATGGAGCGGACTTCGCGGCTTATCGCTATGCTGTCGCCTTTCTGCTGTTTATTAATTGACAAAGCAAGAGAATCCTCTCCGCCTGAGATAACATAATTTGTTCTGCGATCTTCGTTTATGCTGATATTAGCAACATCTTTTAAACGTATAAATCTGCCGTCTTTAAAAGCTATAACCTGATCCTCAAAGTCCGAAAGAGAAGTAAAGCGTCCGTCCGTTCTGATATTAAGATGATACCCTTGAAAAATTCCATCGCCGCCGGGGAGGGAATAATTCGCAGCTCCAAGAATTTGCGCAATATCCAAAAGCGATATTTGAAGCGCGCCGAGACGATCAAGGTCGACATTGATTTCCACAATTTCTTTTGAATCGCCGTTCATTCTTACATTGGCGGTTCCCGATACGCGCGATAACGCGGGAATTACATGATCGTCACATAACGCTGTCAATTCGCTGCGGCTGCTTTCTCCTTCCGTGCCGCTTACGATTATTGTCATAACGGGAAGTTCTGACGTGCTGTATTGGAGAATCCTCGGCGGAGCGGGAAGATCGTCAGGAAGTTCACCTAACGCGCCGTTTATTTTTTCCCGTATCTCATAAAGCCTGTCTTCCGCTTTTTCATTATATCCTAATTGAAGCTCAATGACAGAAACGGAATTTCTGGAAACGGAAGTCATCAGGTTAAGTCCTGAAAGAGTTCCCAAAGCGTTTTCTAGCGGATTTGTTATTTCAATTTCAATATCTGAAGGTCCTACGCCAGGCCATGTTGTAACGACAACTATTGTCGGCATACTCATGTCGGCGATAAGGCTGCGTCTCAGATTGAAAGCGGACATCAATCCAAAAACAAAAAGGATCACAAGAAGCATCATTATTACTTTCGGATGATTTATCGCGAAATCGGAAATTTTCATTTCTGCGCTTCCACGGACGAATGAATTTCGCGTAACACACCGCTTGTTTCATTATTTAAAATATTCAGGCGCTGACCTGCGGTAATAAAATGCTGTCCTTCAAGAATAAATCTAAGATCTTTTATTTCCTCAGGGATTTGAAAAAAATCATTATTGAAAAAATCCGGCGTAAACTCAGTATACTGCGCTTTCTCATCTTCATTCGCGTACCAGAGCCGGTTTCCTGACGCCAAAACCTTAAACGGCAGATAATACACATCGTCTTTTTTTTCAAGAATGAAAATAACATTGACAAACATACCCGGACGCAAACCGTGAACAGCGCCGCCGGGAATTACATATTCAACTTGAAAACTTCGGTTTTCAGGCGACACATAAGGAGAAAGGCTGAACGGTTTAAGATCGAACGCTGTCTCGTTTCCCAAAGCAGGAACAAGAATACGCACCGGCATCGTCTCCCAATTTTCCGCAAAAAATCTGAAATGAATTTCCGGTATCGCAGCTTTTATTCTTAAATCGCTAAGATCTCCGAGCGTAACAAGAGGCGTTCCTGTCGCGACAAGACCGCCTTCAGTGCCGTGCCGCATAAGAACAGTTGCGTTCATAGGTGCGCGTATACTTGCGTAATTCATATTGAGCTGCGCCAATTCATACTGAGCCCTTGCAACTTCAAACGCCATTCTTGATTCTTCGTAGCTCTGACGTGACACGCCCTGGCTCTGATAAAGTTCGCTGATTCTGTTAAACGTAGCCCGCGCTGTCATGTAAGCAGACTGCGCCTGAAGGTGAGTGAGCTGATAGGGAGCTGAATCAACCTGCGCGAGGAGCTGCCCTTCCGTTACTTCATCGCCCGCTTTCACATTGAGACTGATCAAAGTCCCTGCCACACGGGGAACCATTGTTATAAGTCTGCCTGTTTCCACTTGGCTTGTGATCCGCAGCGTTTTTTCAAGGCTGCCGTGTACAGGCGATGTTATTATTACAGGAGCGAAAAACTCGCTGTCAACTGAAGCTTCCTTACGTACAATTGAAATTATTATTATTATTGAGAGAACAGCAAGAGCGGCGAAAATGCCTAATTTTAGAGGAGATATTCTTCTTTTTGCTTCGGTATTCATATATTAATCCATTTTATGCAATAATATGTTAATTAAATTATAGTAGATTTTTTACTTTTTTGCATAGTATTTTATAAAGAGTATGCTAAACCTGTTCAATATTTTTGCATACCGGATTAAAATCCTCTGCGGGCAGCTTTAAAAAAATCTTGATGACTTTCTTTAATTCCGATAAATCTATAATGGAAATATCCTTATTATAGGCGGTTTTAGCCTGCTGTATCGTTGCGTCAATACAGCCTAAAAATGCCTTGCTGTCAATGATAATTTCTCCAAAGAATAAATGCACTTCAGCTTCACAGAAATCGGTAAATAATAAAAGCATTTTAAAATTTTTTTCTACGGATTTATAATGGCGTTCAACATAACTGCTGACACAATTATGATGCTGCTGACCTCGAAGCCGAATATCCGAAGTATATTCAGGTAAATACCATTCCGGCGAAACCTGCTTGATAGCGGCAGAAAGAGAATCCCAAGTATGCTGATATGTTTCAAACGCTCTCTGTTGTTCAATAATTTCATCTGCTTTTAAGTCGTGAAATCTTTCCATTGCTTTAATCGAAGACATTTGCGGAATTATACGATTACGCATGGAATAAAGTTCAACAACATTTTCCTGCCAATTATCCAGTAACAAACTGGTTTCCTTATATTTATTATAAGCATTAGTGATATGTTCTTTTAACGCGGCTCTTGAGGTTGATAAAAAGAAAAAACGCTGAATAGCAGTATAAGTATATCCATAATATAAATACAAAAAAATATTATTATCACAAACATTCAATGAAACTTTATGTAAGAGTATTGTTTCCCAGATAAATTGTGTGATATGTTTTCCTTCATCACCTTCAATATATTCATTAAATGATCTATAAACTTTCATTTTTTCAATTAAATTTGTAAAAGCAGCCGGGTTAAAATTTTTACGATACTTATACAAAGGTATTGCTAAAGGAGGATATTTAAGGAGGAATAGGGTAAGAGCGCCGCGGGATTTAACAGTAAAACAAGACGCAAAACTATAAAGATAATTGAATAACTTATTATATTCTTCAGGATGATTATTAGAAGTATATTTAGGTAATACTTCAGATAAAGGACTGAGTAAATCATCATGAAAAAATAACACGCCGTCTCCCGGATAATTTTTAAACCAATTTTGAAAGCGGTCAGCGCGTATTAACAAAGAGGAAGGCGTTTTATTATTATATATTTCCGATATATGCTTTTTAGGATTCTGCTTAACCCAACGATATAATGAAATTGAATGCCTCTGTTTAATGATTGTTTCAAAATATGATAAATTAGGCATATTTTATTTCGTCTAACGCTTTTTCCGCCTCTGAAATTTCATCAAACGACATCACATAATCCTTATATATAATCGAGTTTTCATGTCCTTTGCCAAGCAGCAGCACTAAATCTCCTTTTTGAGCAAGGCT
>Ga0209755_10007032_pt1 | contig 12286 bp, 8 predicted proteins | sample TergutCo191P1_FD_187301 | JGI IMG/M metagenome (GOLD analysis project Ga0209755, IMG submission 187301) | Cornitermes sp. P1 segment gut microbial communities from Petit-Saut dam, French Guiana - Co191P1 (SPAdes) (version 2) | ecosystem: Host-associated > Arthropoda: Insects > Digestive system >... | reverse complement strand
TTGATGAAAACCTTCGCGTTATTGCAAGACCAAAACCGCATATCCGAAATCCTAAACTTGACGTTTCGTTCAAAATTACTGTGCCAAAGCAGGTCAGCAGTAGTTCTAATACGGTCAATGGACGCATTGAAATTAGCAATTTGCACGGGTCGCACGCGTTGCATACCGTTAATGGGAGGTTGTGTGCAGATCATATTACGGGACGTATTGCGAGCAGTGTCGTAAACGGTCGAACGACCATAACAAATTCGCGCGGAAATATTTCGGGGAGTTCAGTAAATGGGCAAATTACCATAGAAAATTCGAATGGTGATATCACGATGAGTACGGTTAATGGTCGGATTACTGCGAAAAATACGGAGGGGCAGGTTCAATTGTCCACTGTGAATGGACGGATTGTTCGAGAGTGAGCGGATTGAAGGTAAAGTGTTTAAAATTAAAAATTTAAAATTATGAAAAATACATTTAACATAGTGCGTTTTGCGAAGTTTTTTGCGATGGAACTTCGTCGGAGTAAGAGTACGCTCTTAATTTTCTTAGGGCTTGCATTCATTGGCTTAGCGATGGATATGCAAGATCCTGGCGGCGGTCGAAGTAACGGTTTTTTTACCCTTTTGATTGTAATCACACCGTTTATGTTGTATAATTTTGTGTATCATCCGACCAAAAGTTTTACTTACACAATGTTGCCTGCATCGTGGTTAGAAAAATTTATGTCGGCGTGGGTGATGTGCGTGATTCTTGTGCCTGCGTTACTTTTTGGATTTGCTACATTAGTCGCGCTTTTGGGCAGTTTGGCACTTCCCGAAGTGAGTTATCATCACATTTTTGACCCCAGAATTTTCGTAACAAGCACGTATTTGGAACTCATTATTGCGCAAGCCATTTTAGCCTTTTGGGGAACGTTTTGGTTTAAGCGTCAGAAAGTTGGCAAAACAATTTTAACATTTGTAGGCATTGTGTTTGCGTTACTTCTTGTTGGATTTACGTTTTATCGTATGGGTTTCGGTGATGCAGGTGCGGGTGAAATACGTATCGAAGGGGAGCAATTTCTGATTTTTTGGCTGTATGGATTAGTCGTGTTGCTTTGGATTATTTCTTTAATTAAATTTCGTCGAACACAGATATGATGACAAATAAACCTTTATATTTACAAATTGCAGATCACGTGTGTGAGCAGATTTTGCAGGGTGTTTGGAAACCTGATGAGCGGATTGCCTCTGCACGAGAACTTGGCGTTACGTTGAGTGTGAATATGCATACGGTGGCTAAATCGTTTGATTATTTACAAGACAAACAAATTCTTTTTCAACGGCGTGGCATCGGCTATTTTGTTGAAAAAGATGGCATCAAGCGCATTCGTGAGATGTATAAAACTGAATTTTTCAAGACGGATTTGCCGTATTTGTTCAAAAAAATGCAGAAATTGAATGTTTCTGTTCGGGAGATTGTTCTTGAATATGAACGGTGTTGTGGCTCGTAAAATGGTGACTTCGACTCCGCTCAGCCACCGGGACGCGGTCGTTGAGCGGAGCCGAAACGACCGCAATGTACAGAAAAAAAATATCAAAACTAACAAAAAGTCAAATCTTATGAAAAAAATTATCCTAACCCTCGTAGCAATTTCTTTTGCATTTATATTGAAAGGTGAAACTCTAAACACGCCAGATGATGGCAACGGTTTTTTGCGTGGCAGATTGTTTGATTCGCAAACGCGCGAACCGTTGATGTTCGCAAGTGTGGCGTTGCTCGCAGATGCGGACAGCAGTTTGCTAACGGGCGCTATTACTGATGAAGACGGGCGTTTTTTATTGGAAAATTTGAGCGATGGGCATTACCGTTTGCGGGTTTCGAATGTTGGATATCACACGTTTGTGAGCGAAACCATCGAACTTCGACGAGGCAATAACCGTTTGGATATGGGCTCGTTTTTTATCAATCCAAACACGATTGAACTTGCTGGTGTCGAGATTGTTGCAGCCGTGCCTTTGCTCGAACAACGTGCTGGGCGATTGGTGTTTAATGTTTCAGAATCGACCACAAGTGTTGGCGATAATGCGTTGGAAACGTTGCGGAAATTCCCAGGTGTAACCGTTGATAATGACGATAATATTTTATTGAACGGGCAACCTGTTTTGGTGATGATTGACAACCGTGAAACACATCTTTCGGGCGACCAATTGGCGAATTTGCTACGCACCATGCCTGCCGAGCAAATCGGTAGTATTGAAGGGCTTGACAACCCAGGTGCACGTTTTTCGGCAGCAGGGATTGCAGGGGTTTTGAACATTCGCACACGCCGCACCCGAATGATTGGGTATAGCGGAACGGTTTTTGCGGGCGCAGGCTACAACAGAAATTTTAGCCACAATCAAGGCTTTGATGTTAATTTTAGAAATAATCGTTTGACGGCGTTTGCAAATCTCAGTCATTCCCGACGAAACGGATCTGCGGGAATGGACGGTTTTACTGACTTTCCAGATGGTATGAGACGAGAAATAAATCGTGGTGAAGACCGACAGCGTGAGGAATGGTCAATCAGCAATCCGCACCATTTTATTTCGGGGCGAACGGGTTTAGATTTTCATTTCAACACCCGAAATGTTGTGTCGGTTTCGTACCGTTTTATGCAGGGCGGAAACCGAAACGATGGCGGTTTGTACAGCCGAATGATGGACCATAGGGACACGGTTATTTCGTCGTTTTCTCAGATATTTTACAACGATAATAACTGGGGAAATCATAATTTGAATTTGAATTATCAGCATATTTTTGACTCGGTCAATCAGCGGCAATTTTTTATTGATGCGAGTTGGGTGAGAAACTATTTCGGTGGTGGTGGTGATCTTGAATTCATCCATTTTTTAGGCGATTTCAGAGATACGATCAGCAGAGAACCGCAAAATTTGCGCGTACGTTTGCCATCGGATATTTTCTCTGCGCGCTTTGATTTGGAATTTCCGATTAATCGTTATACACGTATCGAAACGGGCGTGAGATATAGTTTTGTGAACAATGATAATAATCAGATTTTTCTTGTCGAAGGCGACACGAATTGGGACATGACGAACCGTTATATTTATTCCGAGCATATTTCGGCGGCATACGTGCAACTCAATCACACGTTTTCGCCAAGACTGAGCATTGAGGCGGGATTGAGGTTTGAGCATACGGCGTTGCAAGGCGATTTGAGAAGAAATCTTAGAACGAGCGACAGGGTTCATGCCAACAGTTATGGCGGATTTTTTCCATCGTTAAATGTTAGCCAACAATTGACGGATCGCACGGGGCTAAATCTTTCGTACAGTCGCCGTTTGAGACGACCGGATTATTCGCTGTTGAACCCCATGGTAATGCCGCAACAAGCGCTGAATTTCCGTGAAGGAAATCCGTATTTGATGCCGCAATATTCGCATATTATTGGGTTGGCTTACACGTTCAATCATATTCCAATTGTTCGATTAACGTATGGACATAGCAGTGGTGGAATCAGCCAAGTTACGCATTTCCGTGGCGATACAGCGTGGTCTCGTCCCGAAAATCTTGGGCGAAACAATGCGATTAGTCTTAATTTGATGTATCAACATACATTTTTTGATCGATGGCGCGTTTTAGTTACGGGTGGTGGCGAATATTCGCAAACGCAATTTGAATATAACGGCGTTCCGACAACACGCAGTTTTTTCAATGCGCGTTATTTTGTTCAAAATGATATTCGCCTTTCGCCAACGATGAACATGGAAATCAACAGCTGGGGCATGTTTCCGAGACGACATCTATTTACACAAAACACAGGCATGTATTCGGTGAATTTTGGGTTTAGAAAAACGTTTTTCAACCGAACATTAACCGCAACGGTCAATGTGAATGATATTTTCAACACAGCGAATCGTTGGACAAACGACACGAGATTGCCTGCTGGAAACGGCTTGTATCACCGAGATTTTCAAGAAATGTATTGGTCGAGCCGCTCGATAAACGTTCGTTTAAGTTACCGTTTTGGACGTGGTGATGTTCAAACCCGTCGCATGCGTGATGCATCTGCCGAAGAGGCTGGACGTATGGGTGGTGGTGATGATGGTCCGGGTATGGGAATGTAGGCTGTGCGGTCGTTTCGACTTCGCTCAACGACCGCAATGTAACTTTTTACACGATAAGTTCGTCATATAACAAAAAAACATCAAAATAACCTGAAAATTATGAAAAAAATTATTCTGACCCTCACAGCGGTTTTTTTTGCGATAGCATTGAAAGGCGAGAGTATTGTAGGCACGTGGAACGGCACGCTTTCCGTGATGGGACACGAGTTGCGCATTGTTTTTAACATCGCAACAGATGGCGAAACTTATACCGCCACGATGGACAGTCCAGACCAAGGTGCGACGGGACTTCCCGTGAGTTCGGTCACGCTTGAAAACAACCAACTTCGAATGTCGATTAGCATTCCGCAAGCACCGCCGGCAGAATTTACGGGCGAAGTGAGTGAAAACACGATTACGGGCACGTTTCGTCAGATGGGACAAGCGTTTCCGCTGAATTTGACACGTGCGGGCATGGAAACTGGACGAGGTTTTTTGCGTGGCAGATTGTTTGATTCGCAAACACGCGAACCGCTGATGTTTGCAAGTGTGGCGTTGCTCGCAGATGCGGACAGCAGTTTGCTAACGGGCGTTATTACTGATGAAGACGGGCGTTTTTTGTTGGAAAATTTGAGCGATGGACATTACCGTTTGCGGGTTTCGAATGTGGGACATCACACGTTTGTGAGCGAAACGATTGAACTCCGACGCGGGAATAATCGTTTGGATATGGGTTCGTTTTTTATCAATCCAAGCACGATTGAACTTGCTGGTGTTGAGATTGTTGCGGCTGTTCCTTTGCTCGAACAACGTGCCGGACGATTGATTTTTAATGTTTCGGAATCGACCACAAGTGTTGGTGATAATGCGTTGGAAACGTTGCGAAAATTCCCGGGTGTTTTGGTTGATAACGATGACAATATCACGCTCAGCGGACGCACGGTTTTGGTGATGATTGACAACCGTGAAACTCATCTTTCGGGCGAGCAATTGGCGAATTTGTTGCGCACGATGCCTGCCGAACAAATCGGTAGTATTGAGGCGATTGAAAATCCTGGTGCACGCTTTTCGGCAGAAGGAATTTCGGGAATTTTGAACATTCGCACCAGACGCACACGAATGATAGGGTATAGCGGAACGGTTTTTGCGGGCATTCGCCAAGGCAGAAATTTTAGTCATAACCAAGGGTTTGATGTGAATTTTAGAAACAATCGCTTAACGGCTTTTGCAAATTTTAGTCATTCCCGACGGACGGGTTCTGCAGGAATGGAAGGCTTTACAGAGTTTCCAGACGGCTCACGTCGCACAACAAATTTGGGCGAGGGTGAAAGTTGGTCGATGCACAATCCGCACCATTTTATTTCGGGACGCGGCGGCTTGGATTTTCACATCAATACACGAAATGTGTTGTCGGTTTCGTACCGTTTTATGCAGGGCGGAAACCGAAACGATGGGTTTATGAATATGCGAATGATGGACAGTACGGGAACTGTTTTGACATCTACTCATCAGGATGTTAGCAACACTAATAATTGGGGAAATCACAATTTAAGTTTGAATTATCAACACATTTTTGATTCGGTCAATCAGCGCCAGTTTTTTATTGATGCGAGTTGGGTGAGGAATTATCTTAGCGGTGGCGGAAATCTCAATATGAATCACTATTTGGGGGATATTGCTGGCACACCAAATTTCAGAACGGAGGATTCGCTCGATGTTATTTTTCCGTCGGATATTTTTTCTGCACGTTTTGATTTGGAGTTTCCTATAACGCGTGAAACCCGCATCGAAACTGGGCTAAGGTATAGTTTTGTGAACAATGATAACAATCAGCGTTATTATGTTTTTGGGATTGTGAACCCGAATATGACCGATCATTATGTTTATACGGAACATATTTCGGCGGCATATGTGCAACTCAGTCACACATTTTCGCCACGATTGAGCGTTGAGGCGGGATTGAGGTTTGAACATACGAACTTGCAAGGCGATAATCGCACCATTGACAGCATTCACACCAACAGTTATTTCGGGCTTTTTCCATCGTTGAACGTCAATAAAATGTTGACGGACAGAAGTGGGTTGAATTTCTCGTACAGTCGCCGTTTGACACGTCCGAACTATATGTTTTTGAATCCAATGCGAACGCCGCAAGGAGCGTTTTCATTCCGTGAAGGGAATCCGTATTTGAATCCACAATTTTCGCATATTTTCCGCTTGCGCTATTCGTTCAATCATATGCCGATTTTGACGTTTGCTTTTGAGCGTAGCGATGGTGATATTCATCAAATTGCTCGTTTTCATAACGATACGTCAGTTTCGCAACCGCAAAATCTTGGAAGTACCAACCGTTTTGGTTTAGGTTTGAGTTATCAGCACACGTTTTTTGAGATTTGGCGCGTTGTTGCGTCGATTGATGGCAACTTTTCTCAGTCGAGCGTTCGCTATGAGGAAAATGGAGCGTGGGAAACGAGAACGCGTTACAACGGCTGGGCTTGGATTGGCAATGATATTACGCTTTCACCAACGATGACGTTGAGTGTAAACGGTTGGGGACAATTGCCTCAGCGTGGGCTGTTTACCAATCATCAAGGGATGTATATGGTTAACGTTGGCTTTAGAAAAAGTTTTTTCAACAGAAGTTTAACCGCTGCGATAAGTGTGGACGATGTTCTCAATACTGCCGGTCGCTGGACAAACGATATGCGACTTCCAACGGGACAACGCGATGTTTCCGAGTTTTATTGGGGAAGTACGGTGGTTTCTGTTCGTTTGAGTTACCGTTTTGGTCGTGGAAATGTTGTTACAGCACGCCAACGCCGTGATGCAGCAGCCGAAGAGGCTGGCCGTATGGGCGGCGGCGAAGGTGGTGGCGGTATGGGTGGTATGTAATTATATCAACAATATCGCGAACACCACGCCAAGTATTCCAATCCCCGAAAGGATAAGCACCGGAAGTTTTGGCATTTCGCCATCGTTTGCCATTGCTCGACCAAATAGGAAGAAGACGAATGGATGCACCAAGAACGGCATCGCAAAGATGAACGGCAATAATTCGGCGACATCGGCACCGAACATGCCGCCTTGCGTTGCGGCAAACAAGCCGAAGTGCGACAACGACGATGTTGCGGCTACGGCGACATTGTTGAGCCCCATTCCGAAAATACTCAGTATTACAAAACTACCAAAAATTGCGGAAAGTTGCCAACCGAGCGAGAATTTCATCAAGCCGGTAATTTCTTTATTGTCGTCGCCGTTGGCTTTTTTTAGCGTTTTTAGCGACCACACAGTCAGCGCAATACCCAAAGCAAGCACGATTAACGACGGAATTAATTTTAAATATCCAGCACTCGCGCTCACGGCTAAAATTGAGAACACAAACACGTGAGCCGTGAATGGCACGTTAATCATAATTGGTGCTCTTGCAGCGGCTGTTTTTCCGAAATCGCCTGCTGTACAAGCACCCGTCAAACCTGCGTGCGACAAGCCTCCGGCGAGACCGGGCGCCAAGTTTCGCACATTTGCCGTTTTTGCAAAAAACATCAACAAACAAATACCGCCAAACATCCAAACGATTTGTCCGAAGAAACCGAATGCCAACACGGAATTCATTCCAGAAATGGTGAATGCCTCTGCCATTCGTGAGCCCCCAATGAGGAAATTTGCGGCAAGAACAATCGGTAATCCTGCGAATAGCAACGATTTAATCGTTGGGCCGAAACTCCATTTGTAAAATATCGCACCCATTGTGCAGGTGATTAACATTGCGTAAAAAATCTGCGGAAGCGCGATAACCGAGTGAATCCACGAGGCGATGTGAAACGAAAGCCACAGCACAAAAACGATGGTTGCCATTTCCAAAATACCTTTTCGGATGTAGAGATTTTTGTTTTTGATGGTTGCTTTGTAATCGATTAGGATAATCGCACACACCAAGCCAATGTAGGCGTACAGCGGATAAAATCTCGCTAATTCAGTAATATCCGTGCCAACGAGAATGTTGTAAGCCGCACCGATACCAACGAGCAAGAAAAACGTGCGAACGATATAAACAACTTGCGTGCGGTTTGTTCCAACGGTGATTTCCTCGTCGGATGGCACGACCATATCGTTCGGGTCGATTTTTATTTTTTGAAAAACTTTTCGGAGTTCTTGTCCGCCCACAAAAAACGATGCAATCAGCGGAATAATTGTGGTTTTACTCAGAATGTCGATCATCTGAAAGCCCGGTAATCCCGGCACGGAAACGCCCGTAGCCACTAAGATGTAGCCCATAACCAATCCGAAAATAACGACCAGCAAAATCGCTGAATATCGTGTGCCAGCGACCACTGTTCGTGCGATAAGCACCAACGGCACCAACAAGAAAAGCGTCAATCCAAACTGATTAAACGCCTGAATTTTAGAAATTTGCGACAAGATTTCTTCCATGATAGTTGTTTTTTTAGACTGCAAAGATACGGAAAATTTACGAAATGGCAAAATACAGGGAAAAATCAAATAAATTTGGTTAATTTAGAAAAAAAGTTTGGTTGTTTCAAAAAAAAATCGTATCTTTGCAGTCTGAAACAAGATAACAATTACGGACTAACACTCCGAGTTACGATAACAGTACCCGTTTGCATACCATAAGAACTGCCAGCGGGTCATTTTTTTACAATGACGGCGAATAAAAAATCAAGAACAATCCAAGAACAACTCGACTTGCTCAAAGCACGAGGAATGTCAATAACGGACGAACAAGAGGCGATATTATATCTGAGCAATATCAGTTATTATCGGCTAAAAGGTTATTGGTGGGATATGCAAACGGACTCCGTAAATCACACATTTGCAAAAAGTTCTTCTTTCGATGATGTTATTGCACGTTACTATTTCGATTGCCATCTGCGACTTGTTTTGTTTAGTGCCATTGAGTTTATCGAAATAGCGTTACGTACAAAAATGATTTACCACTTGTCGCAATCTTATGGCGGATTATGGTATTTGAACGATGTACTTTTCACAAATAAGGACGAGCACAAACGCCATTTGTCGAACTTGCAAGAAGAGTTTGCACGAAGTGGCGAGGTATTTGCAAAGGCTTATCGAAAAGAACATCCAAGCGAAAAGCCAAAAAGCAAGATGTGGGAAAACAGTGTAAAACCTGATGCTTGGTTGATTTTTGAAGTGGCAACATTTGGTATATTGTCGAAAATGTATAAGAACTTAATTCACGATTTGCCTGAAAAATCAAAGATTGCAAATGAATTTGGATTGAATTTGCACAACGAATTGTCGGGTTGGTTAGAGGCGATTACGTATCTGCGAAACATTGTCGCACACCATTCACGAGTTTGGAGTAGAAATATGGTCAAACGTACGATTTTGCCGAAAAATCCTCGTAACCAATGGTTAGAAAACGATTTGGTCGAAGTGCAAGAGAAAAAGCCGTTTTTACTAATTACCTCAATGCTTTATCTTTGCAATGCTGTAAATCCAAACAACAAAATAAAGAATAAGTTTTTAGACTTGTTCAAAAACAGTCCCGATATTCCTATTTACAAACTTGGTTTTCTCAATAATTGGGAAACCGAGCCACTTTGGCGGTAATCAAATTGCTTATCGCAAGTCCAATCTGTCAATTTTATTTTGAATGGAAAATGTTTTCATTGTGTTTTCCAATTCGGTAAATTGATTTTTGTTGTAAGATTTGACTAATTTTCCTTGATGTAAAAGATGGATTTCATCGCAAAGTTCGCTTAATGGCGAAAAAATATGCGAGGCAATAATGATGGTTTTTTCCAAAGATTTTAGGCGAGAAATAATCTCTGAAACCATAAAATTACTTTGAATGTCAATGCCGTTAAACGGCTCATCTAAAATTAGACACCTGTTTTCTTGAAACAAAATCGCCACAAAAGCCAATTTCTTTTTCATTCCAGAGGAATACGTGGAAACATAGTTGTCTAACGGCAAATCAAAGATGTTTTTTTCGTCAATATCAACAGCCTCTTTTCCTCGTGCATTGCACAGCAAACGAATGTATTCTCTGCCAGTTATTTTTGAGAAAAAATACGGCTCGGTCGGCAAAAAACCTAAGTGATTTTTTAGCGGATTTATTTCAGATGTAATTTTCCCTTCAAAATTTTCTAATCCTGCAATACAGCGGAAAAGCGTGGTTTTTCCTGAACCGTTTTCGCCAACAACGCCAACAATTTTACCTTTAGCAATAGCCATACTTACATTGTCAAGTGCTTGAAGTGAGCCGAATTTCTTGGAAAGGTTGGTAATTTCTATCATTGGAGTAAGGTGTTAAGTTTTTGGACTGCTTTGTTTCTAAAATAAAAAATCAGAACGAAAAGCGATGGTGGAAAAATTACCAAAAGAAAAAATGCTTTGAAAAGGTTTATATCGTTAGGAAAGGTAGCATATTTTGCATAAATTATCATTACCAAAAGTAGATTGCCCAAAAGAAATACGAGCCATAAAATCCAACTGCTGTCCCAATAAAAAACGCTTAATGCCAATAAAATCGGGACGCACAGAAAGAATGTGTATGTTATTGCCGTTTTAATTTTATAGCGTAAAAAATGTGATGGCGAAGTGTTGAATATCCAAACATAATATTCATTTTCCGCCCAAAAATAAAACCCGCAAACAACCATAAACACAACTCCCAACGCTACTACACCCAAATTGAAATTGTCGTGCAGAATTGCCATTGCAACCGCATAATAAATTATTGGAAAGAACAAAAAAGAACTTCGAAAGCCAACGCTAAACTCAAACGGATGTTTGGAAAATGGCGTTGGTAGGGAGAAAGAGGATGTTTGCCTCACATTAATCAAGCTAAACAATATAGCAATCGCCATCAAAAGTAGAGCCGCAAAAAAACTCTGTTTCCAAAGCAAAAACAATGCAAAAGGCAACGCTATCAATAAATTTTCAATCAGGCGAATTGCTTTGTATTGCCGTCTAAAAAAAATGGTTTGCAAGAAATCATTTCTCTGCACATCCGACAATAGAGATAAAAAAGACAACGGGAAAATCAGATAAACATACTGTGCAAAAGCCACTCGCTCAAACAATAAAATCGAAACTGCCAAAAACAAACCAATTGCCAACAAGCAAGCCAGCATCGGATGTAGCCCCATTTTTCGGAGTTTTCTGTTGGTCATTACGTATTGAAGTTGGAAGTATGGTTTTAGCATAGTGTTGAGGTATTGGTTCCACAAAGATACGAAAAAATCTGAAATTTTGTAAATCTCAATTATTTTTCGTATCTTTGCAAGATAAAATGTTTCAAACTATGGCAAACCACGAAGAACACTTCAAAAAACTGATTGCACACGCTAAAGAATATGGTTTCATTTTCCCGTCGAGCGAGATTTATGACGGTTTGGCGGCGGTTTATGACTACGGACAGTATGGCGTTGAACTGAAAAACAACATTCGTCAGCATTGGTGGAAATCAATGGTGCAAATGCACGAAAATGTGGTTGGATTGGACTCTGCGATTTTTATGCATCCCACGATTTGGAAGGCGTCTGGGCACGTTGATGCGTTTAGCGACCCGCTGATTGACAACAAAGACAGCAAAAAACGCTACCGTGTGGATGTGATGCTTGAGGATTATTGTGCGAAATTGGAAGACAAAATCAACAAGGAAGTGGAAAAAGCGGCGAAACGCTTTGGCGATAGTTTTGATAAAGAGCAGTTTATTACGACAAATCCGCGTGTGTTGGAGAATCGCAAAAAAATCCAAACCACGTTGGAGCGAATGAATAAAAACCTGACGGAAAACAATTTGGCGGATTTGAAAATCTTGATTGAGGAGTTGGAATTGGTGTGTCCGGTTTCAGGAACTCGCAATTGGTCGGACATTCGTCATTTTAATTTGATGTTTTCCACGCAAATCGGGGCTTTGGCAGAGGATTCCAACACGGTTTACCTTCGTCCGGAAACGGCTCAAGGGATTTTTGTGAACTTTTTGAATGTGCAAAAAACGTCGCGAATGAAAATTCCGTTTGGTATTGCACAAACCGGAAAAGCGTTTAGAAATGAGATTGTTGCTCGTCAGTTTGTGTTTAGAATGCGTGAATTTGAGCAGATGGAAATGCAGTTTTTTGTGCGTCCGGGAACGGAAATGGAATGGTATGAATATTGGAAACAGTCTCGCTTGGAATGGCACAAATCATTGGGCATTCCTGCGGAAAAATTCCGTT
>Ga0209755_10007031_pt1 | contig 12288 bp, 10 predicted proteins | sample TergutCo191P1_FD_187301 | JGI IMG/M metagenome (GOLD analysis project Ga0209755, IMG submission 187301) | Cornitermes sp. P1 segment gut microbial communities from Petit-Saut dam, French Guiana - Co191P1 (SPAdes) (version 2) | ecosystem: Host-associated > Arthropoda: Insects > Digestive system... | reverse complement strand
AAGAAAGCCGATGTTGCAAGAGGAGTGACAGTTATTACTAAACAAAGATCACAAACAATTGAAGAAGTGAAGAAATTGCTGCTAATTTGGATAAACGACAACATGTTACCTGGCAACAGTGTTTCTGAGGGTATGATTTGTGAAAAAGCAAGGCGATTGCATGATGACCTGGTAAAAAAATATCCTGGTACAAGTGGTGATAACGATGTTTTCAAAGCTAGCAGAGGGTGGTTTGAGAAATTTAAGAAAAAAAGTGGCATACATAGTGTAGTTAGACATGGGGAGGCTGTAAGTGTGAACCAAAAAGCTGCTGAGGAATTTGTGCAAGATTTTAGTAATTATGTAAAGGCTAATGGATTTATTCCCCATAAAGTGTTTAACTGTGGCGAAACCGGTCTGTTCTGGAAAAAAAATGCCAAGGAGGACATACATCACTGAAGAGGAGAAAGCATTACTGGGACACAAACCAATGAAGGATGGACTGACTCTTTTGCTACGTGGAAATGCAAGTGGGGACTTCAAGATCAAGCCATTACTCGTGTACCACTCGGAGAATCCGAGGGTGTTTAAAAAAAACCATGTCATAAAAAGTAAATTACCAGTTATGTAGAGGGCTAATAGTAAGGCTTGGGTAACTAGACAATGTTTTATTGAGTGGATTCATGAAGTCTTTGCCCCAAGTGTGAAGAAATACTTGCAGGAAAACAATTTGCCACTGAAGTTCCTTCTTGTGATGGATAATGCACCTGCTCACCCTCCTGGCTTGGCAGACAAATTGATGGAGGAGTTAGATTTCATCACAGTGAAGTTCCTGCCATCTAACACGACTCCTCTAATACAGTCCATGGATCAGCAGGTCATTTCAAACTTTAAGAAGCTCTATACTAAGGCACTTTTTCAAAGGTGTTTTAAGGTAACCTCTGACACAGAATTAACACTCAGACTTTTGGAAACACCATTTTAATATTCTTCATTGCTTAACTCTCATTGACAAAGCCTGGCAGCAAGTGACTTACAGGACCATGAATTTGGCCTGGAGAAAATTGTGGCCAAAATGTGTTGCAGACAGAGACTTTGAGGGCTTTGACAATGAAGATTCCACTGTTATTGATGATATTGTGTCTCTAGGCAAAAACATGGGCTTGGAAGTTAACAGTGAAGATGTGGAGGAGTTACTAGAGGACCACAAAGATGAACTCAGCATGGAAGAACTGGAACAACTACAGAAACAGCTACAAAAGGCGATTGTGGAGGAAATGTCTTCAGAGGAAGAGGAAGGAAGGGATGATGTTCCTACTTCTTTGATCCGTGAAATTTGTGCAAAATGGGGTGAGGTGCAAAGTTTATGGAACAATATCACCCCGATAAAGCAGTAGCAAGCCGGAGCATAAACATTTTCAATGATAATGCCATGTGTCACTTTAGAAACATTTTAAAATGTAGACAAAAACAATTCACACTGGAAAACTTTTTAGTGGGACAGAGGCCCAGTGGGTCTGAAGCAGAGTCGAGTGGTGCCAAGAGACAGAAAAAAGAAAAAGAATCCCCTTCAAAACAATAACATTTCACTTCCTCACCACCTTCCACTTATGCCGTCAACCCTCCTCCATACAGGTATGGTAAAACTAAATTAAGTTTTCTTCTATATTTGATCTGCTTAGTGCTGTGTTTATCTTCCTGGTGACAGATTTAATGGTTTCCATCGATTTTGTGTTAAGAACTTGTGCACAAAGTACTGTTGTAAAAGTTTAAATAAGCAATCATCTAGGGTCCAGGAACAGATTAATCCATTTTACATTAATTCCTATGGGGAAAATAGTTTCGGTTTATGAATGACCTTCAGGAACGAATTAAGTTCGTGAACCGAGGTTTGACTGTATTTGGGTTCCATGAAACATGAGGAATTTCTATAAGGAACTAATGGTTTTTCAAAAAGAACCTTGCTCCATGCAGTAAGGTGCTACAAAGTTTAAGAGTAATCAGGTTGTTACATGTCCCAGCTGAGTAATTTCTGATTACATGCCAATGTTTGAGAATCACTACTGGAAGAAGCTGCATGTTGTAATATTTTACTTGTGTGTCGGTTACAATTATGGCCAATATTAAGTTGCAAAACATTTCTACATATTTTCATTTGAATCTGTGTTTTATATCCTGGGTTTACAAATTGCTGAAACCGCTTTTACATACATCACTTAGCCACTTTAAGAAACACGACTTTAGACTGAATAACTTTGTTACATTAACATATGCTATCCTATGTACAAATAAACTGGCCTGATTAGTCCCTTAGGTATTATAATAAAAATTCTCTGTTTTCTTGACGTTAACTTACCTCTGGTCCCTCACAAAAAGCTTCTATGCATATGGTGGTTCTGTCCCTCTAGCAACAACCTCCTGCTCACAGCAGGAGTCCTCATGAGTGTTACTTGTATATTATTACCTGGTATACGTTTCATATACAATGCAATCGCATAGGATGGTGCATTGTTTAAAGTGTGAGCAGCAAAAATGCACCTACCAAAAGATGCTGGATTGTGGTAGCTAGGGCACACAAGTCCAAGGGTGCTAAGGAAAGGCACAAGTTGCTGTGTTGAACCCTGGTACACACACTGCCCCTCAGCCAGTGTATACAAATGGTCAAACATCTCAAACAGCCTGGCACTTGGCTGGTGAATAGTGCAGATAATAGTTCGACCACCTCGAGCCAGTGATTTCAACAGAGAGATGCATTGGAAGCAGGAAGAGCTGTCCAGACCGCTGAAAGAAAACAATCATGCTTAACACTCAGGTCTGAGTCCATCATTTGGCTTGCGTGGTAATAATGCCAAACTTTGAATTCTGTTATCAAAATATTATTCAATAAGGACCTGGTGGTCATTCAGAACCCAGCCCTTGAATGAGAAGTTCCTGGATTTGAAACATAATTTCTGACAAAAATTAGAACTATGTGAATGTGGGAAACAACAGGACCCTGCCAAGATAACATACATAAATGTCCTCTGGTGCCCAACATTTACAGAGTGGTCCACTCTAACAAACGAATTCACAAGCAGTCACTGATGAAAATATGACCCGAGGTACTTGCCATGACTATGACCATCAGAATACTCAAATACTCACTATTTTAAGAAAGCCATCAGAAGTACATTTGCATTTAATTTATTTATGTTATATTTAGTGATGCTTTCAATAGCTCTGGCCATATAGTGTTAAATGGTGTGACGATCAGTGAAGAAAGATGGAAAGTATCTGGAAAGAAGCCATCCCATCTCTCCAGCTGTCAGGACAGCACGAAGAAACCACAATCAAAATAGCCAGTTTCCAGGCCAAGTAACATTTAAACTTAATTCAAATCTATACATGTTTTTATTTTACACCATGTAATGCCTTAAAATGTTATTAAGAATACCCTGTATGAATCTGGACACTAAGCACTAAACATGTGAAATTTCATCTTCTAAGAGACCACTTACTGAGTCTTACTACTATACAGTAAACCAAACCTTTAAAAAAGACTGAAAAATTGAAACAGTTTACTTATGCACATGACATAATCTCTATAAAAATTCTGGTACACCCCCATTATCATAACTGACCAAATGCATCAGTAACAAATTATAGTATACTGGTTACCAGGTCCTATCACATGAAATACAGAAACTTATCCCAGGACCTTACATTTTTACATCATGACACTTTCACTATTTCAGCCCTTCCATAGTCAATGTAATCACAGCCTGTAACTTATACACATTACAAATGAAACAAAATACTTATTTACAACTCACACAGATGAAGAAGTAAACAAGAAGCAGCTGCAACACTGGTGTACAAAGAAGATGCAATCAAAGGCAGTTCCACTAAACTTTACCAAAATACAATGGTTTGTTGTTCACCATACTGTCCTCTAAGTTCTCAAGAAACAAACACACACAGACAATTATAATACATAATTATACATGAAGATGAGTAGAGGCAATCCTCAACATATGCTGGGGTCACATAACAGAACAGTGTGACTTAATTCAAATGATACATATGAGGGGAACTCTTCCCTTTATGTATGTACCTTTCCTTGCAACAGACTAATGGACCTAAGGCACAAGAAAATCTTGACCTTCAGAGAATACAAATGAGTCCTGTACACAAAGAAAAATGCTGCCACAAGACAACCCATATCTGAACCTCTGCACACCTGCCCAAACAGCACTGTTCTGGCAACTGCAGTTCTCTCTCAAGAACGGTTAACCATTTAAGTTGCTACTGTGACACAGCTGTCTTGAATAACCATTCCATGCAACTGTACAGTACTTCAACTCAATATATTTTCAGACTTCTCTTTGCAAATCATTCTCATGAGTCACATAAGCCTGTTACCATAACCATTTTCTCACGGGGTAGAAGAAGTATGGAATTACTGTTAACTACGCACAAGAAAAACATGGACACAAATTTTTCTCAGATATAGGCATAAAAAATCCTTACTTAATAAAACTGGTGATATTCTCCTACCTTGTAGGCTCATCAAAGAACATGATGGGTGGGTTATTCACCAACTCGAGAGCAATGGACAACCGCTTTTTCTGGCCACCAGAGAGATTGCTGGTCATTGTTTTACGGTGCTCTTGAAGACCTAAAGTTTCAAGGATTTCTTGTACCTGTAAAGAATAGATACATCCTTGCTCTATACCTTAAAAAAATATACACCAGCATGATTGACTGACAGACAAGCAAACCATCTAATGACCCAATGTCCCTTGACTATGTTAGGGGTGGCTGATTTAGTAAACATGACAGCGTTGTCACAGTCATCATAGCAGTAGCAGTAGTTGTAGCAGTAGCAGTAGCAGTAGCAGTAGTAGTAGTAGTAGTAGTAGTAGTAGTAATAGTAGTGATGGTGGTGGTGGTAGTAGTAGTAGTAACAATAATAATAATAAGTTTACTCAGGTGTTACTTTGATTATTCTCATTTATAATTACAGGTTTTAAAACATGATTATAAAATTCACCAACAGTTATTCTTGAAGCAAATTATCAGTTAATCTGGCATTTGCCAAGCAATGCTACCTTTTGAATTTGTTTAAAATACCTTCTTCTTAAATCTATACACTTCAAACTCTGGATGAGGTTCTTTGCCACCATACCAGCTGCTGACATGACTTTTCTTGTTGCTGCTGTAGCTGTTTGTTGTTGTTGTTGTTTTCTTTGTTTTTGTTGTTCTAGGGGTTACTGGTGTTGGAATTTTGATTACAGCTGTACAACACTCTTATCAACTCCAAAATAAAAACATTAGTGGGCTCTACAGGTTCTGTGAAGTCATAATGGGTTACATGTTTTGTGAATCACAAACACACTAATCCACTTTCTAGTTACTGCTTTAAGATACAGCAATCAGAAAATCCTCACATTTTTTGCACGATTAAAACAAAATTTCTCTGAATATGCACATTTAAATTGGCAACACAAAATTATCATTTGCTACTTGTGACAGAAGCAAAGGGTTTCAGCTAACTCTGGGTAACAGGTTGTTATTTCTAATTAAACAGTTCAGAAAAGTGTTAAAATTGATATGGGATATGGCAAACCACAATCAGCTGATTTAAGTTATTGTTTGGCACAGTCAATGGGCCTGTGACATGATATTGTAATTTTTTGTTTAACCAAACTTTGAGCTAAAGTAAAGGTAAAACTGTCCCTTTTCATGACATGAAGGTATAGAAGGACAGCAGAGATATGGCCCCAATCATTCTCAACCTTGGCACTTGATGCACAAGATTTCTTCTGTGTCTTTAAAATAGAGCAAGTTGACACAAACAGTAATGCTGCTGACCTGTAATCAGGTAGTACACAAATCTTGGCCAAGCAAAGATGTCCCTGTGCTTAATTCAGGACCAGACCATGAAGGCGTATGGGGAGAGGAGGTACAGATCCAGACATTCTTAAAGCTTGGTACTACATGAAGGTAAGTGGTCAGCTTCACAACCTAGCGCTTTACTTGTGGGTAAGGTGCTCCTGTTACCTACCAAACACCAGGTGTGCACAGGTCCTCTCCCAACCTGCTAGGAATCGAAACCTGATTACTCTGTTGTCTGGCCTGTATCCTACTCACTAGGCCAACTGAGCTATCCTGGACCCCTATCTTGCCCAGGACGACGACTATCCCTACTGGAGAATTTTATGGTTTTCCTCAGGCTCACCAGGCAAATGCCATCACAGTACCCTGAATTAGGCAATGATTGCTGCCTACCACATTCTTTCCTATTCATTACATACAGAAGGGTTTCAGGAGGAATAGTGAATATTTTAGGAGGTGGTAGTATGGACTATTCCGAGCAAATAAGTTCATATAAACATGTGTCCAGTTTTCAATGGGTGTGGAGATACAGCTGTTTGAATATTATGCATAAAAAGCTTTACAAAAGGCATGATGGAAACACAAATGACATATTGATTGCATTTACTGGTTATGTAAATGATCTCAATAAATTTCAGCAGTTGAAATTACGTGTTCACAAATCCCACCACCGACTTCAATGCACTTTTCAACCCTCTTGGCAATAGTGTGTGTAGCTCTCCTGAGGTCGTCTTGGCGTTCTTGCTTTATGAGGGCAGCACTTTTCATAATGCAAGCAACCAATCTGTCTCTTGTGTTTACTTTTTCTTTGTAGACTTCACTTTTCATCCATCCCCACAGACAAAAATCTGATCTGTATGCGCCAACCTCAAACAGCTGTATCTTCACACCCATTAAAAATTGGACACATGTTTATATGAACTTATTTACTCGGAATAGTCCATACTAACACCTCCAAAAATATTTACTATTCCTCCTGAAACACCCTGTATATCATAAATCACCTGACATGAGAGACACGAGATGCTCACATCCAACCATTTTGATGGAAAATTTAAATAATAATGGATGGAAAGCTGTGGGTTGTACAAACAACACTGACACACATAATGTAAATACAGAATGAATATTTATGAGTGGGTGTTTTATGGTTTCTTAGACCACCATACGCTAATTTTACATGCAAACACGTGTGCAACTTCATGCATCAATAGCGCACTGTGTAAGTCAAAGTGAACAAAAAGTTAAGTAATCAGCTTCCACACACCAGCATTCAAAAAACTTGTTTCACACACAAGAACTAGTACAATAATCCATGTAAATATTAATAAACAATGATAAAACCAGAGCAACAGACTATATTACAGATAATGCATAAGTATTCCAATACTGATATGAAAAAATTACTTGGAGGGGTCAATTCCTGTCAAATTGCTTGTCAAATATTTGGTGTTTTTATACCATGCACAAAAACTAGGGAGCCAAGACCAAGCAGCAGACCAAAAAAAAAAAAACTCCCACACACTGTGCACCAGAATTCCACAAACAGTGCAGTGCGTGGTCTAAGAACCATACATATAAGGTATCAAGGTCAACAACCATTGTAGAACAGCAGTTAGCATTTCTGCCTCTTATTTAAATGGCCACTGGTTCAATGGGTAGAAGCCTACGGCCATTTTCAAATTAAAAAAAAAACTTGTTGTTACAGATGATTATAAACAGCAAATGCATTAGATACGTGTAACCCTGCACAAAGCTCACTATAACATTTCTTTGGACACATTTCGATCAACCTAAACAGCTTCACCATTACACAAAATTCAGTGTCTTGCACAATACTTGTCCCTAGAGTCAAAGGCTTTCTCAAAGTCTATAAATAAAGAAATGCAATGCCCATTGCTCTCCTGTACTTTCATCAATCTCAGAGGAATACATAATATCTGTTTAATGTAAATGACTTCATCTACAGATGGAGTCACTGTTGACAGAAGAATGTTGAATAACACTTTTACATGATTTATAATAATAATATTATTCAACAGTGAGATGAAAAGCAGATTCCTTCCACTGCTGTGGACAGTCCTCATTCCAAATGCAGTAAATTTGCAAACATCAGAATATAATGTTATACCTTCCACTTGGATTAATTTTGCCAAAATATGATAGATATATATATATCTTGATGCAGGCCTGATCACTTTCTTAACACCCAGTATAAACTCAACAGAGTGCCATTTGTTACTAATGACTTAGGTACAGACACTTCTGTCATCTCATGCAATTAATCCCCAAAAAAGCCAGCTGCAATTATCTTTCTACACAATTTGAAATACTGGTGAGCTCATATAGAGATTACCATTCTCATCCTTAGTAAAGTTATTTCCAGGTTATTAAGCCCTCTGAAATCCATACATGCCTCTACCCAAATCTACAGTACTCTGTTCAAATGCCTGTTTCAAGATTGATAATTTAGTCTTCTTGATATTCCCTATTCTAGACATGCCCACTTAGTACCAAGGAAAACAATGAGTGCAGATATACCTTTACCTTTTATATGTTCCCTAATCTTCCTCATGAAAGTTCTCCTGATTCACTTCTAATGTTATTTATGTCATCCTAATTCAGCATTCTCACGTATATTGATATAAATGAAGCCACAGGATGTCTGACAATAGGAAAATAATAATCCAGTAATTCTGGATAAGCCCAACAACTTTAATACTAAACTAACACAAACTGCATGATTTCAGGCTTTCAATGCAGTTCAGTTCTGATGCTGATCCCATTGGGGGTGATGGCACCACGTGGAAGCAGGCTGTATTATGGAGATTCAGAGATTCTTGCACTCTCCATCTTCAAGGAAAAGTTATAACTCTATGCTCCTGGCTAATACTTCTACCATTTTCCAGAACATTCTCACATTTTACCAACACCTCCCTCTCCTGAGTAAAAGATTGACAGTTCTATAAAAATTTCTTTGGGTTCCATTGGCCACTGGCTAACACTCATTGCCAAACGTGGCTACTCAAACTATCAGCACAAGCCACATGATAACTGCTTGATCTTGAGTACTGAAACAGCAAGGACCTCCAGCAATGATGTCCACTTCCACATGGTTCCACACCCAAGGACAGGATCATTACCAAAATCACTCGAACCTTATTGTGCTCAAAACAGGTTAAAAGTTTCTGAGTTGAGTTAGCCAGTTCTTAATATCTCACAATTGTCCGAACCATGTCCTAGAACTTACCACTTCTTGCTTTTCTTCTTTCGCTATATCCTTGCCAAGCTTGAGGTTTGATGCAACTCGCATGGCTTCTTCAACAGTCAGGTTGGCATGCAGCTGATTGTCCTGCATGATATAGCAGGACAGCTTCCGAAACTGGGACAGGTTGCGTTCATGGCCATTAATTGTGATGGACCCACTTGTACCTGACGTCCTGGAAGTTTAAAAACTTTTATATTTAAATCACACAACTTAGCCTTGGAGATATTTTACGTCATGACTTTGCATGCACACTGTGTACATAACGACAAGTTTATAACTTCTTACAAGCACTCAGAACTCTGATTTTGCAACCTTCTTATATTTCTGTGTCACCCAGCAGATGTACCAATCAGTTAGCCACAACTTAATTAAAGACTTCTGCCTTTCTCAATTTCCACACATATTCTTTCCTGTACTGTAAACCCTAAACAATCTTCTTTCCAACTCTTTTCATTTTCCTACACTTTCCACCTATGGTACTAGCACATAACACAGCACAGCACAGCACAGCACAGCAGCCCTCCACCCATTGCTTCCTTACTTGCATCCCCTTCTACTAATCTTCCTCTGTACAACACTCAATTTCTTCTTGCATTACCATGAACACTGAGTCAGCAATCTCCTCTGAAACACAACCCATGTGCCAATCTACAAGGTGTCATAACCCACCCAATGGAAATCTTCATCAGCACCACTGTGAGAACCTCAGATCTCACATAATTTAATTAATGATACATCATATGGTAAATGCAGGTCATGTGGTTATAAGGTCTCTGACACTGATCTAATTTCACTTCAACAGAAAAATCTTTGGAAACCTTCCACTGTGGACAGAGATAATGTACAATGTAATGGAGATGGAATATGTTTCCATCTATAGGTAGAAGGAAAACTGTACAAGGCTACACTAAAACTTCCCCTTATATTGAATATTTACCTTATGCAAGTGTTCACATTGCTCTTAACCTAATGCAGAGACGAGACTGTACAGGACACAGATCTTAAACTGCAAATCTTAAAGACATGATACGCTTCAAACTTCAGTCGTGAAATGTGTAATCACTGCAACAAACCTTCAACTTTCCAACAACAGGGAGTTTCTCAAGTAACTGAGTATCTGCTGAGGTCAGGGAATACCCTGTAGCAGGAAGTTTATTTTACCAATACCGAATTATGTCTGGTTTGTCATTCAATTCACTCTCATTCAATTAACTCATTCATTCATTCATTCATTCATTCATTCACTCACTTTTCTGTTCTATCCTTTGTCCATTCCTTTTTACACTTGTTATGTGGCTTTTAATTTGTTGGTGTGTTTGTTCTTCTGCGTGTTTATTTATTTTATTCATTTATTTATTCATTTACTTAATAATGTTTTAATATCTGCAGGCAGTGGGAGTACAACATTAAGGAAAACAGGATGACAATTGACAGAAATTACCTCAAAATTAGACACAGAGTGACTATTATCTATTTCCAGACATCAAATCAGCATCTGCCATGAAGCAGTTCTATTGTCAAGATATGGAGCATGTACTGTCGTAAATAAAAGACATACATGTTACAGCTGAGTATATTTCCTCAGTGAAATTGTCTAAATGAAGCTTTACTCGCCTTCCTGAATACCAGAACACAGTAAGGCAGGCTTCACAAGCCTCTCTTCAGGTCATGGCCACATCTTTGCATGATAAAAGACAAATTCAGCATCATAAAATGTCTGGACAAGTGCCAACTGAAGAATGTTACCATCATGCAGCACGGACATGTATATACACCATACTGGAGGAGAGACCCCACAACCAAAGCCTTGAACATCTTCCAGAATATTAATTTATAAGAATATACACCAACATTAACAGTAACACTAGCAAGATCGTTTGTAATATCATCAATAAGGCACACTTACTTATAACCTGTAAGTATATTGAGTAAGGTCGACTTGCCAGCCCCTGAAGGTCCCATAATGGCAGTAAGCTCTCCTGATCGCAGTTGCCCACTGACAGATTTGAGAATTTGTTTCCCATCTGTAAATAAAAAGAAGAAAGAAGGAAGAAATAAAAAGATTTTAAACAACAATATTTCATGACAGCCATACCAAAAATTTTCAAGAAACATTTGCAGGTCTGCTCCAGTTTTTTTTTTTTAACAAATATTCCTTTAATTTATTTTGTATCACACAAATGCCTCGACAAATGTAACTGTCCATCACACCATTTCGCTTGTTACCTCCTATCACAGTTTCACATCTTTTTTCTTCATGTAACCATGACTAATCTTCGTCACATTGTCAATGATAAGCACTATCTAATGAGTTTTACAAAACACACGTTTCCTTTTATCAAATAACTGAGGTTTGGTATGCTCCCAAATGTCATGCATGTATTATCCAGGTAATGTGGCTAACAAAAGAAACATTTACCATTACAGTACCAAACTCTGTCATAAAATTTTAGACAAATCACTGTTCATTATGTGTTTTGCCATGTGAATATTCTTCATTCAAATAATGGGATTGATTTCCCACATTTCATATGTAAGCTGCACTCTTCGTCTAATTGCAGAGAATGCTGTGTCATGCCCGTTCCATCCATTCTCAGACACAGGAACACCTTGCAACTCAACTGCAATATGTCCATTAACATCATCAACGCAACATCTTCAATATTTGCAAGTGCAAAAGTACAGTAAAAATGGTACATATATGGTATATAACTGAAAAAACAGTAGTTCTTGAAGTTTATGCCTGATGATGGCTCATAAGAGCCGAAACATGTAGCGTATTAATTGTATATGTTATATTAAAACTATTGTTGTGTCGACGGAAAGTATATTGTGATTTACAATAAATAGATTATCTTACCACACAACGGGATGACTCCTTCTAGACCGGGAACCTTAACTTCCTGGAACCCTCCGGGCCTGTAACGGGACTGCTTTACCTATTTACGCTTACTGTAGAGGAATGGCAATACGTAATATAACTCCAATCAATAGCACAAGTGCCTTGCAGTGAACAGCCACAATACAGTGAAAGAACCAGCTACACACAGTAAACAAAAAGACGCAACAACAGTATATACAACAACAGCCGACAATCAATACAGTGAAGGAACCAGCTTCACACAGTAAACAAAAAGACGCAACAACAGTACAACAGCCGACAG
>Ga0209755_10007030_pt1 | contig 12289 bp, 7 predicted proteins | sample TergutCo191P1_FD_187301 | JGI IMG/M metagenome (GOLD analysis project Ga0209755, IMG submission 187301) | Cornitermes sp. P1 segment gut microbial communities from Petit-Saut dam, French Guiana - Co191P1 (SPAdes) (version 2) | ecosystem: Host-associated > Arthropoda: Insects > Digestive system >... | reverse complement strand
GGGGAATATATATATATAAAATACCAAAGTGTGGGTGTGTGTGTGTGTGTGTGTGGCCAAAGGTTTGAGTCCCTCACCCTGTGAAAGAAACCCTGTGGCAGGGGGAGCATTGATTTCCAAAACAGTTCATCCTAGCATTTAGAGAGAACGTAGAACCCAGCGTTCAGGGCCCAACCAATAAGGGAAGGCGAAGACTTTAACACCACCATAAAAAAAAAAAGAGAGAAATGAGGAAATTATGCAGCAGCATCAGGGAGAGATTGGTATGTTGGGGAAGTTGTATAGAGGTGCGGCTGGGAGACAGTGTTAAGACATAAACAATCTGTGCTGTTCTCTGTACAATTGTGACTTACCTCTGTGATCCCTGAGATTGTCTCACAGCCACAGCTAGCTGATGGCACGTAACATCGTGCATAACATTAAAGGTCTGGCATGTTCACACTGTTATTTCTTCTAGATTTTCGGTCAATGAATGTTAACGTTGGCTGAGTTGAAGCAAACACTGATAAGTGTACCTTATTTTTACACAGCACACATTATAAGATTTCCCTTTGTTTTAGTGGGATATTTACAATTGATCATGCTCGATTGTAGTGCTGTTGCTAGAAAATGAAACATCTGTGTGTGTGTATGTGTGTGTGTGTAATAACAGTGATGAGCAAACCTTATAAGTTGTATTTTAATAGAGTCTTGCATTAGAAGAGTAAATAAACGTCTGTTCATTGTAGTGTAAACACAAGCAAAATTGTCTTTAATTTTCTGCATGGGATGGTGGATACAGTGTGAATGAGATAATCATGCCCAGGGACAGCTTTACTGCTTACTTTATTGTAATAGAAAGTAATTTTAGTATTTCAGTGTAATGAGATAATTATCGTGTATATTAAGGCTTAGTCTGCTAGTAATGAAAGCAGCTGAATGCTTGTTGGCTTGTTAACCCCTTGGCACCTACGTCAGGTGTAGCTGTCATACTGTGTAATGCTCCAAATAGTAAACGAGTGGTATAGCTCATGGTCTTTCATGGACTTTGTTATGCAGTCTTCTTTTATTTTCTGGTTTGCTGCACATCACACTGGGCCAAGGGGTTAAGCCTGTTTGACCTTCACAAGTCACTTTTAGCTGTGTTTTTCAGAGTTCCTGATAGATGTTTGACTGTAATGTGATGTGAAACAGGCCACATTCAGTTTTCTTTTCTTGTTATTTCATCCCACCATACCATTTGCAAGTACATATATTGAGCAATTGATACAATAGTGTATGGTAACATAATAGACCATACGGTGTGATTATACCAGTACCACATATTTGTACATCACCTATCTGTATTTAGGATTGTTTCCTTAACTACATGTGTTTCCTTTACAGTGAAGATGTAGATATGAGTGATGAGTCTGAGGATGAAATGGATTCTCTGAGTGCAGTGGCCAAGGGCAAGCATGACCTTTTAGTTAAAACAGAAACAAAGGTGCAGACTGGTTTCTTTAAAAGCAACAAGAAACAGTATCCCATGTTTCCATTTTTTGAAGAGAAAGTGAAATTTGATGAGTATGGAGAAATTATAAGGTATGAATAATGTATGATTGTCAGGAAAGGTAGACTCTCAGGCTTCCACACTAAGCAACTGTGGGTGTATGATGCTTTGTCTAAAGGTCTGGTATTTATGTAATGTTTAATTTGTAATTTTAATTGGTGTTATCATTGTTGTCATTATTGTTATGATTATTATAAGAGTTGAGATTGCTTGGGATAATATTGAAATGGATTTTAGAGAAATAGGTTGTAAACTGAATTCAGTTGGCCCAGAATAGTATCAATTAGAGGGCTTTTTTGAAATGTAGAAAACAATCTTTGAAGCAGAGAATTTTTTGGCGAACTGAGCAGTAATTGTGTTGCTATGTAATTACTTCCCTGCACCATGGAGTTATTTTGTTTGTTACTATTCTTGACTCTTCTTGACCAGCATTTTACATTTTTTCCCAGCAAGTCTTATCATACCAGATTTTGTAAAATGTTGTACATGAATACCATTTTCAGGCCAGAAGATTACAAAATGATAGATTCCAACCCTGAAGCTGAAGACAACAAAGAAAATGTTGATTTGAAGGAGGAAGAAATTGTCAGTAAGTTTTTAAAATCTATTCATATGTTCGTCATTGAAGATTTAGGTTTTCTTGTGCGATTGTGTGTCGAACAACACAGCATCGTGCACCAGAGGAATTCAGTATTCAGCAGCACTGCTGTGAGGATGTCATATCTCACATGTCTGTAGTTGACTTCATGAACTGTCAGTAATTCAGAGTGTATAATATCAAATGATTGGATGGTAGTGTAGAATGAATTAGAATGCCCCAATCAAGCGTTATTTCTGTACTTCTAATGTAGTCAATTTAAAATGAGAGAAAACTGGAATGGAATTTTTTTCTAGCAGCTGACATCACGGAACTACCAACCAAATGTATCTCGGTGGTGAAGACGGTGCGTGTGATGGCCCAAGTGCAGTACATAGACTTTGAAGGTCGTTCAGATGGTGAGTCTCTGCAGAAAATCTTGGGACAGCTGCGACCTCGGAGGCTGATTCTTGTGCGAGGAACACCAGACAGTACACACGCTATGCTGAACCACTGCCGCCAGTGGGGTGGTGCTCGTGTGTTTGCTCCATCTCGTGGTGAAGTGGTGGATGCAACCACTGAGACACACATATATCAGGTACTACGACAAACCATTGTATCATCATGATTACAGATGTGTTAAAAGACAGAAAGAATACAACTTGTGATCCCATGTCAGGTTGGCCTAAGCAGATGTCTCTTATGATTTTAACTATTTGGACTGCAGTCCTGTAAATTTTAGTACTGTAATGATAAAGCCCACCATGGGACATAATGCTTTGCTGATTCCATCCACCCCTGATGCTTGCAGCTTTTCTTCCGAAAGGCTACTCTACCAGAATTCTCATCTGACCGTGTTATCAGTGGAAGGTTTATCTGCAAGCATCTCTAATAAATGTAGTAAATTAAATGATATTGTGCAGTGTCATATTCAGTTCATAAGTATGCTCATGTGCATTCACAAAGCACATTATAAATGAAAAGGCATAAGGGATCTCATATTGCTCATATGCTCATAAGTGTTTTTATTAAATATCTAAGGCTCAACATACGAGCTAGTGAAATGATGGTACCCAATACTTGTAATGGATTTTATGTTATTTGTACCCTGCATTGTGATGTAATCACATAATGTAGACCAACAAAATGAACCTGTGTTAAATGTAATTTGACTTTTCACAATATCTTCTACATGCACATTTCAAACCCGAAGGCTTATCTGCAGGATGACAGTTGTAACAAGTATAGGAATGGTATAATATATGTCTATATATATATATATATGGTACACCCTGGTGTACCATATGTATAGACATATATATACATGTAATATACTGTAGCTGTACTTGTTCGACTTCTCTTCCTGAAGATGAGCCTTTGGGTTTGAAACATGTACATGTAGAATATACTGTGAAAAGTTAAATTAAATTTAACAAAGGTGCATTTTGTTGGTCTACATTATGTACTTATAAGGGAGTAACAATAGCATGACACAGATCGGGATGTTCAATGACAGTTTTTACATTTACCAGAAATATTTCAACAGATTCTACATGCAACTTTTTTCTATATTTACAGTCACTAATGTGCCTCTGTTAGAGAACACTGAGATTATATTGAGGAAATTTAACATCAAACTGTTCTACTGGAAGTTGTGAACAGACATGAATCACAATGCTTGTTAGTTTAATCAAGTTATGCACAATACTAATATAATCAACAGAAGTTGCCTGTCAGTGTAAATCAGCTGCTCTTAATGCTCATTTTTATGCTGCTTTACTCTTATTGTGGTCTGTGCACTAATGTTCTGGTATGTTGGTATTCTGGTAGGTCAGACTGACTGATGCTCTTGTTTCTGCACTTGAACTAAAGAAAGGAAAAGATGCTGAACTGGCATGGCTTGATGCTCAAATTATGGTCCGAGATATGTCAAAAGATGCCAAGCCAGTCATCTTGAGTGTGCATGATAATGAGAAAGAAGAAGAGAAAGGTATGAACAAATGAATGATTCTCTGAAGGTTTGTCACAAAGGTGGCCCACACACATACACACACACACACACACACACATATACATACATACATATATATACATGTGTATGTATACACACACACTCACACATATATACAGACATGTATATGTATAATGTTGGTGGTATTCCTGTGTGTTTCTTTCCTCTTGCCTAGTCTGATGCTCCAGGTTATTTTTATCAGCTAAGATCAGTATATCCACACCTCACCTAATAGCTGCAACAGATGGATGCCTTTTTTTTTAGGGGTGGGGGTGTTGTGGTGAGGAGGTGGCAGTGTAAATATACTCAGTTCAGTTTTCACATTTATGTGGGAGGTTTTTTGAAATGTTTTTCTGTAGTGTACTAGTTAAATATTGCAAGCTTATTCTTTAGAAGTTGATAGGTATTTAACTGGTCATTAAGACCCCATTTCACACAAGTGTTGTTGAACTCACTGTGGGCTAGCTCACACCTTATTTGTTGAAGACTAGGTATCAGCCTGCCATCTCTCTACACCTGGGTATTCCAGGCAGTTTATTTCTGTGGATTTTATTTTTTACCCAAAATGTTACTTATATTTCTGGTTTCTTATTCATACTACATACCTCACTTATCTTATCCATAATAACAGTGATGTCAACAACATTAATTGTAATGACTTGTTTTCTTGTAGACAACATGGAGATAGATCAGATTTACACACTGGAGCCATTACCTTTGAATCAGGTAAGAAGTACACATTTCAGTATGGGCATTGAAGGTGATAAGAATTTTTGGCATTGATTTTAGTATAATGTGCTGTACCCACACTATTGTCATACTGTTGTTTGGAGGCAGGTGAGTTTCAGCTGTCCTTGCAAGGGCGTAAGTCCAGTCTCTCGCATTTCTCTCTTGGGTGTATGGGTCAGCATGTTACTAGCAAGAGAAATTGGTTGACTTCAGTAAATGATACTGGGGCTTGAGAGGAACAAGTGTTCCTGATTGTTTAAAATGACGATTCCAGAACAGAGGTACAATGAGCCATAATTATGCTACTTGCTGCATGTAGTATACTATTCAGAATAATTGTAACAAAACACTGTGAATGGTTTCCACTTTGGAAATAATCAGGAATCAGAATTGAAATTGAGTAGGATGCATGTGTGTGTGTGTGCATATTCAGTAAGAGTTGCATCTTTCACTTTCTACTGTTATAGGTTGCTGGTCATCAGACTGCGTTTATAAATGAACTGAAGTTATCTGACTTCAAACAAGTGCTCAACAAGAACAGCATTCCTTCAGAATTCTCGGGAGGTGTTCTGTGGTGCTGTAATGGAACCATTGCTGTTCGACGAGTGAGTTTGAGAATGCTGCATTTTCTCTGAGGCTTAGTATAGTGATAATGCTCTAGACTCACTGTATTTGCCTAAATATAAGGCAAGAAATTTTTCCTCATTCATGATCTGAAAAATGGGAGGATTGCTGTATAATAACACAAGTTAAACACAGTCTGTGTGTGTATGTTCCAGAAGATTGCACATTGTGAAGTGGGGGGTTGTCTTATGTTTGGGTAAATATGGTACATTTGCAGCAGAAATGTAGCCATTCTTTACTGGGCCAGATCTTGTGTGATATTTTTGTGCTGTCTGGAATGCTGATCATGATATAAATGTGTTTTATTGAGGGTTTGTCTTCGGAACATTTGCTTCTTTCTCTGACTAAACAGGTTAATAATATGTCTGATTTGTATTTGTGAGTTATTGGGTTCAATCAAGTCTTGGCCAGGGCCTCAGCTATCCTAACTGACCTTTTGTAGTTTTTTTCCATCTGTCTGGGCAAATTTCAGAGGTTTATTTTTTGATGTGACATGCTTGCTTCCTTCCTAGTCATTTTTCATTCATAATGCTTAATCATTTTCGCATGTACTTCAGTGCTTAATAAATCTCTGCCGTCGGTAGAGGACCATTAAACATAGTGAATTTGTGTTGTCCAGTGTCTGCTGTCTGATTTATCTAGTATAATTGTGGATTATCCATTTTGTAGTTTATGTGACCTATTTTTTTTAACGCAGTGCCAAGTGCCAACTAGAAAGCATGATGTAAGACTGTCAAGCCAAATTTTTGTTTGAAATGACCAGTTTAGTGAATGTTTTGAAATGTTTTTCATATGTCAGGGTAGAGTGAAAGATTTCTGTGACCCATGTTTCTGACATGTGACAGATGCAGATATTGTCACTGCCATGGCAAAAGAGAATGACAACAAAGAGGAAGAGAGTGGTTGTAATGATATTATAGTTGTAAGGAAAATTTGAACTGTCAGTAAGAGAAATCAAAATAACTGCCAAAAACAAACTTTGTGATCTGCTTAAAATAACCCTAGCAAAGTCAATGTTAGTTTTAAATAATTTGTGAGATAGTGTGAGTGCAAACCTTGAAATATCATCGATTATCCAAACTTTTCAATTATTTGTGTATATTTTTTTGTCTCATTTAGCATGTACAATTGCATTATACTGTATTTAATGAATCAAGTGTTTGTAAGGTACTTCTCATATCTTCATGAGATTAGAAGGCAGTTTATTAATTATGACAGAATTTTTAAAATTTATTTACAGTATTGGTAACAACAGTAGGGATTAAACTCATAGTTCCTTGAGCACCAATGTTTGCCATATGCTTACAGCAACTAGAGTGACCCTTAGACAGTGGACATTGGTCAACATAATTGCCATGTAATAAATTAATGATTGCCACATAACTTTGGTGAAACATCCACAAATAACCTATGGACCACCAGCCTTATGTCTTTGAATCAGAGAAACTTGACTGTGGTTGCCTCCTTCCAATACCTTTATATGCCTGTCTTTGCTATATAACCCCTGTGTTAAGAGTGTGTTGTTAAATAACATAATTAATTCAAAATGAAGTATATTGGATTAACTTAGTGTGAATCCTTATTGGGTTACTTTTTCTTGCAGCATGAAGCTGGAAGAGTCATCCTTGAGGGTTGCTTGTCAGATGATTATTATCGAGTTCGAGATTTACTGTACGAACAGTATGCCATCGTTTGAATGTGCACTGCTCCCACATTCAGTTGTTCATTATTCAGCAGCTACATAAAGGAAGACAGGCCAGCCATAGTGCATTGTGCCAATAATAAAACATACAGATGCATGAGTGCATGCTAGCATGGGGTGCTGTTACAGTCTTTCCAACCTCAGGTATTTTAATTACAGAAGGAGTGTTTATACGGAAGATACTTTGGAACAGAAGTAACACTTGGATATCAAAAGTGACAAGAGAAAATGAGTACCTGGTGGAAATCCGGTTCAACCAGAGTGACAGTATAGCAGGCATCAACATTTTGTAAAGAGTTAATACTTGTGATGTGTGTAAAGTTACAGGGAAGGTTGACGGTTGTTTGCTGGATTTGGATTCTTTTCTTTCTGTGAAAGAAGGGTCTTTGCATTCCACTGTACAAGATTATTGTTATATACAGATGGTAATTTTACAGTATTATTTTTATACCTTAAACCATTTCCTTTTAGGATTCCTTTGTAGGTTTTCCTACTGTGACCACATGCCCATGTCCTAATTCAGCTAGGGACTGATTGACCCTTGCGGGTGGTACCCATAGGCTGTTCCAAAACACTGGCAATTAACTGCCAACATATGCTGCATGACCTGGAAGAGTGAAGATCTGAGCTTGAGATGTCAATATTATAGATATTACTTGATTACTTTTTTTAATGTTTATTATTCTGTTGCTTGTATTTGCATGAAAATTGAAAGAAGTTGACCAGTTTATTACACAGTTATGTTGCTTCTCTGCATTCTATCTGCAGCATCATGGACGGTGGGTAAAACTTCAGCGCCACACATGGCAACAGAGAAAACGATGGGCACTCATTATTTTGAAGTGGGGTGCATAAGTTGCAAAAATGGTTTATGCTCAAGAAAAAGAAACTTGTGTTACCCAATTTGTGAAGCTAAATTGAGTGATACATATGCAATGCAAATTTTGTAGCAGCAACATAAAGGCCAAATGGCATCTGCATATTTCACATTACACTTGGTGTAGAATGAAACAAGTATTGTATTTGCATTAGTGGTGAAACAGGGCAATGTATAAGGGAATTCTTTCAATGCCGCCCATGAACGACAACTTACAGAGACAGGGGTGAGTTGAACTTGCCAAAAGCAAATGTCTGGCCTGTTCATCCAGAATAATTACATTTTAAGGCTTACAAGTTCCAGTTGGTGCAGGCATTGACACCAAACAACACATGAAAATGATACTAATGCTACTTTGTGTTTTAAGGAAACTGGAAGAGGCTAGCTATGTGGCATGGTTTGTTTTCAGTGACGGGAGCATATTTCACTCAAGTGTCAGTCACTCACCACAAAGTTCATGTGTACTCAGCATCCACACCAAGTCGTAGAGAACAAGACAGGCAGTGTATGTATAGCGTAATATTGAGGTGGGTTCATGCAACCATTGTTGCAGTGAAAAAGCAATGAGTGTGTGTATTTGTAGCATTAGGTATCCAGTATGCAATGCGCATGCACCATATTGTAATGTGTGGCCTTCCCCACCCTACAGTCTTTTTCCACATTATCTCATAAATGACATGATTTTCAAAAAGAACGTTATGGACCATGAAATGCGTGTTTTGGACTTCTGTACAAGTTTTGTCTGAAGAATTTTTCATTCCAATTGGAATTAAGCAAGATATAAAAATGGATGTAGGTCTTCATGTAAAGCACCCTATATTTTTGTTAGATTTTAATAAAACTTTAATTTTCTCGACGAATTTCAGAAAATACTTGTATCTCAAATTTCATGAAAATCCGTCAAGTGGTTCCGAGTTTGTGCTGACAGACATGACGAAGCTAAACGTCGTGTCTTGCAATTTTGCGAATGCGCCAAGAAACTGGACTCCCCAACGAGTTCATACGTTTTGTGTCATTTCGCGTACTGTCTCCCCGTGTTTTACTTTTGGCGCCGGCTCTCACGCATGCTAGCAAGTTGGCTGCCCCTGAGACTGGGCTCAATGTACACTTTTGTATGTCGCGGTATACTTTGGAATGGCGTTGCAACTTTCAAACGAATAAGGTCCTAATCATCATCGACAGTAGTAATGCTACCAATTTCACGAACGAAAATATCTCTGCGCAGTCAACTTTTTAGGGCGTATGGGCTTACGTCTGTTAATCTTTGGTGCGAGTGAAACTAACCTCACTTATCGAGTGATAAGAAGTGTGACAAATGGTGTCGTAGATAAGGAAGGTGTTACGCAGATAAAATTATACCGGTTGAAGTAAACGGTTCAGTGAGATATTATACGATGGTTTGCTTTTAGAACTGTGATGTGACATTTATCTTATGTTCGTGTAGTTCAACCCGAGTATGTCAACTTCAAGAAACTGGTTGCCTCATATAATCTGTATGTAGCAATGGTACCTCCGAAAAGTGATAATTGGATAAGAAGATTTATCGTTTCCGATCCTAGAAGGCATAAGAAAGGGTTTACTATTTATAAAGTTACATCCATTGTAAGTAGTAGTATTGCGTCTGTTGTATAGAACTCTGCAAATATATCGTTTTCTGCGTGTAATTTAACTATGACTATAGGATGTTACTTGTGTGTATTATGCACTGTATTTAAGAATCATGTATGCAGTCAGCCAAACGGCCGTGCTGTCATTTGAAACATAAATTAAACTATATTCATAATTTTAATAAATATTAATTTAATTTAATTTTAACAATTTTAATACAGAAAAGGAGATAAATTGGGGTAAAACAGATGGGACTGGAAGCTAATTACTCTATCTAATGCCGACTAGATGAGATCCTGGAGCTGTACGTCTACTACACTGTGGTGCCTTTTTGTTATGATGCTTGATTAAACACAGGCAACTCTGCCTTTTGTGTGTGAGGTTAGAGGTGTGTCAGTGTCACAGGCTATATGTGATAACCTTCTTTATTTTACCTAACCTTATGGCAGCTGACAGCAAGACTGCATAGTAGGGGCAAAACAAGTAGCAGAGGTCCTCAGGTGATCAGAACTGTTGGTAAAATGAGGGGGAGAAGGGTTGTTTACTTGAAATAATGCTGTGACACAGTGTTTTGCCTTTTGGTTTAGGGTTTGATGTACTGTATTTTTTGTGTTATGATACCTTCTGAAAGGAAAGAAGGATTATTTCATCTATTAGACTACTGATTTCTATTTTTTGTGTAATTTAATTCTTGTACAGCATTTAAATTGAAAACATAAGCCTTTTTTCTAAAGAATTTCCCGAAATAAATGGTAAAGTTTCAGTAATGAAGGTACATTTGATAATTCAGGTCTTCTGTGAAGGGGGGTTGTGTCACTGGGTGAGTGGGCCTCAGTGTTCGAAAGGACTGTAGCTTGTTTGTCTAGAAGGGTCAAGCAGTCCACAAAGAAGAAGGCACTACATTCCTTCCAAACATTAAGAACCATTTACACAGTTACAGAGCATCACATTGCAGCAGACCTGAATCCACATCAACACTGCTGTGAGAACACCAAAGTCTCACAATAGTAAATTTGCTTTTAAATTATGTTTCTTGTAAAACAATAGAATTTTCTGGCACAATACCTGCCACAACTTTCAGCAATTTCATTAAGGAAAAATAGTATTACTCAGGCTCAATGTGAGGTTAGTTTTCTTTCATGACATTTACTAGATCAGTGGTATTTTTACCACAGGTACATGAAGCCCCTTTACAAAGCATGCAAGAGCACATGAACATTTTACTGTGTATGAAATAGTTTTCCTGTATGTTTGATGCAAGTATTATATGTTATTGGCTACAAATTATACACATTTTGATATTTTCAGTTTTCTGCCCGACCCATCATATGAGAGGGTGTGAGCATTGTCTAGCCTTGTTAGATTGTCTCAGCTTAGAATTGGATATGTTATTATCATCCTTAGCTTTATGCAGCTACTATGTAATGTGTGTTGAGACTTTTACAATATTCTTGCATACATTGTCGTCACCATCTTCACAGTGAAAGTTGGAAGGACAATGTGGCCTGATACATAACTCTTATTGTGGATGTAAGGGTGTTGAGTGTATCCACTATGAAGGGTCCATTAGTTTAAGAAGAAAATTTGCAGTAGGAGAGATGAAACCATAATTTTCTAGTTTCCGTATGGTTGAAGTTACTGGACTGTGACTATTTTATTGGCTTCACTGATTTTTTGGGGGATTGGTAACTGTTATGTGTGCGGTGGCACAGTGGTTAAGGTGCTGTGCTACAAATAGGAAGGTTTGATCCCAGCTGGTGTCATTGGAGTTTTTCATTAACATAAAATCCTTCGATCTCACTATGACCCTGGGGTCGACTCAGCCTCTAACAGAAATGAGTACCAGGAGCATTACCTGGAGGTAAAGGCGGCTGGTGTGTAAGGCTGACAACCTTGCAGCCATCCTGTAACATTGTCATGAAATCTAGGAGCCTTAATTTTCTGGAACCCTCTGGGCCACTCCAGGCCTGTAATGGGACTGCTTTACCTGTTTAACTGTTGTGTGTATGTATGCGTGTTGAGTTTCATGCTGTGTTTGGTCTTAGCTGATCTATCAGAAGAACCTACTGTCTCTGTCATCAGAGTAAAAGAATGAAGTAACTGAAGATGGAGGTAGCACATTCCTCTGAAAAGTAGTACATTTCTACCAAACTCTTTGGTGCATCATCACAGGATACAGTGATTTTAAGTAATATGAATTGCTATCAGTTAAGTGCTCCTATTACAAGTAAGACACAGACAAATTATTGGGGTGCTGTTAAATGATATCAAGGATTGTCATGTGGTGAGAGATTAGTATCAGTGTCAGCCTTTGATGTTAGTATCCCCTGCTTCCTCTCACTGCTTTTAGAATGTAGTGCATATTTTACATGCATATGAAGGACTTGAAGTGGCTGTTTTATTTTACTGACACTTAAATGTTTTGTTATGCATGTAAGATCAAGGATCCTCATACTCAGCACACAGCAATATTCAAACATGGTATTTATGGTAAGGGAAGAAGGGAAGGTAAAGTGTTGGTGCTGAAGCATCATACTGGGAAGATGTATGGAAGAGGAGGCAAAACTCTCTCTATCACAGTCTCTCTTTCTCTGTCTTTGGAACTACAGGGCGCACCCCCCCCCCCCCCC
>Ga0209755_10007029_pt1 | contig 12291 bp, 14 predicted proteins | sample TergutCo191P1_FD_187301 | JGI IMG/M metagenome (GOLD analysis project Ga0209755, IMG submission 187301) | Cornitermes sp. P1 segment gut microbial communities from Petit-Saut dam, French Guiana - Co191P1 (SPAdes) (version 2) | ecosystem: Host-associated > Arthropoda: Insects > Digestive system... | reverse complement strand
TATATAATATATATATATATATATATATATATATATATATATATATATATATATCTTGGTGAGATTCAACTGGTATTTTATTTACACACACACACACACATATATATATATATATATATTCTATATAATACCACTAAAAACGACACTCGCTTCAGTTGAATCTCTCCAGAATATTTCTGGTGAAATGCAAAGTACAATTTCATTCAAAAGAGATGTTTGCAGCAATACAAAGGGTGGTAATTATAAACAATATAACAAATATAACAGGTAACACATTTACGTCAAATGTGTTTTGACGCCTAACTAATAAAAAAAACTAAAACTAATAAAAAACAACATTACATGGCTTAGTGTATCGTTCTAATGCTGAAAAGCCCAGTTAACCTTTTAAAACCTACTGGTTACGTGGTGCAACATGTTTAATATTCAAGAATTGTGCGCTCTACCCACACTCTATTTATGTGTTTTGTATTTATCTCAGAAAAAAACAGCGACTTGTGCCACTTACACTATAAACTGACTGGTTTTTATAACCGAGATGAAAAGTGTTTACTGCGCGGTACGAACTGGGTCTTTAATTAAACAGTCTGCGCTTCATCTTTGAAGGGTTACTAACGGAATAAAACCTATGGAAAACAACTTTCATATTGAAATAAATTTCAAGAGTGAATGAAAATACTTAAATAAATACTGACAAATACTAATCATAACTCGCAATGTCGGATGTCATAAAGCTTATCGTAAGATGACGATAATTATGTTAACCCTTTATAGTCTAGTGGCCACGTATGTAGACCTAATACCTAGTGTAAACTTTCAAACATTCAGCTTTCTGTCCACATTATAAATGAGCGTGTTTTGCACGCTTCTCAGAAAACAACCATTATTTCTGTGCACAGGATTAACTTACACGTTTCATAATCAAGAGGGATTTTTTTACTGGCTGCAAGAAATAAATCTGCAAATAAATTTCGGTTAATCTTAGTCTGAGGATGGGCGTAACAAGAGCAACCTCCGACCCATTATTGATAAAATTGTACCTGAAATAAACCTGAACTGTAAAAAAGGCTGTGGATAATGGCCAAAGCCCTGACTGAAAACATTTATTTTGATGACCTCCGGACACTTGCGGACCGTAGGACCAAATGAATTATGAATCAAAAGGAGTGCAAAACATATGGACTATTGCTTAACACAGAGCCAGTATTTTATTAAGACTTTAAACAAATTGTAAAATTCATTCCATGCGCTTGTGTCTAATGTCAACAGATCTGCAGCTATTATAGCGGAACTCGATACATCTATAAAATTAGACCCTCTATGTGCATAAGAGTGAAAGATCGCATCCCGCGTTATGCACGTAACAGCCATTATCGTTTTCTGTTCCGTTTCCAGGCTTAACAGACGAGAAACGAGGCATGAATTATTCGTGGGGAATTTAAATGCGATAAGGTGTAATGTTATGCCCCAACTTGCTTCGCTTTTAGTTTATCAGAGACTGTACCTGTGCAGTAAGGTGAGTGTGGCAAACGAATGCATAGATACGGCAGGTTTTCAGTAGCGGAGGGTAGGGGAAAGAAAGCCTTTTCGGTCTCTAAAATTTCCGTTGCTCAGATTAGAAAAATATGTAATAAAAACTGCAATGAAATTAAAAGTAAACGGAATAAGGCTATACAAAAAAGGTTACGTGCTTTATACGGTTGTAGTGTGTTATATAAGACGTGTTCAGGAATATTCTCTCCTTCATTAACTACCTGTTCTCCAAAACATTTCTGCACACAGTCTACTTGTCACTCTACAGTACTGACGTCATTTAAAGCAGTCTTAAAAAACATATTGTACTTACTCAGCCCTAGCCGTTCTTGCAGTTCAAATCTTCGTACAACATGGTGTCTATGGTATTACAGATAAAGTAGAAAACATAAAATTTGTAAATGGAATAAAATTCTACTTAAGATGCTGCCGTTCTTTCAACAGTAAAATAGGCTTCTTTCTTAAAATAGGAAACATCCTTCGCTGTTTTCGTGATGGTCTTCAAGTGGGCTTATCCTGAACCAGAATAGTGTAACCCACATCCTTACATTCAGTTTTTTTAATATTCACTAAAATAGTGACTTTCCGTCTAAGCCCATTGTTCTCATAAGACATCTTACACTCGGCTAAACACCTCCTGCTTAAAACTTGCACATGTTTTAAATCGCATACTGGTTGCAAATTCTTCCTTTTAAAGTTTGTTCAGAATGGGCTCTCTGGGTTGTAACACTAAGTAACCTTTATGTGGATACCAGTGCATCCACCTCAGTACCACAACGATCAGTGCAGACTGAGGTGAAAATATGCTATTAGCCTGCCACATTTCATACAATCTGCTATGTAAATACGACTGCCTTGTCATTCTGGTCACTCTACATTGGAAATGGAAAGGATTTTTTTCCGAACTGCAGGTAACCACCTAGAGTACTATACTGCTTCATGCCACAGAAGATGTTAATTTTAGGAACCACAATAATTTACTGGATTACTAAGCCTTTCATAGCATAAATATTCAGTATGAATAGTAAGCATATTGTATAAAATATTTGCATCATTATTTAAATTAGCTCTCTGCTCAGTAACACAAGCGATTGGAAAGTTAGCTTCAGATAATCGAAATCTTTACAAAGAAGGAGAGAAAATTGGTTTTTAAATTTCTTTTAATGTATTATTTTCCTTACGTTGACAGATTTTTTCCTGGATATATTTGAATGATATTATAAAACCTACGTTCCAAATTTATACCATTTCTACTAGTCAGTGAGTTCAATAAGACTCTTTGTCCACAAAAATAAACAGTAATGTTACATATGATAATCACACATCTTCTAAAAAATAAGCATTTAAATGAAAGAAGAAACTGTAATGCAGAGAGATTTTCACACACTATTTTAAAGTATAAAGAACATCCCTTAAACAAGAAAATGACCGATAAGCGTTCTCACTATTATAAGATAAACTGTGGCCCTTATTACTTGGTTTGCAATGCTGAATTAATACTCAGTTTTCAGAGAATATGGTAGGCAACAAAAATCCAAAGGAGAGATTAGTTGAAGGCTCTGAAATAGCATTCTTGTAATGGCGCCGAGGAAGGCATGAAAGTCGTTAAGTGGTGGGAAAAATAATATCGCCAGAAAACCCATGGTCGCCCGGAATTTATGAGTTTCCGATACAGTATATGCTGTTTGAAACCAAGCGTGCTACACTGTGATTACCACGTTGTGGAAGATCACTTTCTGAACCATATACTGCTGTCTTTTCAGTACACTTCAAATCGTAACACTATAGAGAAGAATGCGAAATGCACTCTTCAAGGTGTCTGATTAAATGTCACGTAAAACTGAGAATTTGGTTCCTCTGTCTTTCAACATCTGACAGTATTAACCTGGGTATTTGCAATTATATATGATGATATGATATGATATGATACGATATGATACGATACATGATATGATATACGATACGTTATACAATATACGTTATACGATAAATGATAAATGATAAACGGTAAACGGTAAAAAGATTCACGAACTGCGGATGGCGAATAGCGGATTGCGAATTTTGAATTGCGATTTACACGATATACACGATACGTGATACATGATCTATGATATATGATCTTTGATATATGATACATGATATGTGCTACATGATAAATGATACATGAAAAATGATACATGAAAAATGATACATGATATATGATACATTATATATTTTAAATGATATATGATACATAATATATGATACATGATATATGATACATGATATATGATACATGATCAATAATACATGATATATGATATATGATCTATGATACATGATCTATAATACATGATCTACGATACATGATATATGATACATGATACATGATCTATGATTTACGATCTATGATATATGATATATGATCCATGATCTATGATCAATGATCTATGATACATAATTTATGATACATGATCTATGATCTGATACATTATTTACGATCCATGATATATGATCTATGAAATATGATATAGGATCTATGATATATGATATATGCTATACGATACATTATATACGATACATGACATATGACTCATGATATATGATATATGATACATAATATATGATATATGATACATTATATATGATACATGATATATGATACATGATATATTGTACATGATTTATGATACATGATATATGACACATGATATATGATAAATGATCTATGATACATGATATATGATACATGATATATGATACATAATCTATGATATATTATTTTGATACATGATACATGATCTATGACACACGATATATGATTTATGATATGTGATCTATGATCCATGATCTATGATATATGATCTATGATCCATGATGTATGATCTATGATGTATGAACTATGATGGATGATCTATGATAAATGATCTATGATACATGATCTATGATATATGAATTATGATATATGATCTATGATACATGATCTATAATACATGATCTATGATCCGTGATCTACGATCCATGAATTATGATCAATGATAAATGATATATGATCTATGATATACGATCAATAATAATGTATGTATGAGACATGATATATGACACGATATATGACCTATGATATATAGTATATGATCTATGATATATGATACATGATATATGATATATGATACATTATATACGATACATTATGTATGATACATGATATATGATACATGATCTATGATGCATGATCCATAATACATGATTTATGATACATGATCTATGACACATGATATATGATACATGATATATGACAAATTATATATGATACAAGACACATGATATATGACACATGATCTATGATACATCATATATGATACATGATTTTTGATACGTGATATATTATACATGTACTATGATACATGATTTAAAATACATGATCTATTATAAATGATCTATGATACATTATACATTATCTATGATACATGATCCATGATACATGACCTATGATACATGATCTATGACACATGATCTATGATCCATGATCTATGACACATGATCTATGATCCATGATCTATGATATATGATATATCATCCATGATATATGATCCATGCTCTATGATCCATAATCTGTGATACATGATCTATGATTCATGATATTTTTACCTATGATATATGATCTATGACATGGTCTATTATATATTATCTGTGATGTATGATCTATGACATGGTCTATTATATATTATCTGTGATGTATGATCTATGACCTATGATTTAAGATCCATGATCTATGATCCTTGACATATTATCTATGATACATGATGCATGATACATGATCTATAATTCATTATATATTATACATGATATATGATAAATGATAAATGATACATGATATATGATACATGATACATGATATATGAAACATGATCTATGATAGATGAAATATATGATACATGATATATAATATATTATCTGTGATACATGATCTATGATACATGACCTATGATCTATGATAAATAATACATGATAAATGATCTAAAACACATTGTATATGATAACCGATAAATAATACATGATACATGACACATGATTTATGATACATGATCTATGATACATGATCCATGATCTATGATCCATGATACATGATACATAATACATGATCTGTTATGTATGATACATGATATATTATATATAATCTATGAAATATGATACATGATTTATATATATGATACATGATATATAATACATGTTATATGATACATGATATATAACGCATGATACAAGATACATGATACATGATTTATTATACATGATTTATAATACATGATCTATGGATCATGATATATGATACAAGATCTATGATATATGACACATGATATATGATACATGATATTTGGTCCAAGTTATGATACATGATACGTGATACATGATACGTGATACATGATATATGATACATGGTATATGATACATGATATATAATAGATGATCTATGATACACGATATATGATACATGATACACAATACACGATATATTATAAGTGATCTATGATAAATGATATATGATACATGATGCATGATTTATGATCTATGATACATGACTTATGAACTATGGTACATGATTTGTGATCTATGTTACCTGATCTATGATCTATGATACATGATTTATGTACTATGATACATGATCTATGATTTATGAAAAATGATTTACGATATATGATCAATGATACATGATCTATGATATATGATGCATTATTTATGATATATGATACATGGTATATGATATATGATATATGATATAAGATAAATGATATACGATCAATGAAATATGATATATATTCTACGATCTATAATTCATGATTTATGATCAATTCTACATGACATACCATATATGATCTATGATATAAAAACTATGATCCATGATCTATGATGCATGGACACGATCCATAAATATGAGAGATGATCAATGATCCATGATCTGTGATACACAATACATGACCTATGACGCATGAAATATGATACATAAACTATGACCCATGATATGATACATGATCCAAGATCTATGTTCTATCTTCTATTATATATGATATATGATATATAATTTATGATATATGATCAATGATATGACATACCATATATGAACTATGATATGACATTTGATCAATGATCTATGATCCATACATCAATGATGAATGATAATAGATCATAGATCATTGATCATTGAACGAAAGATCATAGATCTATAGATCATTGATCATTGGTCTATAGATTTATAGATCTATAGATCAATTATCTATAGGTCTCTAGATCAATGATCTATGACCAACAGATCAATGATCTATAGATCTGAGATCTATAGATCTATGATTTCTTTATCAATGATCTATTAATCAATGATCCATAGATCAATATACAATGTTCTATTGATCAATTATCTATGATCTATAGATCAATTGTGTGTAATCTTTAAGTCTATGATCTATAGATCATTGATCATTGAGCTATGATTATCATATATCCTATATTTTCATAGAGCATATACAATTATAGATCTTATATCATACATCATAGATAATGGATCACATATCACAATATATTATATCACCACAGAACACATAACATCATAGATCAAACATCATAGATTCATATATTAAGATCATTGATCTATAAAATCATTTACCTACAGAACAATATGGTGTTTCATATATAGTTCATTGATCTTTGATCTATAGACCTATAGATCAAAGTTCTATAGATTTATCTATAGATATTTGATAAATGATCCATGTATTTATAGATCAATGATCTATAGATCAATGTACTATAGATCAATGTACTATAGATCAATGATCTATAGATCAATGTACTATAGAACAATGATCTATAGATTAATGATCTATAACCCTATGAAATTTAGATCAAAGCTCTATAGATCATTGATCTATTGATCATTGAACTATAAATCTATAGATCAATCATAATCATAATCAATCAATGTTCAATCATTGATCTATAGTTTTATAGACGTCTCGATCTTTAGATCAATGATCTATACATCTATTATCTATAGGTCTATAGATCAATGATCTATAGATCGATGATCTTCGATGATCTATGATCAATTATCTATTGAACAATGATCTATAGATCATAGATCATATGATATATAGATCATAGATCAGTGATCTATATTTCAGTGATCTATAGATCATCGATCTATAGATCATAGATCTATAGATCATTGATCTATGGATCATTGACAGATGATCTAGAAATCATTGATCTATAGATCATTTATATGTAGATCATTGATCTATAGATAATTTATCTATAGATCGTATATCTATAGATCTATAAATCTATAGACCAATATTCAATGATCTATAAATCTATGATCTATAATCTATAAATCATATGTACCATAGATCATTGTTTAATAGATCATTGATCAAAAGATCATAGATCTATAGATCATAGATGTACAGATCATTGATCTATAGGTCATATATCATTGATCTATAGACCTTTAAATAATCGATGTATAGATCATTGATCTATAGATCGAGACATCTATAAACATATAGATCAAGTATCTATATCTATGATCTATATATCATAGAGCTTTGATCTATAGATCATTGATAATTGAACAATGATCAATAATCTTCAAATGAATTATGTATAGCTCAATGATCTATAGATCAATGATCAATGATCTATGTTCAATACATCAGTGATCTATTAATCAATGACCTATGATCTGTAGATCATATATCAATGATCTATAGAGCAATGGTCTATGATCTATAGATCAATAATTATACATATCTTTAGATCAATTGTTATACATTTCTATAGATCATTGATTTATAGATCACTGATCTATAGATCTATAAATCTATAAACCAATGATCAATGATCTATATATCGACGATTTTTAGATCAATGATCTATGATCTCTAGATCATTGTCCAATAGATCATTGATTAATAGATCATACATCATAGATCTATAGATCATTGATCAATAGACCTATAGATAATCGATTTATGGATAATTGATCTATAGATCGAGACATCAATAAACGTATGTATCAATTATTGATCATTGATCTAAAGATAATAGATCTGTAGGTACTCTATCATTGATCTATATATATAGTTCAATGATCTATAGATCAATGATCTATGTAGATCAATGATCCATAAATCACTGATCTAAAGTTCATAGATCTATAGATCATTAATCTGTATATTATAGATCATTGAACTATAGATCATTGAACTATAGATCATTGAACTATAGATCATTGATCTATAGATCATTCATCTATAGATCATTGATCTATAGTTCATTAATCTATAGTTCATTGATCCATAGATCATTGATCTATAAATCCATAGATCAATTCTCAAAATCTGTAGATCTATGATCTATAGGTCTATAGATCAAAGTTCATTGATCTATAGATCAAACACCATATTGTTCTGCAGGTAAATGATCTTATAGATCAGTGATCTAAATATATGAATCTATGATATTTCATCTATGATATTATATATTCTGTGATTATATATATTATGATATATGATCCGTTATCTATGATGTATGATACAGGATCTATCATGATATATTTTCTATGATACATGATCTATGAAGATATATGATATATGATTATCAATGAATTATGTTTATTATACATGATATAGGATCTATATCTATGATTTATAGATCATAGATCATTGATCTATAAATCATTAATCATTGATCTATATATCATTTATCATTTATATATAGATCTTTGATCATTGATCATTGATCTATAGATCATTGATAATTGAACAATGATCAATGATCTACAAATGAATTATCTATAGCTCAATGATCTATAGATCAATGATCAATGATCTATGTTCAACACATCAATCATAAATAGATCAGTGATCTATTAATGAATGATCTATGATCTGTAGATCATGTATCAATGATCTATAGATCAATGGTCTATGATCAATAGATCAATGATAATACGTATTTGATCATTGATTTATTAATCATTGTTCATCGATCTATAGATCATAGATCATTGATTTATAGATCATTGATATATATATTATAGGATTATTGATCCGTAGATCATTGTACATCAATCTATAGATCATTTGTCCATAGATCATTTATCAGTAGATCATTGGTCTATAGATCATTGACCAGTTGATATTTGATCTATTGTCCATTGATCTATAGATCATTTATCATTGATCTACAGATCACTTATCATTGACCTATAGATCATTGATCATTGATCTACAGATCACTGATCATTTATCTGTAATTATTTATCTATTAAACTTTGATCTATAGATCATTATTCTATAGATCAATTATCAATGATCTATAGATCAGTATTTGTCCATAGTAAATTTATCATTGATCTATAGATCATTGTTCATTGATCATTGATCAAAATTTCATTGATCAATAGATCATTGATTAAAATTTCAATGAACAATTAATCATTCAATGATATATGACACATGATATATGATATATGTTATTATGATACATGATACATGATATATAATACGTGATCTATGATACATGATCTATGATACATGATTTAAATACATTATCTATGATATATATATAATCAATTATATATGATCTATGATATATTGTCCATGATCCATAATCTATAATTTATGATCTTCGATCTATGATATAACTTACCATGTAAGATCTATGATCCATGATGTATAATCCATGATCTATGATACATGATCTGTGATACATGATATATGATACAAGGTATATTAAACATGAAATATTATACATGATATGATTCATGATATATGATACATGATCTATAATACATTATATATGATACATGATCTATGATACATAATCTATGATACATGATCTACGATCCATGATCTATGATATATGATCCATGATCTAACATCCATGATCTATTATACATGATCTATGATCCATGATATATTATCTATGATATATGATCTATTATATATGGTCTGTGATATATCATCTATGATACATGATCTGCGATACATGATCTATGATACATGATCTGTGATCCATGATCCATGTTCCATGATCTACGATCCATGATATATGATCCATGTTACATGTTACATGGTACATGATATGATCTATGATATATGATGCATGATATATGATAGATGATTAATGATATATGATATATGATAATTTATCTGTGATACATGATCTATGGTACATGAAATATGATATATGATGATGATATATGATACATTTTATATGATACATGATACATTATATATGATACATGATCTATGATACATGATACATGATCTATGATACATTATCTCTGATCTATGATATATGATCTATGATCTATTATACATGATTTATGATCTATGATACATGATTTATGATCTATGATACATTATCTATGATCTACGATATATGATCTATGATACATGATCTATGATTTATTATACATGATCTATGATACATGATCTACGATAATGATCTATGATAAATGATACATGATATATGATCTATTATATATGATATATGATCTATTATCTATAATTTGTGATTTATGATCTATGATATATGACATACCATATATGATCTATGATCCATGATTTATGATCCACGATCAATTATCAATGATCAATATTCCATGTTCAATAGATCAATAGATCGATGATAAATAAGCAACAGATCTATAAGTCAATGGATCAATAGTTCTATAGATCTAAAAATATATATAGATATACGATCTATGATCTATGATCTATGATCTTAGATATATGATCTATGATCTATGATATATGATATATGATCTATGATCTATATTTGATATATGTTATGATATTATGTTATGATTTGAAATGATATGATATATGAGTTGAAATGTTATATGGTATATGATACATTATATATATTAACAGTAATTGGATGTCCACCCGATGACATTGGTCGGTAAAATCATACACAAATACAAATTAATAATATATATGGGGAGAAAAAGTAAAATATCACAGAACACACAAAATAGAATACAAAACCTAAAAAACAAGAAAAACTTAAAACCTATAATTACAAAATACATTTAACAATTTATTATAACATAGCTAAGAGCAAAAGACAAAAAGCAAATAGCAACGAGAACTTACGGCAAATAACATTTGTATTTATTCGAATCCTTTTTTATGGAAAATAACGAAATATATACTCAGTGACTACCTGCTTTGCATAACGTAAATATCTGGTCATATCCATAGACTTTTCTTTGTATTTCATAATTTTTTTTCTTTTATTTATTTATGTTGTCACACAAGTTAGACAGCAGAATGTTAAATGGTGCGAAGAAATGAACATTCGAACCTGCACCTTTTGTTGCTTAGGAGCAGATAGTGTTAGGTGTCGATCACTGCCATCGCACTTGCACGTTAGAAAGACTAACAGAGTTGAAAGGTAAAGAATCAGTTAAGTTTTTATTTTATTCACTGACACATTCATACTTTCCTTAAGCCTGCGCTTATTAACCCTCTAAACACGATTCACGAGTTGAATCCAAATAAAAGAATGGAGGATATTCGTCTCTCTCATCCACACCGCCGTACAAGCAAGTAGCTTCATTCAATCGTTTCTCATGAACATGACATCATATGTCATCCTGCACCATATTCCGGACAAAGGGGTTCACATCTCTGCCCGGAGACCGTCGATACTGAATGGTGTCTCTTGTGGTTACCGCCAGTCTCAAGGATATTCCTAGCATAGTACCTC
>Ga0209755_10007028_pt1 | contig 12291 bp, 10 predicted proteins | sample TergutCo191P1_FD_187301 | JGI IMG/M metagenome (GOLD analysis project Ga0209755, IMG submission 187301) | Cornitermes sp. P1 segment gut microbial communities from Petit-Saut dam, French Guiana - Co191P1 (SPAdes) (version 2) | ecosystem: Host-associated > Arthropoda: Insects > Digestive system... | reverse complement strand
TACATGCAACCATTTTTCGCAAAAAGTTGACAAAAAAATATGCCTCGAAGGCATTGAAATTTCAAGTTTATTTGATTTCACTTGTTTAATGCTGCTTCCGAACAAACGATGGAGGCTACCATGTGAAGTGTAACGGTATCTGCATGTATAATAATTTTAGGTATTGCAATCATTGCACACTCTACTTGAAAGTGATATAATTACTAACGGTAAAATATATAGGCAAAATATTCAAAAGAATTGAAAGGATTTAAGCATTATGAAGTATGTATGCAATGTTTGTGCTTGGGAGTATGATGAGGCTCTTGGCGATCCGGATAATGGCTATGCGCCGGGGACAAAATGGGAGGATTTACCAGATGATTTTGTTTGTCCTCTTTGTGCAGTAGGTAAGGACGATTTTTCACAGGTTTAAAAAAATGTGTTGATGGGATCACATAGTGTTCCCCCGTGTTTAGGTGAGGTAAGAGTAAACTTGACAGATATAAAGTATACACTCAAACGTTCTGATAGAAAAACAGTTGCGATTCATATTCGCGATGGTTTGGTTGAGGTTCGTGCGCCTTATGGAACCTCTGTGGGAAATATAGAAAAGTTCATTGCCGCTAAGGAAAGGTGGATCTCTGAGAAGCTGGCTCATTCCCGTGCACGCTTTGAAAAAAAAGAGAATTTTGAGCTTGATTATGGAGATAGTTTATTATACCGAGGCTCTGAATATCTTTTAAGAGCGCAGCAAGGTAAACAAATTGGCTTTGATGAAAATGGTTTTTTCATACCTCCGGATTTGTCTGCCGATAATATCAAAGCTGCGGTTGTTCGGATTTATCGTCTGCTTGCAAAACAGGCTTTGAGCGAAAAGGTTAGTAGTTTTGCTGAGAAAATGGGATTACATCCGAATAATATAAAGATAAACAGTGCAAAGACAAGATGGGGGAGCTGCTCATCAAAGTCAAATTTAAATTTTTCGTGGATGCTCATGATGGCCGATGATGATGTAATTGATTACATTGTTGTCCATGAGCTTGCACACTTAAAGGAAATGAATCATTCACCTCTTTTTTGGGATATTGTCGAAAGGCATGCTCCAGACTACAAGGAGTGCAAAAGTCGCTTAAAGTTATTGCAATTAAGGCTCAATGAGGAGAATTGGGAAATCTGATAGGTTATAATTAGTCGATTACTGTAAAAAAGGAGATAAACAATTGAGGAAACTTTGTATTTTGGTGGTTATAGCTGTTTTGCTTTTTGGAGTAGTTGCTTGTGGCTCAGACACTGATGTGACTGAATTGGCAGACACCACCGAAAACATACAGTCTGAAACTAATGAGCTGTCGGATCAAGATGGGACTGAGCCAGAGTACATAGGATATACAGTGGCTGAGTATGAAGAATCAGCAATGCCAGAGATAATACTTGTGCCTAGCGACATGAGACCGCTTGATTTGACTCTTGTCTCGAATTTTGAGGAAGCTGAAGATGTTGTTTTCTACAATGTCCCTAACATTATTTATACGACAACTGCAAGAGAAAATGGTCTTGCTGATACATTTATGTTTAAAGAAGGTACAGTAATATCCTTTGAAAATCTTGTTGATACAAAATTCGTTATTGTACAAACAACGGACGGGTTTATAGCTCTTAGTCTGATGCCGCTTATCTCAGATGTGCTTATAGAACTTTTTGAAGAGGGGCAAGAAGCGGGTTTTTTCTTCATGTATATGGGATATTCTGCGGTTTTTGATATGCCTACTGGAATGTTTGTGGGTCTTGCTTCTGAGGGTGAGTTAGCATCGGAGCAAGAGCCAGAGGCTGAGCCTGAACCTGATGAAGTTACGGCATCAGCATTGGAAGGCACTTGGCTTTGGATGCATGCGCCATATTATGTTTTCAATGCAAATGGCCATGGTACGATGGTTGGCAATGATATCCGCTGGGCAGCAAGAAACGGGGTACTATCAATTTGTAATACGCCTGATGAATGTGGAAACACCTGCCTTGCTCCGATGGAATGGAATTATATAATTAGCGGTGACCAGCTCACTCTTAGCAGTCTTTTGGTTCCGGGAATGGAGTATACATACGTTAGAAGATAATAATTTTGTGATTACAGTTCAGTTCCCGCTGATAATTGCCAATTATCAGTGGGAGCAGGTCTGTTACCGTGGAGCACTGCTACCGTGGGAGCCCTTGACTTGTCTGGCATGAAAGGGTAGAATGTTGTGGCAAATAAGAATTGCAAAAAGAACATGAAATGGGAGAGGTACCTATGACTAATTTTACTTTTTCACAATCCACTGTGCTTGTCTTTGGCAATGAGTCTGAAAAGGCGCTAAAGATGCAACTTTCCGGAAAAGCAAAGAAGATTTTACTTCATTATGGAGGCGGTTCAATAAAACAAAATGGTGTTTATGATGTGGTATGTAAAGTCTTAAATGAATTGGGTATACCATTTGTTGAGTTGGGCGGCGTTCAGCCGAATCCGCGTGTTACTCTGGTTCGTGAGGGAATAAAGCTATGTCGTGAGCATGGACTTGACTTTATTTTGGCAGTCGGCGGCGGCAGTGTTATTGATTCCGCAAAGGGCATTTCAGCCGGCGCTTTTTATGAAGGTGATGTATGGGATATGTATTCCGGCAAGGCTGAGGTTCCGAGTGAAAAAGAAAAATTTATTCCTCTGGGTACAGTACTCACTATTCCTGCTGCGGGTTCGGAATGTTCAACAGGCAGTGTTGTATCAAATGATGATGGATATATGAAACGTTACATCGGTTCAGAATTTATAAAGCCAGTGTTTTCTATTTTAAATCCCGAATATACTTTCTCTTTGCCTAAATATCAGGTAGCCTGCGGCTGTTCGGATATATTGTGTCATATGTTTGAGCGTTATTTCACAAGGGAGAAAAATGTCGATGTAACCGATCGGTTGCTGGAAGCTAATATGCGCAGTGTTATACATTTTTCAAAACTGGCTCAGGATTTTCCCACTGATTATGCGATTAAGGCAGAAATTATGTGGGCGGGAACAATTGCACATAATGATATGCTCAGTACAGGTCGAATAGGTGACTGGGCTACACATGATATTGAGCATGAACTGAGTGGAATTTATGATATATATCATGGTGAAGGGCTGTCCATTATTTTTCCGGCGTGGGTTCGTTATAATTGGAAGGAAGATGTGCCTCGCTTTGTTCAGTTTTTCCGCCGTGTATTTGATGTTGACTTTGCAATGGATCAAGATGAAATGGTCATAAACGAAGGTCTAAATCGTCTTGAAGCTTATTATAAATCACTGGGACTTCCGACTCGCCTGAGTGAGGTTAATATAGGTCAGGATAGACTCCGGGAAATGGCTGAAAAGTGTGTAATGGACCGTGAAGGTATCGTAGGGAATTTTCGCAAACTTAATGCGGATGATATCTATAATATCTATAAATTAGCACAATAAATTTTGGCGTAAATCTTCGCTTATAACATTGAAATTATACATAGGATATAGTATACTACTACGCAGTGTTTTGGGCAGTTTTTGTTGCCCTTTAACAAAATTGTTGAAAGCTGGTGTTCACTCTGTATTTAAAATCCCTTGAAATACAAGGTTTTAAGTCTTTTCCTGAAAAAACCAGGTTAACTTTTGAAAAGCCAATAACCGGTATCGTTGGTCCTAATGGAAGTGGAAAGTCAAACATTTCTGATGCGTTGTTGTGGGTTATGGGAGAGCAATCGACAAAAAATCTTCGCGGTGGCAAGATGGAGGATGTAATTTTTGGCGGTACACAAAGGCGTTCCCAAGTTGGTTTTGCTGAGGTTTCGCTGATTCTGGATAATTCGGACGGACGTTTTGGCTTAGAAAATACTGAAGTTATGTTAACCAGGCGGTATTATCGTTCCGGCGAAAGCGAATATTATATTAATCGCTCACAAGTAAGGCTCAAAGATGTCAGTGAGCTTCTCATGGATACGGGTCTTGGGAGAGATGGCTACAGTGTAATTGGACAAGGTAAGATAGCGGATTTGCTATCAACTAAAAGTAAAGATCGACGTGAGATATTCGAAGAAGCGGCGGGTATCTCACGCTATCGGCATAGAAAAGAAGAATCAGAACGTAAGCTCCAGCAGACAGATGATAATTTGCTAAGAATTGGCGATAAAATCTCTGAACTGGAGCTACAAGTTGAACCGTTGCGCACACAAGCTGAAACAGCTAAGCGTTTTTTAATGCTCAGAGACGAGCTGCGTGGTTTGGAAATCACAGTATGGCTTAATGAACTAGACGTTCTGCGAGCTAAGGCTGATAAAGCTGATGCTGATCATAAGTCTGCAAAGCTGGAACTTGAAAATGCTACAGATGAACTCGATGCAGGATATGGGCAAACGGAAGAACTGGCTGAGATGACCCGTAAGTGTGAGGTTGAATCGGAGACTGTGCGTGAGGATATATCTTCCGCAGAAGCCTGCCTCGGTGAGTGCGAAAGTGATATTGCTGTTTTAAAATCACAGCTTGAAGGAAATGTAAGCCAGATTGAAAATCTTGCACAGGAATTGCAGAGCCAAGATGAGACCCAAGATGGTGTTGGAATGCAGATTAGCGAAAGGGAAGATAGGCTTGGTATAATAAGAGAAGAAAAAAAAGCAATCGATGATAAGTCTGCGGCACTTTCTGCTGAGCTTCGTGAGATAGCCAATTCAGAGGGGCTATCCGGTGAGGAACTTTCATCGTTTCTAAAAAAAGAAAGTACTATTCAAAATGAAATTGTAGAGAGTAAAACGAAGATTTCTGCATTTGCATCACAGGTTCAAGAGCTCTATGATATGGATAATTCCATTAATCAGAAGCGTGCTGAAACTCTGGAGAATCTGGAAGAGCAAGTAAGTCAGCATAAGAGCAGTGTAGAAAAGCTCACTATGGTAAGGGAAGAGGCTGTATCTCTTGGTAACATTGTAAGCGGATTAAAATTAAAAGCTGATAGTCGTCAAAAAAAAGCGGAAGCCTCTGGAGAAAAGCTGCAGAGATGTACTTCTGAGCTTAAAGGCTTAGAGCAGAGGAAATCACTTTTATCAGAGCTTGAAAAGGATTTTCAAGGGTATTCAAAGGCTGTAAAGATTGTGATGCAAGATTATGCCAGAGGTTCCCTTAAAAACATTCACGGAACTGTGGCAAGTCTCTTGAAGACTGGAGATAAGTACACTGTAGCAATTGAAACTGCACTTGGTGGGGCTATGCAAAATATCATAGTTGATGCCGAGGAAGACGGTAAAGCTGCCATAAATATGTTAAAATCCCGAGATGGGGGAAGGGCAACGTTCTTGCCAATTTCAACTGTAAGAGGAAATGTCCTTAGAGAAAGTGAAATCGATACTGATCATGGCTTTGAGGGAATTGCAATTAATCTTGTAAAGTTTGATTCCAAATATTCGGGTATTTATGCAAGTCTTTTAGGTCGTGTTGTAATTGCTGATAATTTAAACAGCGCGATTGCAATCGCCAAAAAACATGGGCAAAGATTTAAGATTGTCACACTTGACGGACAGGTTATAAATGCGGGCGGTTCTATGACGGGGGGGTCATCTGCAAGTCGCGCGGGGGTTTTATCACGAGCCAATGAAATCGAGCAATTAAAGGGGCGTATCAGCACGCTGAGCAAAGACTTAGCGATGCTGGAGCGTGAACATGCCGAATCGGTAAGAGAAAGAAAGGCCGCTGATTATGAGCTTGAAACTGCACAAAACCAGTTGCGTATCGCTGAAGATAGTTTGCTCAAACAAGAAGGTGATGAAAAATATTTTTCATCTATAGTTGAGGCTTCAAAAGATATTATTAGCTCTTTTGAATATGAAGTTGAGATGATCAATAATAGAATATCCAATAATGATAAAGAGACTAAACAAGAAAATGTGCATTTGGCAGATTTAGAATCGCAGGCGCTGGCGCTCAAAGAAAAAATTGACACAGAGCTGAGCGGTCAGGAGAGACTTTCCGCGGAGCGCGAACGTGTTAATAAGGCACTTGCAGATTTGCAGGCCGAGATTGCGGCGTTAGATGCAGAAAATGATGCCCTTTCCAAAGTCGTATCCGAACTTTCTGCTACTCTTGATGAGATGAGCGGAAGCAGAGAGCGTCAGCTTGAAACAATTGACGGGCTAAAGGCTCGAAATACTGAGATATGCAATGAGATTCTTGACAAGGAGCTTGCTTCAAAAGGGGTTTTGGAACAGATTGAAGCACACAAGAGCCGTTTAGCGGAGCTCGGAGACAAGAAGCTTGAGATAGAGGCAAAACGAACAGCTTTGTCAAAGGCTATTCAGGAAAAAAATAATGCACTTCTCAATATGGAGCGAGAGTGTGGTCGCCTTGAACAGGTTAAACTTGAAGCGGAGATGCAGGAAAAGCAAATTGTTGATAAGCTTTGGGAAAATTATGAGCTTTCAAGAACTTCGGCTAAAAATGCCGGAACGCCTATTGATAGTATGTCCTTGGCGCAAAAGCAAATAAACTCCTTGAAAAAAGAAATCTCAGGACTTGGAAATCCGAACATTGGTGCAATAGAGGAGTTTGACCGAGTAAATACAAGGTACACATTCTTAACCTCTCAGCGTGATGATGTTGAAAAAGCAAAAAATGAGCTGATAGGAATTATTGACGAGATAACAGCTCATATGCGTGAGATTTTTGTGCGCGAATTTGAGGTTATAAATAAGTTCTTTGAGAAAACCTTCAAAGAATTATTTGGCGGTGGCAGAGCTTCGCTCATATTGGAAGATCCGGACGATGTGCTTAATTGCGGTATTGAAATCGAGGTACAGCCTCCGGGTAAGTCACTTAAAACACTGACCTTGCTTTCAGGTGGTGAGAAAGCTTTTGTAGCTATCGCCATTTACTTCTCTATACTAACGGTGCGTCCGCCGCCATTTGTTATCATGGATGAAATTGACGCAGCTCTTGATGATGCAAATGTATTGCGATTTGCATCACATATGCGCCGAATGTCGGATAATACCCAAATGATTGTAATATCGCATAAGCGCGGCACAATGGAAGAAGCTGATGTGCTTTACGGTATAACTATGCAGGAGCTTGGTGTTTCTAGCATTCTAATGATTGACCTTGATGAAGCGGAAGAGACTATGAAGAGTAAAGTGGTCAGGGGCTGACAGACGAATTAATCTGGAGGAAATACATTTGAGTTTTTTTAATAAACTTAGAGAAGGACTGTCAAAAACATCTAAGAACATGTCGCAGAAGTTAGGCGGTATGTTTGCGGCGTTCACAGGCGCTAATGAAGAATTTTTCGAAGAGCTTGAAGAAACACTTATTCTTTCTGATCTGGGAGCGCAGACAGCGGCAGACATTGTTGACAGGCTAAGAGATGTTACAAAGCAAGACGGACTTAGAAGCGGTGAAGAAATTAAGACTGCACTTGCAGGCATTTTGGCTGATATACTCTGCGTTGGTGATAGCAGTTTGCACCTTAACACCAAGCCGTCTGTAATATTGGTAATAGGCGTAAATGGAGTGGGGAAGACCACTACTATAGGAAAGCTTGCGAAAAAATTTACTGAAGAGGGCAAAAAGGTACTGCTTTGCGCAGGTGATACTTTTAGAGCGGCGGCAGGTGAGCAGTTGTCTGTGTGGGCTCAAAGAGCCGGTGTCGATATTGTACGCCGTGAGGAAGGTGCAGATCCGGCATCTGTGATTTTTGATGGGATAAATGCGGCAAAGGCCAGAGGGGTGGATATTGTAATTTGCGACACAGCCGGAAGGCTTCATAACAAATCTAACTTGATGAATGAGCTAAATAAAATCAGTAGAATTATAGATAGGGAACTTCCGGGCGCAGACAAAGAGACCTTGCTTGTCTTAGATGCAACAACCGGCCAAAATGGGCTAATTCAGGCAAAGCAGTTTAAAGAAACCGCTGATATAAGCGGCATAGTTCTCACTAAGCTTGATGGTACTGCAAAGGGTGGGATTGTGTATACAATAGCCTCGGAGTTATGTGTTCCTGTTAAGCTTGTAGGGGTTGGTGAAAAAGCTGACGATTTAATTGATTTCAATGGACGTGAGTTTTCTGAGGCGGTATTGGGATGAAATTCGTGTTAGCAACAGCAAATCCTGGGAAAATCAAGGAAATGCAGGATATTTTGAGTACATTTGGATTTGACTTGGTGACTCGCAGTGATTTGGGCATAGAAATGGAAGTAGAGGAAACGGGTTGCACTTTTTTGGAAAATGCTCTGCTTAAAGCTCAGGCTCTTTGTGAGGCAACAGGGCTTGCGGCGATAGCCGATGATTCTGGGCTTGAGGTTTTTGCTCTTGATGGTCGTCCTGGGGTTTATTCAAGCTCCTTTGGAGGTAATACACTCACTGATAGCCAAAGATGTGCGTATCTGATCTCACAGTTACAGGGCATGGAACAAAAAAATGCTAAATTCGTCTGTACTATTGTATGCTGCTTTCCAGATGGAACGTACACAGTTGCGCAAGGTGAGTGTTTTGGGGAAATAATTGAGTCTCCGCGCGGAGAGAATGGTTTTGGTTATGACCCTGTTTTTTTGGTTGATGAAGTAGATAAAACGATGGCAGAGCTTTCTGCCGATGAGAAAAATGCGATATCCCACAGGGGGAAGGCTCTTAGGAAATTTGTTTTGCAAATGCAGGATAGGATATAGTATAGGAAAGGAATTTTCTTATAGTGAGAGTTGGCATCTATGGCGGGACATTTAACCCGCCCCATACAGGTCATGAAAACTCGGCAAGAATTGCTAAAGGTCAGTTAAATCTGGATACCTTGGTGATTATTCCTGCCGGTGTGCCGCCGCATAAACCAATGCCGCTTGATTCACCGGCTCCATCTATAAGGTTTGAAATGGCGATAAATGCATTTAGTGATTTGCCGGATACAATTGTTTCTGACTTTGAAATAAAAAAAATCGGTCCAAGCTATACGGCTGATACCGTTGAAGTAATAAAGAGCCTTTATCCCGGAGCTGAAATTTTCCTCCTTATGGGAACGGACATGTATATGTCTCTTGAAACATGGAAAGACCATCGCTCTTTACTCAGTAGCGTAATTCCAGCGGTATTTTCGCGAAATGCCGATGATACTCAAAAAATTGGAGAGTATTCTCATCATCTCAATGAAAAATATGGTGTTCGTACTGAAACCGTGAAAAATACAGTTGTGCCTGTATCTTCTTCTTTCCTTAGAGAAAGTTTACCAAATAGAGAGGGTAAAGGATACATAAAGGATACAAACTATTCTTATATAATAAAGAGCAGATTATATAGTGCAAAACCCGACTGGCAGTGGCTTCGAGAAAAGGCTTACGCAATGCTCAGCGCAAAAAGAATTCCTCATGTAAAAGCTTGTGAAGCGGCGGCGGTTGAGCTTGCCGAGCGGTGGGGTGTTGCGTCTGATGATGCACGTGAGGCTGCAATTTTGCACGATATTACAAAAAAGCTTGGTTTTAGTGAACATATCAAAATACTTGAAGACAATGGTATCTCTACCCTTAACATAACCAAAGATGAAGATAAGCTGCTTCATTCTTGGACAGGTTCGCTTCTTGCAAAAGCCATGTTTGGAATCTTTGAGCCTGTCGCAGACGCGATAAGATGGCATACGACTGGTAAAGCGGGGATGTCAAAGCTTGCAAAAATACTATATCTGGCTGACTATATTGAGGAAACAAGAGATTTTTCTGGGTTAGAAGAGTTGCGTAAATTGGCATTTTCAAACATTGATGAGGCAATGGTAATGGGTCTTGAAATGACTGCCTCTGATTTGAGTGCACGGGGGATTGTCCCCGACAAATCGACACTTGATGCGATATCCGATTTAAAGCGGTAGCGAATCGATTGAAGGGAAATTTATATGAAACTATTCGGCGCAAAAAGACGCGGACGCCATTTGCAGGAAAGTGTGGGCAATGATTCACCTGCAGCCGCAAATGGCGCCAAAGATAAAAATACTAAGGTTCGAAGAGGACCTAAGCGTTGGATTAAGATAGCAATTATCAGCGTAGTTGTTGTTGCTGTTGCTGTCATAGGTGCTTTTGCTCTTGATCTCATCACGGGTTCGAATAATATTATTAGACCTCCGGACGTTAACCAGGTGCCAAGACCTTCTAGGGACAGGGTAAATAGTTCAACGCAGGCAGACTTATCTTCGAATAGTCCGGGCAGAGTTCTTCAGGTTGACACCGAATACGAGAGATTTTTTACATTTCTTATTTTTGGTCTCGATGAAGGCGGACTTACTGATGTTATTATGGCCGCTACACTTGACATTGAGGAAAAAAGCCTGAATGTTGTCAGTATACCCCGTGATACACTTGTTAATGTTCCTTGGAGTTTGAGGATGGCAAATTCTATTTTGCCTAATATGAGACACAGATATAGGAATGAAACAAACGCTGACGTAAGAGAAGAACTGGCGATGCAGGCAACTGTTGAGATGTTTGCAGATGTGCTTGGTTTTGAAGTAGATTTTTGGTTTACTGTGAATATGAGGGCATTTAAGACGCTCATTGATGCAGTCGGCGGCGTGGACTTTTATATTCCAGTCAGAATGAATTATCGTGACAATTATGCGGGTTTGCATATAAACTTTAATAAGGGTATGCACTACGGTCTTACCGGACAACAATCGTTGGAGCTACTTCGATTTAGATCTTTTGGAACAGGCGACATTGGCAGGATTAATGTGCAGCAACAATTTTTATCGGCTGCAGTGGAGCAGATTCTTGCAAAGAGAAGTACTCTTGCCTCATTGTCAAACCTTACAGATCTTGCAGATATTGCGTTTAACCAGATAAATACAAATGTTGACTCTGCACTTCACCTTTTATGGTTTGCACAACAATTTTTTGAATTGGAGCCTGAGAATATAAGATTTGCGACAATACCGCATGTGCTAAACGACTTTATAGTAAATCGTGGATATGTCGTCATTGTGCTTGATGAATGGCTTGAAATGCTTAATGAAATGCTAAATCCGTTTATGGTTGAAAAAACAGCTGAAGATTTGAGTGTGCTTTCACGTGGAGCAGATAGAAGGCTCTTCTCAAGTGATGGAAACTGGGCCGATGGCAATGCAAATTGGGGTTCCGGCAGCAGAGGACCGGCTCAGCCGCAAGGTGGCGGTTCCAATCTTACCGTCACCGGAGGCGGTGGTGGTGGCGGCACCGCCGGAAGCGGTGCAGGCAATAGAACAACTACATCCGGAGGTACACAAACAACAGCACCTCCGCGAAATGGTACCGAAGAAACACCCGGAGATGATGCCGCAGACAGTGAAAATCAAGAACTAAATCCTGATGAGTCTATTGGGGAAGATGTTTGGCCGGACCAAGTACCTTCAGATGATACGGATAGTCAATATTATCATGGACCTCCTGATGAAACTGATTATCCGCAGATACCAGGTGGGGTACAGTTGCCTGAGGAACCCAACGGAGATGCTGTGGTAACGGAACCAACGGATACTCAGGAGGATCCTATAGTAAGCCAACCCCCTGAATCGCCGCAGACACAACCTCCTGAAGAGCAAAACGCGAACATAAACCAACAAAATGTAGTGATCAATCAAGAATCATCGGTTCAATCCGAAAGTGATGCAGAAAATACAGTAACTTATGCCGTGAGCTATTAGTTTTGAAAGGATTGAGTAAATGCTAACTCCAAATGAGATTGCAAATACCATTGTAAGCGTATTAGACAGCAAAAAGGCGCAGGATATTAAGCTTTTAAGGACGAGGGAGATCACAATAATATCCGATTATTTTGTTATATGTACTGCGACATCAACAACTCAGCTAAAGACATTATCTGACGAAGTTGAGAAGGTGATGAAAGAGAAAGGTGAGATGTCTTTGCGCAGGGAAGGGCATCGCAACGGAGGATGGGTGCTTATAGATTTTGGATGTGTAATTGTGCACTTATTCTTGCAAGAAGCCCGTGAGTTTTATACTTTAGAACGTCTGTGGGGCGATGCTGAAGAGATTGATATTAGTGAGTTAACAAATTAGTGCGATTACATTCTGTATATAAAAATACAGAATGTAATCATGTTTGATAGCGGAAAAATCTGCCGCTCATGCACATATTTTCTGACCGTTTGTGACTGGTCTGTGGTCATTTGTGTTTGGGGTGAGGCGAAAGGAATGGTCATAAAAATGAAGTATGAATATAGCCAAATTGAATCTAAATGGCAGAAAAGGTGGGAGGAGGAGAAATCCTTTGCGGCATCAAATGATAGCCAAAAACCAAAATGCTATATCCTTGTTGAG
>Ga0209755_10007027_pt1 | contig 12292 bp, 9 predicted proteins | sample TergutCo191P1_FD_187301 | JGI IMG/M metagenome (GOLD analysis project Ga0209755, IMG submission 187301) | Cornitermes sp. P1 segment gut microbial communities from Petit-Saut dam, French Guiana - Co191P1 (SPAdes) (version 2) | ecosystem: Host-associated > Arthropoda: Insects > Digestive system >... | reverse complement strand
TTTACGTTAGGTGAAACAATTAACGGCGTTCTTTTTTCGCTGCCGGCAGAGCTATCCGCGAATTTTCCGGGTGTGCAGGGCCGCGCCGTTCTTCGTTTTTCGGCTCTTACAACATCCGCGGATGTTTCCTACGGTATGGATTTGGAATACATGAAATTTGATTTCGAGAGCAATTTGGCGGAATACGCCGTTTCACGTTACGCGAAAATACTGCCGTTTTCTTCAAACAACAAGCCGCAAATAATTGTCCTAACTCAAGCGCTTGATCGCGATCATCAGGAAAAAGGCTTTGAAGGCGAATGGATAACAGGCGAAAAAGGAGCCGGCGGAATTCTGCTGGATGTAAGTTACGATGTGTTTTTACTGACAACGCAGATAAGGCATGACATTCCAAATCTTCAGATGAATGAACTTTATCAGGCATCAAAAAATCTTGAGTCTACGGGGTATATATCAAAGATTTTTTATGCGGAAATTCTTAATCGTCTTGGAACAGTATTATTTTTCCTGCCTCTGTCGATTTTAACGATTATTATAGCATGGCGTTACCGCGCGAAAACAAAACCGCGGTATCTTTTTATTCTGCTTCTCCCGATTCTGCCTATAGTTTTTAACAGCCTTGTTTTTCTGTACCGGTCGGTGTTTAATACATTGGGAATTTGGCTTGTTATTACTTTTAGTTTTATAACGGCGCTGATCATTTTTATTTCCGCGTTTGTATTATTGCTGGTTATTTCTCTTGTTTCACTCGCGGCGCAGCGCAGTTGAAAAGGTTACATTTCTTAAGGAAAAATTATATAATTTTTTATATAATATAATGTAACACATATTCTTGTTTTTGGTTATAGATTTATATACGCTGATTAAACAGCGGGAGGTTGTATAACCTCAATTACCGGAACTTTTATGGAGGTTTGTATGAAAAAAATAACAGTTTTATTTTTTATCGCGATTATGATTGCAGGCGCAGCGTTTGCTCAGCCCATCAGAGAGCAGAGGAGAGAAGCGGTTCCTCAGGCGGAAAGGCAGCGTGAAATTGATCCGCAAAGACATCGTCCGGATGTAAGGCCTCAGCCTCCGAGAGAGAATCACCGCCTCCCCGAGGCAGAACGCCGCCGCGAGGCTGCTCTGATAACTGTAAACGGTACATTAAAACTGGAGCAAGGAATTGTCGCTATTCAGAGTGAAGGCGAGACCTATCTGGTTCCGATGTTAAACCGTTTTATCGGTTTTATCAGCGTACTGCGTGAAGGCGCCGATATATCTGTCGAAGGATATCAAATCAGAAATATAATTAATCCTACTAAAGCGACAATTGACGGGCAATCTTATGATTTTAAACGCTTAGCGCAAAACAATATGAATTTTAACAATTTTCACAGAGACAGCCCGAGAATGAACAGGGAAAATTTTTGGCAAAGGCAGGATAATCAAAACTGCAAAGACAAACATAAACACAACCGCCGTCAATAAAAGCCGGAATGGTATTTAAAAGGGATTGGCATCAATCCCTTTTTTTACATTCTTTTGGGAAAAAAGTATAAAGTGAATGAATATCCTTCGATAATACTTACTTTCTTGGCAGGTTTATTATCTTTTTTCTCACCATGCGTACTGCCGCTGATACCTTCGTATCTGAGTATATTAGGCGGCGCATCCTTGGAAAATGAACAGGCAGATAAAAAACGATTTAATTTATTAATTACAACAATTTGTTTTATTTTGGGTTTTACGGCTGTTTTTATAATTTTAAGCCTCATTATTTCAACAACCTTTTTACTCATGGGAGGAGCAGGAAAATACATACGGATTGCGGCGGGATTAATCGTAATAATTCTGGGGATCAATTATATTTTTGATTTTATCGCCGTTCTGAATTACGAAAAGCGTTTGCACATAACAAACAGCGGGAAACATGGGATCAAAGGATCGATAAGCGCTTTTCTCGCGGGCGCGGCATTCGGCGCGGGATGGACTCCTTGTATTGGACCGATTCTTACAGGCGTGTTGTTTCTGGCGGGACAAAGCGGAAAGGCGGGCGCAGCGGCGCTGTATCTGGCTCTTTACTCACTGGGGCTCGGCATTCCTTTTATTCTTGCGGCAATTTTTTTCGATCGTTACCTTGTTCCGGCAAAATGGTTCCGCGAAAAATTGCCGTTGATAAAAAAAATCAGCGGATGTTTGCTTATTATAATCGGTTTATTGATAATTTCAAACAGATTTTCCGCACTTAACATTGCTCTGCAAAAGTGGCAGTATCAATTTATCGACTGGGCGCAGGATAAAGCGCTTCCGTTCAGAATTCTCGCTGATTGGTTGAATATGATAAATATGTGATGTATAATTATGTATAATATAGTGAGGTGTAACAATGAGATATCCGATAGAAAAAACTATTATGTCAAAATTGAAAATATACGCGCACCGCTTTTGCTTTCTTGCGCTGTTGTTTTTTTTGCCGCAGCTAATAAACGCGCAGCGCCTTGATTCGCAGATTACGGATACCGCTGCGCTTCTCAGGAACGCAGGAATCCGGATGTTAAATCAGAGGACGGAACCTCATGAATTTACGCTTGAGATGCTTTCAGGCGGCATTGCTTCTCTTTCGGATTTTAAGGGCAGAGTAGTCATTCTCAATTTTTGGGCTACATGGTGTCCGCCGTGCCGCGCGGAAATGCCTTCTATGGAAAAATTATATCAGAGATTCAGCGAACAGGGGCTTGAGATACTTGCCGTTGATATCGGAGAAAGTAAAAGCACAGTGAGCCGGTTCATAATGAACAATAAGTATACTTTTCCTGTTTTACTGGACGCGGATAACAAAGTCAGCAATGCTTACGGCATTGAAGCGATCCCGACTTCATTTATTCTTGATCGTGATGGAAAAATCATCGCCCGTGTTGTCGGATCAATCTCTTGGGATACTCCGCAGGCAATAGCGGCTTTTGACGCGCTCTTAAATAGTAAATAACAGCTTTTATTATTGCGATTTTTTCTTAATCCGCCGATTTTTCTTTTCAATTATCCGCTTTTCTGCTATAATTGTTCTATGAATAACGAATCGAATCAATTTATTGAAAAGTACTCAAAGCTAATGCTTGAGCGGGGAATGATAGATAACGAACTTTATCGAAAATATGAAGTAAAACGCGGTTTGCGTGATATAAGCGGGAAGGGCGTTCTTGTCGGTTTAACAGAGATTTCCGAGATTATCTCGTATGTAATTCAGGACGGTGATCTTGTTCCCTGCGAAGGAAAACTTTATTACCGCGGTATCAATATCGAAAATCTGGTTAAAGGATTTTTAGATGAAAATCGTTTTGGTTTTGAAGAGGCTTGCTTCCTTCTTTTGTTCGGACACCTGCCGAATAAAAATGAGTATGATGAGTTTAACGCTTTACTGAAGGCGGCAACCGATCTGCCTGAAAATTTTATCCGTGATACAATCATGAGCACACCAAGCAGGGATATGATGAACTCTCTTTCAAAAAGCGTTCTTACTCTTTATGCTTATGATGATAACGCCGATGATATTTCAATCGAAAATGTTTTACGCCAGTCGATCAATTTGATCGCGCAGTTTCCTCTGCTTGCTGTTTACGGTTATCAGTCATTTCTGCATTATCACGGTAACAAAAGTTTAGTGATCCATCCGCCGCAAAAAGAACTGTCAATCGCGCAGAATATTCTTTTTATGCTCCGCCAGGATTCTGTTTATACTGATTTAGAAGCGCGGATTTTGGATATTGCTCTTGTTTTGCACGCGGAGCACGGCGGCGGCAATAACTCGACATTTACAAACCATGTTGTTACATCTTCTCATACCGATACATATTCGGCGGTTGTCGCTTCGTTAGGATCGCTTAAAGGTCCAAGACACGGCGGCGCGAATATTAAAGTTGTAAAGATGGTGCGTGACATGATGGACAATATTTCTGACATAAATGATGATGATGAGATTAACGCGTATCTTCGAAAGCTTCTTAGCAAAGAAGCGTTTGATAAATCAGGATTGATTTACGGAATGGGACACGCTGTTTACTCGCTGTCGGATCCGAGGGCGCTTATCTTCCGCCAGTTTGTCGAACAGCTTGCAATGGAAAAAAACCGCGGCGATGAATACATTCTCTATTCAAAAGTTGAAACGCTCGCTCCCATGATCATCGGAGAGAAGCGGCAGATCTATAAAGGCGTCAGCGCTAACATCGATTTTTATTCTGGTTTTGTTTACAGTATGCTTGATTTGCCTGAAGAGCTTTTCACGCCGATTTTCGCTGTGGCACGTGTTGTCGGCTGGGGCGCTCACAGACTCGAAGAACTTGTGAATAACGGAAAAATTATCCGTCCGGCGTACAAATCTGTAACAAAACAGCAGAAATATGTTCCGGTAAAAGATCGAAGTTAATATCATTCAAAAATACGGCAGGAAAATATGTGGTGGAAAGACGAAATTGTTTATCAAATTTATCCGAGGAGTTTTCAGGACTCCGCTGAAACTGAATTTCCCAATGACGGTATCGGTGATATTCCGGGAATAATTTCTCATCTTGACGATATAAAAGCTCTGGGCGCCGGGATTATTTGGCTTTCGCCTGTTTATCAATCGCCTGACGCGGATAACGGTTATGATATCAGCGATTATTACGCGATTAATCCGAGATTCGGAACAATGGCGGATATGGAAAGACTTTTTGCGGAAGCGGCAAAGCGCGGTATAAAGATCATTATGGATCTTGTGATTAATCACACTTCCGATGAGCATGAGTGGTTTAAAAAAAGCCGCGATCCTTCAAGCCCCTATCGTGATTATTATATCTGGCGTCCGGGTAAAATCGGGCGTGGAGGAAAGATACTGCCCCCGAATAACTGGACGGGCTTTTTTATGGGAGAAACTTGGGAGTACGACGCTCAAAGCGGTGAATTTTATCTGCATCTGTTTGATAAAAAACAGCCTGATTTAAACTACAAAAACCCCAAAGTGATCGAAGAAGTAAAAGATATTCTGCGTTTCTGGCTTAAAAAAGGCGCTGCCGGTTTCCGCTGTGATGTGATTAATATTATTTATAAAACAAGCCTTGAAGACGGCAAACGAAGCATGGCTGTTCAAGGGCTTGAACATTATAAATCGCAGGAAGGCAATCATGAAGTTTTGCGCCAGCTCAGGCGCGATGTACTTGATAAATACGATTGTTTTACTGTGGGCGAAACTGTCTTTGTTGGTCTTGAAGACGCCAAACTTCTTTGCGGCGAAGACCGCAAGGAACTTGATATGCTTTTCTTTTTTGATCATCTTGAAGTTGACCGCCGTGTCGCGCAATTTATCCCTAAAAAATTCCGTGCGCGTAAGCTCCTTGATGTGATTGCGAAATGGCAGCGGGGTCTTGAGTGGAACGCTGTTTATTTTGAAAATCATGATCAGCCTAGGATTGTTTCACATTACGGAGCCGCGGAAAAAGAGTTTGCTTTACACGGTAAGCCGGGAATGTTATGGAAACGCAGCGCGAAAATGCTTGCTCTTTTTCAATTTACTCTTCGCGGCACTTTATTTATTTATCAGGGACAGGAAATCGGAATGACAAATTTCGATTTTAAATCGCTAAAGGAACTTAACGATGTTGTCAGTCATGGTTTAGATAAGCTCATGCAGAAACTTCGCATTCCGGCATCGATTCGCTGGAAATGGATAAAAGCAAGTTCCCGCGATAATGCCCGCACTCCGATGCAATGGGATGATTGCAAAAACGCCGGGTTCTGCCCGACTAAACCGTGGCTTGGCGTTAACAGCAATTATAAGTATATCAATTATACTTCGCAGAAAAACGATTCAGACTCGATTTTAAATTTTTACAAGAAGATGATTGCTTTGCGAAAGGTTAACAGATGCCTTGTTTACGGAGAATTTATTCCGGTATTCGCCGATGATCGCCTAATGATTTATCAGCGCAAATATGAGAGAGAGACATACACTGTGGCGCTGAATTTTTCTTCCAGGAACATTGTTATCCCGAAAAAGTTTTCTGCTCTTTTTTCGGGGATGCTGATTGCGTCCGCTTCGGGAGAAAAATTGAATTATTCAAATTCAGTTTACACCATGCTTCCATGGGACGGGGTTGTTATTGGTTAGGTGACGATTGCCGTTTAACAGCGGGAATCTTCGCTAAAAGCGCTGAAGTAACATTTCAATTATTTCTTTCGCCTCATCATAGCCTTCATCGCAGAGTTCCAGAAGTTTTTTTATATTTCGATCATAACTTTCTTTTACTTGCAGCGGTTTCTTCGGGCGGATGATGACCGCTTTACCTTCTTTTTCAAGCTGTTCGCAAAGAGCTAACTGCCGGTTATAAATATCGTGCCGATTTAAAATTGTTTCTATTAATTTGGGGAATTTTTTATAAATCATTTTTAATACGAACTCATACTTAAAAGCGTTTTTTTGATAACCTTGATTTCTGGTTAAAACAATTACGTGAAATGTGTTACCGTCTGAAATGGATTTCTCTATTGGAATGGGAGCGGCTATTCCGCCGTCAAGTAGTTTTAACCCTTGGTATTTAAATATCGAAGACAACAGCGGGACAGAGCAGGAAGCCATAACAGCGTCAAGAGATGGTGTAATATCACTCTTGTTAAACCAAACTGTCTGCCCTGTTTCACAGTTAAAAGCGCCTGTTAAAAAATTAATATTCTGTTTGTTAAACATTTCCCAGTCGATGAAAATATGTTTTTGCGGCACTTCATGGAAAACAAATTCCATCCCAAAAAGAGAACGGTGAAAAAGAAGATTGCGTTTGCTGACATATTTTGGATTGCCGACATATTTTTCCACAATCTGACGGTTGCGCCCCTTCTGCCCGGAGATATATGACAGCGCGTTTGCCGCTCCTGCCGATACACCGATTATATACGGAAACATTATTCCCGCGTCAACAAACGCGTCAAAAACACCGGCGCTGTAAAACCCCCGCGTGCCTCCGCCTTCAAGAATCAAAGCGGTGCCTTCAGGCAATATCTTCTTAGGCGCTTTACCGGGTATTGGTGTTTGTTTGTAATGTTGCGTTTTTATGCCGTCTACCGCTGAAGGTTTCTGCCGTTTTACCGGCAGAAACTCGGAATTTTGATCCATTTTGGAATAACAAACTTTTTCTTGCCGCTTATTTCTTTGCAATGTCTTTGCAGCTGTTGGCAATTGAAACAATAATTCGTATTGCCTCCGCCATAGCTTTGGCAATAATAATAATGAAGAAGCCCGCTACAGGTCCTAATATTATTGTCAATCCGCCGAATTGATCCATATCGATCATGCTTAACACATAACTTAAATCCCGACCTAAAATTATTAAACCAAACAATCCTGCGCCAAAACCGATTATTGCTATCAATGTACCTAACCATTCGCCGAATGTGCTGACAATATCGGCTACAATCGGTATTACTACAAATTCCGAATCTTTAACATCAGTTATTTGTGATCTTCTGTTCCACCAGAGCTGGAATCCTATCCAGCCGGCAAAAGCGGCAAAAAACCATGTAAAAATAAACCATGCTATTATTTTTCCGCCAAAACTGAATATACCCGTCCGCACTGCCACAATGATTAGGGCGATAGGTATTAAAAGGCTTACCGCTGCCATCAAAAAGTATACAATATGAAACATTGTACCTTTTCCGATAAAATCAAGATAAGGTTTTGAGAAATTAAAAAAAGGAGAATTTGAAAATTTTCCAAATCCCTTTTTTTCACTTGTTTGTTCTACATCACTCATAATTTTCCTCCTATTGTGTAATAATGAACAATTTTTAAATTTTTGTCAATAGAGGTGTTTCAAAACATTTTTTTATGATAAATACGGATTTATTTTTGATGTAAAGTAAAACGCTTTTCGTATACTTTTATGAATACTGCGCAAGCAGCAATAATAATAGCATACGATTATTGTTAAACTTTACATTAACACATAGAACGGGATAAAGAGGTCAAATTTAAAACGTTATATTTACATTTACTTACACGTTAGGCGAAAAACCACCACAAAGATATAAGCGAGTAAAATAAAGCCAGCGATAAAAATGTATATATAAAATAAGGTTTTAAGGAAAAATGGGCTAAAAAACACCAAAAAAGGCTCTTGACAAGTATTTTTTGATAAGATATGTTATTAAAATGAGGATTTTAAGGTAAAAGGAGCTTGTTTTGGCAAAAACAAAAGCAAAACAATTTGTTTATATCGTGCAAGCTTCTTTGGAGCCATCTAAATGTAAAATTGGTATAACCAATGATTTGGAACGCCGGTTAAAAGAGTATAATAATATGACTGGAAAATCAAAGGAAAATATATATCAATATTTATTTACTTGTGAAGTAAAAAATATGTCGCAAATGGAAAATGATTTAAAAGAAAAATACTCAATGATGAGAGAGGAAAAAAGCAAGGAAATTTATTTTTTTAATAAAGACTTGTTTAAACATTATGTTATGTTTATTAAAACTCACTCTCTGTTTTTACAAGAAATATTTATAAAAACGGAACCTAAAAAAGAAAAAACTAAAATCGTTAAAAGAACAAAACCAACACTTGAAGAACGCGGTGTTTCAAAAATAGATGTGATGTGGCAAGCAAAAAGAGTGGACAATGACGAATTCTATACAAGAATGGAAGATATAGAAAAAGAATTGATATTGTATCAAAAATCAATTTGGGAGAATAAAACCGTTTTTTGCAATTGTGATGACGCTGTAGGAGATACTGAAATAAGAACATCGGCTTTTGCTCTTTATTTTATTAAAAACTTTAAAGAACTGGGATTAAATAAGTTAATCTGTACTCATTACAGCGGCGAAGTAGATTTATTTAATCAAGGTTCAAAGGGCTATGTTTTTACTAAATTTGGTTACAGAGAATTAGATTTTAAAAAAGAATATCCGGAAGGTTATAATGGTAGTTTCGATCATCCTATTTCAATAAAAATATTAAAAGAAGAAACAGATATAGTATGTACTAATCCGCCTTTTTCAAGGGCAATTGATTTTTGGGATGTTTTAATTAAAAGCAGTAAAAAGTTTATAATAATATCAAATATACAAAATCCTAAAAACCCTGCATTTATACCGTATTTTAAAGAAAATAAAGTTTGGGCTGGTTTTAATGAAGTAGACTGGTTTTTAACGCCAAAAAGGGAATTAACGAGAGCGGCTGGTTATTGGTATACAAACATTAAAATTAAAAACAGACCAAAATATAAACTTTTAAAATTTGTTCCATTAAAAGAAATACCAGAAAAATATAAGAAATATGATGACTCAGGCGTGCTATTAGTTGATAATGGTTTTATTCCATTAAATTATAAAAAACCTTTAGGTATTTCTGTACGCCCAATATTAAATGGTTTATTGGAAAAAGGTTATCAAATAATAAATGAAAAACAATATAATCCAAAAGTAAATGGTAAAATAACTTTTGGGAGGGTATTGGTTAAAAAAGCAGAATAATGAATCTGGTGTAGTCCGATTGAATTTAATTTCTCAGAACCTTCTCCTCAACTTCTTCTTCAAACTGACGCGTGTATAATCCAAAGTAATGTCCGCGTTGTTTCATCAGTTCGCTGTGCGTTCCGCGTTCGATTATCTTTCCGTCTTCGATTACAAGAATGATATCGGCTTTGCGGATTGTGGAGAGTCTGTGCGCGATTACGAAACTTGTGCGGTTTTCCAAAAGTGTGTGAATGGCATCCTGCAAGAGCATTTCCATTTCTGTGTCGATGGAGCTTGTCGCTTCATCAAGGATGAAAATACGCGGATCGGCGAGGACTGCGCGGGCGAATGAAATGAGCTGTTTTTCTCCTGTGGAGAGTCTGTCGCCGCCTTCTCCGACTTCGGTGTCAAATCCTTTTTCCATTTTGGCGATGATTGAATCGGCGTGAATTATCGCGGCGGCTTTTTCAACTTCTTCGTCGGAGGCTTCGAGTTTCCCGTAACGGATGTTGTCTCTGATAGTGCCGGAAAAAAGGTGAGGGCTTTGCAGCACATAACCAAACGCGCTGTGCAGCCAGAGCTGGCTTCGCTCGCGGTAATCTTTTCCGTCAATCAGGATTTCTCCTGATGTCGGCTCGAAAAAACGGCAGACAAGATTTACAAGGGTGGATTTTCCGGCACCGGTTTCGCCTACGATTGCCGCGTATGTTCCCGCTTTGATCGTTAAATTAAAATTTTCAAGTATGTTTTTATTGTAGCCGGGATAATTAAATGTCACATCACGGAATTCGATGTCGCCGGTGATTGGCTCCCAATTTTCTTTTTTGGGAACGAAGAAGTCGCCGTACTTTTCAATTACTTCAGGCTTGTCTGTGATGCCCTGATCCTGTTCAAGAAGGCTGCTGACGCGCTCGACATTCGCCTGCGCGGAGACTATGTCCGTTAAAATGCGGGCGATGTTTTGAATCGGCCAGAAGAAGCCGCCTGCGTATTGCAGAAAAATCGCAAGTACCGAAAGTTCCGCGCCGAGGAATATGATCTCATAACCGCCGTAACTTAAAATCGCCGCGGTCGCAATCGATCCGATAAAGAGAGAGATTGGAATAAATGTTGAGCGAAGACGCACCATGCGATTAGCGTGGTTCCTGTATTCCGATGTGATGGCGGAAAATTCCGATAGGCTTTGTTTTTCCGAAACAATAACTTTTACGGTTTTTGCCCCCGTTATGCCTTCGTTCATCACTCCTGTCATTTTTGAATTTATCTTTCGCATAACGCGGTTAACGGAAAGAATTCGTTTTTGAAAAAACCATGTGATAAGAGCCAATACGGGAATTGTCGCGCAGGTGATTAAAGCAAGTTTCCAGTGAACTATGAACATCGCGATTATCGCTCCGATGCAGTAAAAAACCGACCATGTAAAATCGATCAGCCCCCACGCGACTAAATCCCCGATTCTGCTTGTGTCGGAATTTGTGCGCGCCATGAGATAGCCGACGGGGGTTTTGTTGTAATAAGAAAGACTCAACCTTTGCAGATGGGTGAACACCGCGTTACGCAAACAGCGGCACATTCCGCTTTCTGCTTTAACTCCTTTTGAAACAAAAAGGTTGACATTGATCGACTGAATGATTACGAGAAAAGCTGTCAGCGAAAGCAGAAACCAAATTCCGTCCGCGCTTTTAGGCTGGATATTGTTTCTTATCGCAAACCCGAGCAAAAGCGGAAAGAGTATGTCGATACCGGCGACAAGAAGCATTAATCCCGCGCAGAGAATGAGAGTATTTTTTTCCGTTTTAATAAACGGAAACATTTTTTTCCATATCTTCATTGATAATGGTTTGTTATAATCTATATCTTCTAATGAAGCATAATCAAAATCTGACATTTATTCCTCCGTACTTGCTTCGCAAGCAGTATCATCTGTTAAACCGCCGGCTTGCATTTCAAAAATTCGGCGGTACGATCCTTCTTTTTCGATTAATTCCTTGAGAGAGCCAAGCGCTTCAATTGTGCCGTTTTTCAGCACAAGAATTTTGTCCGCCTGCATCAGCGTAGAAATACGATGCGAAATTATTATTACAGCAGCGCTTTTTACCCGATGTTTCAGAGCGGCGCGTATTTGCGCGTCTGTTTCCGTGTCAACAGCGGAAAGGCTGTCGTCAAAGATCATTACAGGCGGTTTACCCGCTAACATTCTGGCGATTGCGACGCGCTGCTTTTGCCCTCCTGAAAGAGTGACGCCTCTCTCACCGATGATTGTATCGTATCCGTCATTAAAGTTTTCGATTGTGTCGTGAACTGCCGCTGTCTTTGCGGCGCTGTATACTTCATCAAGCTCCTTTTGGAGCAAATGATCGATTGCTTTTAACTCGGGAAGACAAGCGGCAATGTTTTCATAGATCGTTTTAGAAAAAAGAAACGGCTCCTGAAGGCACAGCCCGATAGACTTCCGCAAATGAGAGCGTGATATTTTTCTAATATCAATCCCGTCAATGGTGATAGTACCCTGCCCTTCCTGCAAATCGTAGAGGCGGCTCAATAAATGAACAAGGGACGATTTTCCCGATCCTGTTGCGCCGAGGATTGCCATTGTTTCACCGGGTTTCAGCGTGAAAGAAATGTCGCGTAACACATTGTTGTTGTCGTAAGAGAAGCTAACCTTATCAAAGCGAATTTCTCCTTTAATTTCAGGATATAGCGCATCAGGCGGATCTGTTTCCGGCTCTTCGGCAAGCACTTCGCGGATACGGTTTGCGGCAACAAGCGTTTTTGAAGTATCAGAAAGAATCCTTCCAAGTTCGCGGATTGGCCAGATCATCC
>Ga0209755_10007026_pt1 | contig 12292 bp, 17 predicted proteins | sample TergutCo191P1_FD_187301 | JGI IMG/M metagenome (GOLD analysis project Ga0209755, IMG submission 187301) | Cornitermes sp. P1 segment gut microbial communities from Petit-Saut dam, French Guiana - Co191P1 (SPAdes) (version 2) | ecosystem: Host-associated > Arthropoda: Insects > Digestive system... | reverse complement strand
GGTGGTGTATTCCACGCTTACGGGGTATTCGTTTACAAAGTGGATGGTGAAGGTGCTTCCGGCGCGGAATGCGCCGCCGGATATTTGTTCATTCATCTGGGTTTGGAAGTTGTTTGCCCCGGTTTGCTGGGGCAGGGTGGTTCGGTTGGCGTTTACGGCTATTACCGAGGCCATGACCAGTACGTTGCGGGCGTCGGCTTCGTCGGCACTTATTCGGGCCCGGTTTAGTACGCCCATTACGGCGGGGGTTAGGGCGGCTATTAGTATTGCTATTACGGTTATTACTACTATCATTTCCACTAGGGTGAAGCCTTTGTTGCGGGTTTGGTTTTGTTTTTGTTGGATGGCTTTGATGATGATGGTTGCGGCCAGGGTTAGTACGGCGATGATTGCGCCGGATGCCCAGAGGGTTAGTTGTATTACGAGTAGTTCGGTGCTGGTGTTTCGGGTGATGATGTGCAGGCCCAGGGCGATGATGATTAGGGTTATGGCTATGTCCGGGGCCCGGTCTTTGTTTAGGATTTCTTTGGTTGCTTGTTTTAGGTGTGTTTTCATGGGGGGTTGTCCTTTCTTTTGTTATAATGGGTTTATTTTGGGAGGTTTGGTATGTGGGTTATTTTTAAACTTTTTTATTTTTTGCTTAGTTTTCAGATTCAAATTGATATTGCCTATACTCATTATGAAAATCGTTTGTTGAATATTTTTATTGTTTTTGTTATTTTGAATATTCTTGCTTCTATAATACAAATTGTTGTTTATCATTTTACTGGTTGGTTGTTTTATATTGGGTTTATTGATAGTGATAAAATGCAAGTAACACATTGGTTTTTTAGGTGCTTTGTTTTTTTTATTATTTTTTTATTATCTTTTACTCCTTTTCTTACATGGGCATTGAGTCCTTTAGTTAATGCAATAAGTACATATTTTATATATCGTTTCAGTGTTTGGATTGATGGTTTGCAACATATTAATACTTATTAATATTATTAAGATTGCGATTATTACAATAAATGTTATTGTTCCTGCATTTCTGTGATACTGTTCAATCATATAGTGGTAATATGCAAATTTTTCTAATTGTTCCCTGTTCATTTCGTTTATTGCGTTTTTCATGTTTTTATTTATTTTTCTTATTTCTTTTATTGTTTTTATCATTTTTGCCCCTTATTTTCACTTTTTGTTTATGTATCCCGGGTTGAACCGGGGGTTGGTTATTATGTTTTTTTATTGCCGGCGTTTACGTCGGCTTCTGTTAGGCCGGGCTTCAGTTCTACCGAGTTTATAAATTTGATGCCTACGGCTTGCATGGAGGGTATTTCTACTTTTTCGCCTCGGACTTCCACACGCTTGGATACCATTTTTAGGGTCACTTCATACAAGCCGGGTACTGCTTTTAGTTCCGGTACTGCGCTGAATGGTAGGTTCATTTTTGTGGGTTTTATGCCGTGGACGGCTTGTCCTCTTGCTGCCGCTTCTTCGTCGGTTCGGTCTTTGAGGTTGTCATCCATTAGGAAATATGCTGACACACCTTCGTTTTTTGTCCCGTTCTCATTTTCGATGGTATACGGGGATGCAAATAGCATCAGGTACTTTTGGTTGAAATTTTGCATTTGTGTTGCTCCTCTCTGGTTTGAGTTGATATATGTTTTGGTTTGTTGTGCCTTTTTTTTACTTGGAAATCTTTTTGGGTTGACGGTTTTTATCGACTTTTCCACTCCCCCGCACCCTTGAGGCTACCAATAAGCCCGGTGGGTATCAATGCGATGGCGTTTCTTAAACGGTTTCCCTCCCAATTTACACACCTTTGGAGGATGTTGGTGGTTTTGGGTTATCGGTGGTGTGTAAATCGGGCCCCTCCCATTTATGCAAGCGGTGGACAGGGGTGCATTGACACCCACCGGGCTTATCGGTGCTACAGGGGTGCAGGGGGGTTGATGGCCCCCTGTGGTGGCTCAGACCTCTCCAATGGATAGTACGCTGTTAGGGTGGTGCTTCGGTTCCGTTTTTGCTTTTCGCTTCGCGGATGGTGGGTGGTCTTGACATCCATGGATAGTTTCGCCGCCTTGGCTACAGCCCCGGCGAATCATCCGAGGCAGCGAGGTTATCTTTTAAATGACAGGCATACCGAATCGGTTTATTACATCGCATACTTCTTCGTCATGTGCTGATGTATCTGACACGGTTAGTCCGTAGTACCGCAGGTCTTTTTTTTCCAGTTCTAACAGTATTGTTTCTATGTCTTTTATGCTGTCCTTCATGGTTTTTTCCTTTCAGCTAATACCGCATGTTTCATAGTCATAAATGTAATCACAGTTAAAGCAATCGCCTGTGCATTCTTCTTTTTTTTCTTGGGGTAGTGTGATACCCATGTCTGTGCTTTGCGGGTCTATGTCGTACATTTTTTTCACCTTCATCCTTCTGTTCGGCGTTCTACATATTTTGACGTGTCTTCCACGTATCATTTTAGGGGTTACCGGGTTTTTCCCGACCCGGGGACGGGGGTGTCTTTTTGCACTTCCTCCTCTAGTTTCCATCTTCATTTAATTGTAATTATAACAACATATTGAAGTATTAGTCAACAATATTATATTGTATTACTTAAAACATTTTGGAAATACTTTTCTTGAGGTGTTCTTTATGTATACAGAGGTCTTCCCCTCGCGCCTTAAACGCGCAAGAGAATACATTGGCATTACCCAAAAAGAAGCTGCAACTGCGTTAAAAATCAGTCAACAAACTTATGGTAATTACGAAGTTGGCAAACGAGAACCCGGTCTCGAAATGCTTGTTATGCTTTCAAAACTTTTTGATGTAAGTATTGAATGGCTTGTTGGTCTATCATCAGACAGTGGCATTAATGCCATGCGCCAAGTCATTGAAGAACGCGAACGAGAGAAAATTCTTAAAAAGATGGAAAAAGAAGCTGAACTTGACCGTAGGGTTTGGGGGTAATTCATATGGATGTAGGTACTTACTTTCAAGGAACGTTCAGTGGCATTCTTACTCCGCTTATTTTCCTTGCTATTGGCATATGGATTTTTGCAATCATTGTTTTTATCATTAAAAAATTTGTTCTTAAAAATAATAACTTACCTTATGTATTGAACCCTTACATACTTACAAGACGTGAAAATGAATTTTTTTCCGTTCTTCGTCCTATTGCTGAAAAACATAATCTTTTTGTTTGTATTAAACCGCGCATGGCTGATTTTATCAGTGTTATTTTTCCTAAATCCGAAAATAAATCAAAATATTTTTCATACTTCAATAAAATTTCTGCTAAGCATATAGATTTTCTTCTTGTTGATAATACTTCACGACCTGTTATGGGTATTGAATTAGACGATTCAACCCATCAGCAAACCAAACGGTCTTCCCGTGATGCATTTGTTAAAAACGTTTACAACTCAATCGGTTTAAAGACTTTCCATTTACTTCATTATTCACCTGAAATTCTTGATGAATGTATTCGGTCTGTTTTAATACCTACTTCGGAAATCATCCCGGCCGCCGATGTGCGGGCTTCATAAAAAATGACCCGGTCAAATTGCGGGTCTTTTTTTTGTTATTTTTATTTTATAAAGTGTCTATTTTAATATTGATACTTTTTCATTTTATGGTATAATTGTGTCACTATTAAATATGACACACGAAAAGGAGCGTTTTTATGATTGATTATGCTAGATTTCCAGTTCCTAAAGATTTTGATGAAACAAATCTTTTTGATTTAAATGATTTGCTTAATGATTTTGGTATTGAATTTAAATATCAACATGATGATGATATTAATTATAATTATAAAAATCTCATAATTAATATTGACACTAAAAAATTACATCGTATCAAAAACAGGAATGCCGGGCGTGATAAAAAGCTTACTGATAATTTTTGCCGCATTAGTGATGTTTTGGTAATGAAGGAAACTATGTCTGAACAAGATATCCTTGATACTTTGAAAATTTCACGCTCTACTTATTACCGCAGACTTAAAAATATAGACGAAAACACTAATTTAAATAATTATTTTTAATCTCATTTTTAATTTTGACACTTGACAGCAGTTTCACCTTTAAATATTATACTTCTGTTTTATGTTTATTTGATTTGTTTGTAATCAGCAGGTCGCCGGTTCGAGTCCGGCAGTCGGCTTCCTTGAAAAATCCCTTGTTTCCAAGGGCTTTTTTATTTTCGCTGATTCGTTGTCAGTTTATCCAAATACGTTTGCCGCCCTCGTTTTTCTATAATGGTGTAATAGGATGCCAATTGCAAATACATCTCTGTTATTTTCAAGTCAGAATGGCCCAGCAGTCGGGAGAGTTCATATACGTCCCCTATTCCATGGACAAGAAAATTCGTTGCGAATGTATGCCTTAACAAATGTGCGTGCAGCCGGTTTATTCCGGTTTCTTTTTTCAAGCGACGCAGCATAAGTACGATGCTTGCCGGGGTGATGGGCTGGCGGGTACGATTTAAAAATAGGTATTCATCGTCCCCGGCCGTGTCGGCTCGGCGGCGTTTATGTATATAGGTAAGTAAAGCGCGGCGGGTTTTTACCCCAACGGGAATGATTCGCCCCTTCCGGCCTTTACCCATGACTGTTATATACCCTTTGGTAAAATTAATGTCTGAATGCTTTATACTTGCGGTTTCCGATAAGCGCAGTCCGCAATCCAGCATTAACATTATTATTGCCGCATTACGTGTGCCTTGTTCCGTTTTTTTGACTGTTGCAAATATTTCTGTGATTTCATCTTCTGAAAGTATTTCTATCACCGGGCGTTCTGCTTTGGGTAGTTTTATATAGATGTGTAAGGGTTCATTAAAAAAGCCTTCTGCATTACAAAAGGCCAGGAAGCATTTTATATGGCGCATGTAGGTTTGGATGGTTCGGTTTGTAAGCTTTTTACCCCGCCCTGTTTCGGCGGACTTGTTTTTGATGAATAACTGGTATTCTTGGATGTTTTTTATGGTCAGTTCTTCCAGGGTACTTATTCCGACCGTTTCCATCCATTTATTAAAACGACTTAGGAAGCCCCGGTACCCGGTGATGGTTTTGTCGGTATTGCCCCGAAGTTGCTGGTCGAGGATGAATAGGTCAATGGCTTGGGGGAGGGTCATGCGGGAAACTCCTGTTCATCGAGGGTGAGCTGGTTTTCCAGCTGTTCTAACGGTGGGGACATTTTTATTACTTTGTGGACGAAGCCTACGGATAACCTTTTTCCCTGTGAACAATAACCCATGTAATATATGATTTTCCTGATGCTTATGCCTCTATTATGATATTGCATGATGTCATTGTATAAATTCTTGGTTAAAATGGTTTTTCTTCCGGCTTTTGATTCGTTTTTGTGTTTTTGTTCATTTATTATTTTTTGAACACTTGTCCCGGACTTATGTTCATTTATTGATTTTTGAACAGGTGCGGTTGCAGGGGTGCGGCGATTCCACTCATCAATCATTATACTTAAATCTTTCAATTCAAATTCCATCATCGGTATATTGCATCCATAGCATAATATTGTATATACACCGTTTTTAATGTCCTTTGGTATTTCTAATTCTGCTTCGTCACCGCAAAACGGACAGGGTAATAAATTAGGCAGATTATCCATGTTTTTCCTCCCTCCGTTTCTTACGGTTTTTCAATACACGCTCTTTTTTTGCCTTGGTCAGCATGTATTTTTCCATGAAGTGATAAGGCAGGGTTTCGTTTTTGAGTTCCACGCCGTTTTCGGTGTCGAACATGATGAAACGGTGGCCCAGCTTCCGGGCTTGGTTGTCGGTTAGGTTGGCCATGAAATCGGATAGGTCTTCGACAAAGCCCGTTGATACGTTGTCTTCGTACACGGCCGCCGAAGCTATTGCATTTGTTGCACGTTGTTCAACACATCTTTTGTCCATGTTGAAGGAATATTCACGAAGCATTTTTTCATCGGTTTTGATGCCGTCGAGTTTGGTGTTGCGTAAGCGTTTCCACCAAGGCAGATAGTTGGGTTCGCCGTCTTTGTCTGTGCCGTTGTAAAATGATAAGGTCACCCGGGTGAGGTATTCCAGGAATATACGGCGATTGTCCAGGATTCTGTATATGCGTTCCAAGGACTTGGGTATGTCCCGTTCGAGGGTTGAAAAGGTTTGGATTTGTGCATCCATGTAGTAATAAAACTTGCGCTTTGTTTCGTATTCTATGTTCAATATGCTGGTTACTTTGGGCATGTGTTTTTTTGCCAGGGTTTTGAAGTCGGCCAGGGTGGTTTTTTCGTTGGTAAGGGCGGCGGTGCATAGGTCGTAATATTCCGGCTCTGGCCCGGTTTTGTATTCATAGTTGGTATTGAAGTGGCAGAAGTGTTCCACGTAAAAGGCCAGGGATGCCTTGTACAGGTAATCCATGTTTTTATAGGGGAATGCGTATTCCATGCACCATTTATCGTAATAGGAGATTAGGCCGTTTTCATGCCAGATTTTAAAGAAGAACTCTTTATACCCTTGTTCTATTACTTCTTTTACCTTGTCATAGACCCTGGCGCGGACATTGTTTGAGGAAACCTGGCCGAAGCAGATGTAATCGGTTTTTAAGACTACACCTTCGGCTTTGTTTTTGGCGTGGCCGTGTTCGCGGTATTCTTTTAGGTTGGTGTGCATGTTTTTTACCATTTCTGTACGGGGGCATTTTTTGATTAGGCTGCCGACATTGCTGATGGCGTTGGTGTGGTAGCAGTAGTCTACCCGGTTTTCGCGGCATTTTATGATACCGAAGGTATTACCGCAGTATTGGTGCAGGATTTTTTCGACCCGATTATAGGCATCTTTTACGATTTCGTCGGCCTTGCGTGTCCATAGGCCGTGGGCGCGGAGTTGGATTATTATGCGGGGGGTGTTTTCGTTGGGGATGGCTTTGCAAATGAAGATATCATATAAGTCCGGCTCGGTTAGACAGTAGCCATACATGGTGTATTTTTTCTTTGATACAGCGATTTCGTTTTCGTCATCGCTTCCGATTTCGGCCATTTTATCTATGGTGGATAGGCCGTAACCGAAGTCTACCGGGTTGAAGGTTTGGTTGGCTTCGTTTTTTTTGGCTTCGAGGTCATCCAATAACTCGGTTAAGCCGTTGGGATGGTCAAAATCGGACTTGTCCCCTTCTAAAAAGATGGAATAGTACAGGTTATCTATGTTGGGTAGAAATTTTTCGCGCGTTAATCCCAGGTATTGTTTTTGTAATACCTCGGGGAGTTCTTTATAGAACCTTGTACGCTTGGTTTCATTTGTGATTGCCATGAGTAACCCCTTTTAATTTTGTGGGCATAGGGTGGTTTGCCCACAAAATATTTTTGGATAAAATGCTTTAATATTGCATGTTTGTTAGTGGTTAGAGTTCGTATTCCGTGGGACGCATGTACATGGCTGTCCCAGGGGTTCTTTAGGCCTATTCCGCTTTCCTTCCTTCACTACCTTTGATTCCGGCGGTGAATATTCCTTTTAGCCACCAATCCCCGACGGTGAATCGGCCACCCTGATGGGGACCCCCTGCCCCCATCTGTGTGTCCGCTTCCCCGTCGGGGGTGGGGGCTTGCGGTTTTTCTTGTTCGGTTACACGGTTGGTGGTTGGTTCGTTGGTGGTGGCGGCCGCATCGGCGGCTTCAGCTCCTTCATTATTATGCACCCCGTGGGTTTTTAAAGTGGTAATATTTTTCGGGTCTTCATCATTTTTGGGTGTCCTGGCGATAACAAGTATATTTACTTCTTTTGCCCCGGCCTCGGTTAATAGGTTCTTGCATACATTTAATGTCATTCCGCTGGTGACCACATCATCGATTAAAATGATTATCTTGTCTTTTACTACGGCATCAGATGCTATGCGGTACATCTTGTTTACGATTATCCGTCTTTCATCAACGGTTAATTGGGCGGTATCTATGCCCTTTACATGCTTTTCCAACAGGTGTTCTATCTTCACGTCGTGATATTTGGAAATCTCTTCGGCAATCACATTCGCCTGGTTAAAACCTCTCTCAGCTTCCTTTTCCGGGTGCATAGGCACGGGTACCAGTATTGCGTTGCTTGCTACCCGGTAATACTTGGCCAGTTCTTTGCCATACTTAACAGCGATGCCCTTATCTTTACCATACTTCATCCTGTACAGGTCTTTTTTGATTTCATCGTAGGTGTAGAGATGCTTTATATCCTTGGTTTTTATTACATCTTTTTCCATACGCTTTATAAAATCATCAAACTTGGCGTAGGAATCGTATATGTTGGCTATCCTCTTTTTATAAAACATAACATTCTTTTGGATTATCAAGTTATTGCCGTAATACCTTTCAATACAGATAAACATGGTTGGAAACATAAACCCCAGCATAAACATATTGTTAAACTTTCGATGCTTGATTTCATGTTCAAATTGGGACCGTATTTGACGGTCTATCTGGCGGTCGTTCTGGCTTACCATGATGATGTCGTAGCCAATATGCCTATGTTCGGAAAAAAACACCAGCCAATCCTTACGGTCTTTGCGGCCATACTCACGGGGGTTAAAGATTCGGTGGCATTCGTCCATGATTATGGTGGTTTGGTGTTCCTTGCCCTTGGTGTGTTTTTCATAGGCATAACGGTAAAAGTATTCCGGGCTCATCTCTTCCAAAGGTTTGTGTACGAAGTGGCCTATATGCTTCTTGCCGTTTTTGGAAATTTTATTGGTATTTATATTTTCAGAGCAGATTACATTCCGGCCCATGAGCAGCTTAAACCGTATATCTTTTGCCATGTGGAAGGATTTGCCCGAACCGGGGGTACCGCTGTAGAAGGTTATCATTCCGGCCTCCTATTGGATTAATTTTGCCCAGCGCAGGGCCTTTTTGCTTACATACCACACCAATATCGCCGCTAACCATGCGTTTAATAGGGCGATTATTTCCGGGAAAGGTACCACCCAGGCAATCCATCCTAATATTTGATTATCAATGATTATCTGCTGTGCTTGATAAAAAGGGCATGTAGGCAACAAATTTAGTACGGCGGTTCCTGCATCGGTTAAACCTTGTATTATGCTTGATATCATCTCATCACCTCTACCACTGGATTACCTTACGGGTTACAAACATTAATCCTATAAAAAATCCAAGCCATACTGTCCATCGTATTACAGTTGCTACTTGTTCAAATTCGTCGAAGTTTAGGTCTAATACATATCCTTCAAATATGGTTCCTCCAAAATCAACCGTAAATCTAGGTGCTTGCGGGGGTACGTTTAGACTTGTGATAGCACTGCCAAATGCAAAGGGGATTGAAAAGGGGAATACGGTTGCCCACATTGGTCTGCCACCGCCGCCGCCTGCACCACCCTTTAAAAAATCAAAATCCATCGGGCCTCTAATGGCTTCCGGCAGCCGTTGCAACTCTGTTATGATTTGTTCCCCTACCTCCCGGTCGGCTTGGTTGGCGTTTTGCATCCATTGGTTGATTTCGTTTACGTTGGTTTGCATCGTGTCCAGCCATTGTTGTGTCAGCGGCCCCGGTGGCGGTTGGGGTATTGGGAAGTTATCCGGCCAGTTCTGCGGCCAGGTGATTTCTATTTCCAGGGGGGGCATGTCCGGCCACTCCCAAGGCGGGGGTGCAGGCCAATGCTCCGGGTTCATCCACGGGAAAAAATCGTTCCAATGCTCCGGGTTTATCCACGGGAACATCTCCGGCCAGTTCTCCGGGTTCATCCACGGGAAAAACTCCGGCCAGTATTCGGGTACTGTCCAGGGCGGGGGTTGGGGTGCCGGGCTTGGGCTGGGTTGAGGGCCGGGTGATGGTTGTGGTTGTGTACCGGGTGCGATTACTTCCCATTCTTGGGGGATGATGATTTCGGTTACGGTCAGTTCCCGTACTTCTTCGATGGTGTCCGGCCAGCGGAAATATATAAAATCATCATCGGCTTGTGCGCCGGAGATTTGGCGGATGGTTTGGGTTACGGTTGCCGGACTGGTTATTATGTTTTGGGCTTGTAGATTTAAGTCTAATTGTGGTCTACACGGTGGTACAGGCGTTATATCTTCGTCAAATCTTATTGTTGTTAATGGATTGCCTACTGCTATTGTTAAATTTAAATTTGGATTCCATGTAGCTGCCCAGGCTCCAACTGTTACTTGATGTAATGTTCCAGTTACTTGATTACTTGTTGTTATTACAAATGTGCTTCTTGTATTAACGAATAGACATTGATTATGTGTTCCTCCTGCTGTACCTACTCTCAAAATAGCATCTGGATTAAATGCTGTATTACTTGCCCATTCTCCATTTATATATGTTCTATACAATAATTCATAAGTTTGTAGCGGTTTATTTCTTGTTGCATTTTGTGATATCATGAAAATTTTATTATTTATCATCACATTTCTTACATTAAATATATTTGCTATATTTCCCATATTTACAGTTGCCCAATTACTTGTTATTGGTACACTTCTATATAAACCAATTACCACCGATGTATTTATATTTCTTACTTCCGGCACATGCACACCAAACCAATTCCCAACCAACCAGGCTTGTTCTGCTTCGGTCATGTTGATTGGGCCGATGAAGGCCGCCAGGTCTGTTCCGGCGGCTTCAAAAAATGTTGATACTTCACCTGCGGGGATGGCGAGTACGGGTACTTCCTGGCCTGTTGCCGGGTCGATGGCTCGGTGCATGGCTTCGGTGAAAAAACTGTCATCGTCTGCTACCAAAAAGTCACGTATTCTTCCCCAAATTCTTCCGAAGATGTGGTCGGCTTCATCAATACAAAAATCTGCGGGTAATTCGCCCATTGGATTCATTGGTATAAATGTTATTGGATGTGTTGGATTTACGCCCCCTGCTCCCATCAATAAATTTTTTGCTTTATTCAATTGGTCAATTGCTGCTGATGCCGGCATCATTGGCCCACTTACCGGCGGTCTCATTGGCCCTACAAATATTGGCTTCATTGGTGGCGGCAATGGAAACGCACCCATTGGCACAATCCCTATCATCATCAGGTCTGCGGCTTGTTCTTGGGTGATGGGCATGATTTCCATGTCAAATATTTGTGCGTCTGACATCATTGCGCGGACAGTAAAAGGCTGACTTACCATTAGGGCAGCCAGCATGAGTATGATAATTAGTCCTTGCCGGATGTGTTTTTTCATTGGTTTAACCCCTTCTTGCTTTCTTGCTTATGTACCCAGGCGGGGGAGAATGGGTTCCCGCCTTTGTTTGTTGTTTAGCCTCTAAACATACTTCTCATGAAGTTGATGCCGAAGCGGATGGCGATAATTGCGCCTACTACGCCGATGGCTATGGGCAGCACGGTTCCGATTACGCCCATGATTTCAGATGCTACCGATGTCATTCCGCTGCCGATTGCGTCTGATACGTTCAGACTAGGGGCCGGGTCTGCGCTTACGACTAAGGATGATGCAAACGCTGTAATGATTGCTAACACTGCGGCAAACTTTGCTTTCATGCTTTTAAACATGTCGGTTTCCTCCTTTCCTTTGGGTTATGTTGTTTTCCATATACTCATGGCTTGGTTTGCTCCTACCATGGTTAGGGCGAAGATTAAACCTGCCAATAAGCCGTAGCCCAGGCCTTGCATGATGTTGGTTACTATGTCTGCGCTTTCTATTAGGTGTATATTGGCTTCTCGGGGTATGCGGTCGGTTAGTTGTTGGGTTAGTTCGGTTATTCGGGTGTTGCCGGCGTTTAGGGTGTTTATGGTGATTTCCGTTATTAGGGGTTGGGTTATTTCCGGGTTGTATAGTTGGGTTTCGTTCATTTTTATCGCCTCCATACCAGGGCAAAGATGGCGGCCAGGATTAGGGCTGCGGTGAATGCCATTAGGGTGATTGTCCAAAAGCTGAACAGGGTTGCGTTTGCGGCGTTGGCTTGGATGATTTGTTCCAGTATGTCCAGGCGTTCGGTTATTTCTAGTGATTCAAATTCGTTGGTTAGTATGATTTGGTCCAGTCGGGTTAGGATTTCGTCCAGGTCCAGTTCTATGTTTATGGACATATGTACCCCCTGTTAGGTGGTGAAGGTTCGGGTGGTTACGCCGTCCCCTGTGGGTATGGGGTATTGGCCTATGGTTATGCCATTTGTGCTTCGGGCGTTGGTGGTGTATTCCACGCTTACGGGGTATTCGTTTACAAAGTGGATGGTGAAGGTGCTTCCGGCGCGGAATGCGCCGCCGGATATTTGTTCATTCATCTGGGTTTGGAAGTTGTTTGCCCCGGTTTGTTGGGGCAGGGTGGTTCGGTTGGCGTTTACGGCTATTACCGAGGCCATT